>OFFY01001347.1_pt1 | contig 20988 bp, 19 predicted proteins | sample 1521481 | NCBI WGS metagenome assembly OFFY01 (sample SAMEA3504117, study PRJEB24116) | mouse gut metagenome | biome: mouse gut; feature: mouse-associated habitat; material: faeces | place: Denmark | collected 2011
CGATGTACAGAAACTCCGTTTGCTCTACTGTCCGTTGGAGATTTTCCTCTGATGACGCCAGGTGCAAACTCAGAAAACTATACCCTATCATCTTCTAATTCCTAACTTGGTAGAACACTAGGCAAGTTTTAACACCTCCCGTGCCAGACTGCGGTAGTATTCTGCGGCAGCGTTCTTCGGGGCATAATCGAAAATGCTCTGTCCAGCGGCCGGACACTCCGCCACCTTGATGGAGTATTCGATAGGCCGCTCAAAAACGTGAAATGCTTCGCCGTAGATTTCGCCCACGCTCTCCCGGACGCTGCGGCACAGCTGGGGCCGGGACTGGTACATGGTCAGCAAGATGCCGGCAATTTGGAGCCTGGGATTGAACCGTTCTCGCACTGACCTGACCAACTCCAGTACGGCTGGTATTCCCTCGCTCGCCAGAAAGTGAGCCTGGACCGGCACGATGCAAAAGTCCGACGCTGCCAAAGCATTGACAGTCAGCAGTTCATGCTTCAAGCCGCAGTCGATGATGATGTAGTCATAGGAGGGGCGCAGATGCTCTAACAGCTCAGACATAACACGTTCGCTGGCCCGTCCGGAATCTCCCACAGCGTTGTACTGGGAGAACTGCATGACTTGGAGTCGGGCAGCAGCGTCCGACAGCCGGTGGTTGGCAGGGATGAGGTCGATGCCGGTATCCATATGGATGATGGCTTTCTGTAAATGGTAGTCCAAATCCTCCGGGTAGTCGATAGCTGCCAGCAGAAGGTTTGCCAGCGTGCGGGGCTGCTCGGCAGGGGTATAGCCCAGCGATGCTGTGAGATTGCTCTGAACATCATTGTCAACCAGCGCGACAGACTTTCCGGCAAAGGCCAGTGCAGCTCCCAGGTTTAATGCCGTCGAAGTCTTACCGCAACCCCCTTTAAAATTGCTGACACTGTAAATTATTCCCATTCCGCACATCCCCTCTTTTTTAGTTTGAATTTTTAGCGCAAAAAATGGACCAAATCAAATAAAGGCTCCTTTTATGAGCACTTTCTGACTTGGTCCTAATATACCACTATCATCCGTATAATGGACGCAATTTGTGAAACCATGCTGGGCGGCGTAGCTTTCCAACATGGCCTTTTGATTCACGACCGAGTTGCTGTCCCCAATCAATTCATCGTCATGGGACAATCTCTCATATAATGCCGTGATTTTCTCCTGCTCCAACCGCTTCTCGCTCATAGCGAACTCCCTTCAAGCGGCTGGCTCGTTTGTGGTGTGCCTATTATACCACAGTCAGCACCGTTTGTCACGGCTTCGCGCTGAATTAAACGCAGAATTTTGTCATTGATTGTCTCCTGGGCGGTGTCGCTGAAATGAACTCTGACTTTGTAGGTAGTGGAACCGATGCGGCGGTAAATGGTGGCAGTTTTCGCCTCTGCTGGTTGAATTGTAGCTATATTGGCCTTCCTTTCTTGCGGTAGGACGCAACCCGTAGTATGATGGTGGTGGATGTTCCAGGCACACAGAAAGCCAGCCCCCGGCTGCGTAATGTCGTTTGCAGTCGAAAGCTGGCTTGAGTGCCTATGTACTTTTGTCGTGAAAGGACGTTAGTTTTCACAGCATCCAAATCATCCTCTCACTTATAGGAGAAAAACCGGGGGTATGGCGGAACCATTTTCAAAAAGGTTTAGAAAATTTCTTGGAGCGGCCCGGTTTGTTCGCCCATCTCTATTATACGGTCAAATTGGCCATGACCGCAAAAATATGGCGATAATGCAAGATTAGGCCGTTCTGTTCTGAAAAATTGCAAAAATGCAAGATGAAATCAGAAGTGCAGAATGCACACTTGATTTTGGTGTAACGTGACCGACATTTTGTCGCTCACGTTTCTGACAAGCGAATACCATCGTTCTCCCAAGTATATTATGGGCGAAATCTAAAAAAACAGGCTAATGGCATGACAGTCCCATTTCAAAAAACATGACACCGCCCCCCGGATATACTTCGAGCGACAATTTGTCGCTCGAAGTTGTGCGGATATTGGTATCACCCCCTCCCATAGCACCGTCATTCACCACAAACGAGCAAGCCGCTATGTTGTATTAGGCGAAATCTCACATTCACCCTTTACAACATACATCTTTATAAGGATAATTCTTTTAAAAGCATTGTCCCTTCAAATCATATATTATATAATAATAGTGTTTTTAACACTATAACAAGACGAAAGGCTGTTACCAAATGGCACCTGCTATTCAAGTCAAAAAAGCTGTTATCCTTGCCAGCGGTTATGGAAACCGGATGCGGAAAACATCTCCTTTTCCTTCCAAACCAATGACGCCCATTCATAAAAAACCGCTCATTTCGTACATTATAGATCTGCTGATATCCGGAGGAATCGAGAAAATCTATATTGTTTACCATGCCGTAACTGCAGACGTTTTAAAGCTTCTTGAATACTCCGACAGCTATGGAAATTATCTTGAATTTATTGAAGAAGATGTCCAAAGAGGAACACTGCTGACTTTTTCGCGGGTGAAAAACATTCTTACACCGCCCTTTTTAATGGTTTTTGAAGATCTGATTGCAGACAAACACGATTTTATTCACATGCTGAATCTGGGCAAGAAGCATATTGCAGGCGAGACCGATTTAGTTATCCAAACAGTGCGCTCACCGTCGATTCTTTCTGAAAAAGCTTTCCTCACTGAGCGCGGGCGAATTGTTGGATATCAAAAAAACGGCATCCTTGAACAAGCCGCCTGTACACAGGAAAAAAAGTACGGCGGAATGGTCTATCTTTGGCTCAGCAATCCATTTTCACTTATTGACAAGCATCTTACGTGATAACACTATGGTATTGGGTGTCAACGACGAAAATCAAATCGCAAATGCGGACTTCAGAGAGCCTGACTCGAAAGAACGCCTGATTAAAAGCGATATCAATGAAAGCTATGGGAATACCCGAAAACAGGATGCACAGGCTGTCATTGAAAACAGCAGCATTATCTGTGTATTTGGCATGTCGCTTGGAGAAACGGATCAAATATGGTGGCAGAGCATTGCGAATTGGCTTCGGCAGGATCTTTCCCGGGAACTGGTTATTTTTTCAAAAAAAGAAGGGGAATTTTTAGTCAAAAAGCATACCTTGCAGCAGGAACGGAATATCCGCAATAAATTTTTTGATAACGGAAATATACCGGTTGATGTACGCAGACAAATAGAAAAGCAGATTCATGTAGTGATCAATGCAGATTTGTTTCATATCAGGTTAGTGTAATAGTACGAAGAAATCTTTGCTGGTATGAAATCATTTAAAAATATCAATACCCTGCCTTTAATCCTGATGCTTTTATTATATCAAAAAAGAGCCGAAAGCCCCGCTTAATTGCGAGCCTCCGGCTCTTTTAATATAATACAATTAGTAATTCAGTCTGTAATCAGAACAACATTCTAATTTCCCCATCCCCTACTACTCATATTTTAAAATCTCTTTTTTCAGCCTCCGTATAATCTTTTTCTCCAGCCTGGATATATAAGACTGAGAGATTCCCAAAAGATCCGCCACCTCCTTCTGCGTCATCTCCTGCCCCATAGGATTTTTCAGGCCAAAGCGCAGCTCCACAATGGTCCGTTCCCGATCCGAAAGCTTCTGGATTGCCTTATCAAGAAGCTTCCGCTCCATCTCATTCTCGATATCCCGGTAAATCACATCCTCGTCCGTGCCCAGAATATCCGACAAAAGCAGCTCATTCCCGTCCCAGTCCACATTCAGCGGTTCATCAATCGACACCTCCATCCGCGTCTTATTATTCCGGCGCAGATACATAAGAATCTCATTTTCAATACACCGGGAGGCGTACGTTGCCAGTTTAATATTCTTGCCGCTGTTAAAGGTATTGATTGCCTTAATCAAGCCAATGGTTCCAATGGAGATCAAGTCCTCCACCCCCACGCCCGTATTGTCAAATTTCTTAGCTATGTATACAACCAGACGCAGATTATGTTCAATCAAAAGCGAACGGGCCGCGCCGCCCTCTTCTGTTCCAAGCTCCTGAATAGCTCTGGCCTCAGCCTCAGCCTCCAGAGGCGCCGGCAGAACTTCCGCGCCTCCGATATAATGAACGTCGTTTTGTTTTCCCATAAAGAGCGTGGGAAAATTCGGCACTAACTTCAACTGCACCTGGTTTGGAATTGCCACTTTAATCAGCATAACGATTTGTTTCCTCCTCCAATTGTTCTTGTCTTCGGATGCCCTGTTATTCCAGGAGATCCGGATGTAATATCATGTCATACTCCTTTTGGGAAGAAAGTGGTTCTTTTGTAACTCCAAGGAGCGGCCGTTCCACCCGCTTTTCCCGGCCCTTCCCTTTGCGGATACACAGATAGTCCGCATAAAAGGCCGGCATAAGGCCGCTTGGCTCTCCGATACTGTGAAAAGGAATCATCTGATACAATGGCTCTTCACCGCTGCAAAGCTCCTGCCTTTTGTGTTCCGTAAGAATACTTACCGGTCTTTGGAAAATGGGATCTCTCAATTGATTTCCCGTGTCCAGCAGGCCCTTCACCTCAATGGTTCTTCCATGAAAGCCCACCACCGTCTCGAATACATTTCCCACGCGTGCCCGTAACTCCATCAGCCATTTCATGCTGGCCGAAAGAATCCAATAGCTTATAAGTGTAAAGCCTGCAAAGGAATAGACAGGAAAACGCAGCCTTCCTCTCACCCACTGGAAAATGCCTCCCAGCAGAAAACTGCTTATGTACAAAAGGACAACAGCCTTTATGCATCCGCGCCAATCTCGAATACCAAGCCCGATACTAACCATAACTGTGCTGAATATAATATAGATGAGCAGCCGGCCGATCCATGTGCTTTCTATGGAAAAGAGATATACACCGCAGACCCCCAAGCTTCCTACTGCCGCTCCCGCCAGCCTGCGCAGACGCCCGGCCTGACACTTCAAGCTTCCCTTCAAAATGGTCAAAAGCAGGTAATCCGCCAGAAGATTCTGAAGGAACAGCACATCCAAATACAATTCATAGTACACAGTCCACCTTCTTTCTGTCCCTTATTATAGGGAAGAGCTTTTGCGAAATATGTCAAAGCAGGACAGATACCCGCTTGTTTTATTCTTGTTTTTTCGACAAAAAAAGAAGACGCCGCAAAAGTCTGATGACTGATTCTGCGGCGCCCTGTCAAAAAAAGAACCGAAAATCCATTCTGGGATCTTCGGTTCTTTCAACCTTTTCTTATACTCAATTACTTATTTTTCTGCAAAAACTCCGGAATCTTAATCTCCGCCTCGGGAATCCGGCTTTCCGGACGCTTCGGCATGTTCAGTCCCGGCAGCGGCTTGAAGGCCGGCTGCTCTGTGCGCCCTCCTGCCTGTCCGCCCACATTCCCCTCAAAGCTTTGCTTTGCTACGGAGCTCGGCATCTTACTGAAACTGCTCTTAGGAAGCACCTTATTAGGACTCTTCTCGTCCAGTCCGGTGGCAATCACGGTGATGGTAGCCTCGTCGGTGTATGTATCATCATACATGGCACCGAAAATAATATTGGCTTCATCGCCGGCCATATCCTGCACATAGCTTGCCGCGTCGTTGGCATCCATCAGAGAAATATCGCCGGAAATATTGATAATCACATGGGAGGCCCCCACAATGGTCGTCTCCAGAAGCGGACTTGCCACTGCCTGCTTCACCGCATCCAGAGCCTTCTCGTCGCCCTTGCCAGCCCCGATTCCGATGTGTGCAATCCCCTTGTCCGTCATAACCGTCTGCACATCCGCAAAATCCAAATTAATCAATGCAGGGAGATTGATCAGATCCGTAATGCCCTGTACCGCCTGCTGCAGTACCTCGTCCGCTTTCTTCAGGGCATCCGGCATGCTTGTCCGCCGATCCACAATCTCAAGAAGCTTATCATTTGGAATCACAATCAGGGTATCCACACTGTCCTTCAGCTTCTGGATCCCCGATACCGCATTGTTCATGCGGGTCTTTGCTTCAAATTTAAAGGGCTTCGTTACAACACCGACGGTCAGGATTCCCATATCCTTGGCAAGCTTGGCCACCACCGGAGCGCCGCCGGTTCCTGTACCGCCGCCCATGCCGCAGGTGACAAATACCATATCCGCACCCTGAATGGCTTCCTTGATATCCTCAATGCTCTCCTCCGCAGCCTTTTCTCCAACCTCAGGCTTCGCTCCCGCACCGAGACCTTTGGTAAGCTTCTCGCCTATCTGAATGCTCCGCTCGGCCTTGCACAGCTGCAGCGCCTGCCGGTCCGTATTAATCCCTATAAACTCCACTCCGCCAATCTGCTCATCTATCATTCGGTTCACAGCATTATTCCCGGCACCGCCAACACCAATCACAATAATTCTGGCCGCTGCCTCCGTATCATTCATCATAATCTCAAGCAAAATTTTGCCCTCCTTAACCAATACTATTCCCAAACCAATCTATTTTTATCAATCCGGATGTTTTATCTTACGAAATTATATAAAAAAATATAAAATCTCATAATGTCTATGATAACTTTTTTTACCAAATTAATCAACCCATATTTATAAGATTTCCAAAAAAATTATTAACTATACAGACATACGGCCAAATATAAAAACAGAGCGTCCATGTATTACCGCTTTCCTTTTTCTCTACTCATCTTGCTCAAAGCTGATAAACTTGGAGTCCTCCGTATAATTCTCCATCCGCAGCACCCCCGAGCGCCCCTCCAAATCAGGATAGAGCTCAAAGAGCCGTCCCACCTTCTCGTCCAGAGAGCCGCTGTTCCCAAGAGCCGCGCGCATATCTCCGAAATACAGTGTCAAAGCCTGATTTGCTCCAAATTCAATGCGATCCGGCTCCATCTCATACTTCTTTACCAGCTGGGTAATATCCAGTATCCTCTCAAAAACGGAATCATCCGTCACATTCAGCTTCTGATACAAGGCCAGCGCGTCAAACTTAAGCCCCGATATACATGGAACCCCCTCGCTTATCTCCGAAGAGCTTTCCACTACCACACCGTCCTTATCAAAATAAAAGTTTGCCCCCATATAAGCCACATATCCGACAATGCTTTTTTCATAAACGCGGAGGTGTACCTTTCCCGGCCCCTTGAGGCTGACCTCAATTTTGTCCACAAAAGGAATCGGCTCCGTATCCAGATACTGATATTTCAAATATAAGTATAAAGAGTTGGAGGTATAGTTGTCCGTAATTACACGATCGATGATCTCCTGCTGAGAATAATGATGATTGCCCGTCACCTCTATATCGCGGATTTGAAACAGAGTTACTGCCAGCACAGCTGCGGCGGCCAAAACCAGGGCCGAAACGGCTGCGATTAGAAATCCCTTTCCGGGACGATGTTGTTTTTGCGGTTCCCTGTAAAGTGCCATAGTTAAATCCTCTGTGATAAGTATGCTCTCGGCGACCCTTGTCCGCCGAGGCTATGGAATAAGAGGTGCGACAAAGCCATTTTCCGCTTTTTCGCACCACCCGCTGCCTACGTGCATTGTATCACAATCCCCATGGATTGCAAATCCCTAATTATATTTTCATATCCCCGGGCAATATAATGGTATTGGAATATCCTGCTCCTCCCCTCACCTGCTGCGGCGGCAAGCACCAGGGCCGCTCCTCCCCGCAGCTCACGGGCTGTCAGATCCGTGCCGGAAAGCTTCGGTACTCCCCGCACTGCGGCCTTTTGCCCCTCCACCTTAATATCCGCTCCCATCCTGCGGAGCTCCTCCACAATCTTGAATCTTGCTTCAAAAATGGTTTCCCGGATAATGCTGCACCCATCGGCCACGGAAAGAGCAGCAAGCAGGGGCGACTGCAGATCCGTGGGAAAGCCCGGATACGGGCTGGTGCGTATATCTTTGACAGCACAAGGCCGTCCCGTACTCCAAAGCCGCAGGGTATTTTCTCTCTCCTCCTGGCGGACCCCCATATGGGAAAGAACCGTCCGCACACTTTCGAGCTGTTCTAAGGGAACCTCCCGTAGCAGAATCTCCCCTCCTGCGGCGGCTGCCCTAAACATATAAGTCCCGGCCACAATCCGATCCGGCATAATGGTAAATTCCGTATCATGCAGCTCCTTTACACCCACGATCTCAATCCTGGATGTGCCGGCTCCCCGGATTCTCGCCCCCATACTGTTTAAAAAGCGGCACAGCTCCCCAATCTCCGGCTCTCTGGCCGCATTTTCCAGAATCGTGACCCCTTCCGCCACCGCAGCCAGCAAAATCACATTTTCCGTTGCCCCCACACTGGGAAAAGGCAGACTTACAACGGCGCCTGCCGGCTTCTCGCAGACAGCCCGAAGCCCGGCAGCCTCCTCCAAAAGTACGGCACCCAGCTTTTTAAGCGCCGCAAGATGCATATCTATGGGCCGCTCTCCGATGACACAGCCTCCGGGATAGGACACATAGGCATTTCCCATTCTGCCCAGCAGGCTTCCAAGCAGCATAATAGAGGAACGCATCTTACATCCGTAGCACTCCGCGACCTGACAGTCCTCCAAATCGGAGGCATCTATTACAAGCGTATCCCCTTCCCAGCTTACATGACATCCAAAGCCCTTTAAAATCTCCAGCATATAGAGTACATCAATAATCTTGGGACAATTTTTCAAAACGGTAGTTCCGCGATGAAGGATAACGGCAGACAGTATGGGCAGCGCCGCATTTTTTGATCCCTGAATACACGCTTCTCCGCAAAGCGGATTTCCCCCCACAATCTCCAGGTATTCCACAAATCCTTCCCCCTCATTCCCGACTATATACTAAGATATGCCAAAAACGCCGTTCCGTTCGCAGGGACAGGAAAAGTTGCCGTTTTGCTTATTTTGTTACATGGCGGGACACATTGAGAGCCAGCCCCATTTCCGACAGGAGGAAAAGGACGGAGGTTCCTCCATAGCTGATAAACGGCAGGGTAATTCCCGTATTGGGAATGGTGTTGGTAACTACCGCTATATTTAAAATCACCTGGATCATAATATGCCCCATAATTCCCACTGCAATCATGCAGCCAAAAAGATCCGTCACATGAACCGCAATCATCAGAAGCCTCCAGCCCATCAGAAGGAACAGAAGCATCAGAAGGGATGCTCCCACCAACCCAAACTCCTCGCAGATAATGGAAAAAATCATATCGTTCTGCGCCTCGGGAACAAAGCCCAGCTTCTGCATGCTCTCTCCATAGCCTACGCCGAAAAGCCCGCCGGATCCGATGGCGTAAAGCCCCTGTAAGGTTTGATAGCCTTTTTCATAAGCCTCCGGATTGCGCCAGATAGCAAGACGCTCCAGCCGGTAGGATTCCACGCTCAGGAATATGGCCAGAAAGCCTGCTCCCAGACCTCCCATAGCCACAAACTGCAGATATCTGGGACTTGCCACAAATACGAGGATTGCCGCAATTCCCATAATGATAATGGCTGTGCTCAGGTTGTTGGTTCCCACCAGACCCACAATGGGCAGAATCAAAAGCATAACCAGAAACATCTGCTTTAAGTACTTCATTTTATGTACCCGGCGGCTGATAACCGATGCCAGAAGCAGTATAACCGCAACCTTGGCAAATTCCGACGGCTGGAAGGATAAGGGACCTAAAGACAGCCACCGCTTGGATCCGTTGTACTCATCCCCGAAAAACAGGACTGCCGTGGACAGAAGAATTGATACAAGATATCCCAGGACCGCCAGACGTTCCCATTTATGATAATCAATGCGGGAAACGGCATACATGGCCGCCAGCCCGAGAGAGGTTGCAAAAAACTGCTTTTTCAGATAATAGGCGCCGTCCGCAAATTTTACCCGCCCGTTGTATGCGCTGGTACTGTAAAGCACGACAAGTCCGAAAACCACCAGAATCAGCACGCACAGCAGAAGACCGTAATCAAAGGGCTCCCGCTTCTGCTTTTTTGCTTTTCCGGTGGATTTCGGACCTGCCATCGTATCACCTCAACGTTTTATTCTCCGCTTACAGCCTTTTCACGCAGTCCTTAAAAATCCTTCCTCTTTCCTCGTAATTCTGAAACATTCCCCAGCTTGCACAGGCCGGTGACAGCAGCACCGCATCTCCCGGCTCCGCCTTCTCGGCACAAATCTCCACGGCCTCCTCCATGCTTTCGGCAAAAGCAATATGCTCAAAGCCGTACCGCCTGGCCGTATCCGCAATCTGCCCTGCCGTGGCGCCCAGGAGCACCAGCTGCTTAACTCTGCCATCAAAGGTCTTCACCCAGTCGTCAAACTCCACATGCTTGTCGTAGCCGCCGCCAATCACAAGGGTAGGTCTGGTCATGGCCTCCACCGCCTTAATGGAGGCATCCGTATTCGTCCCCTTGGAATCGTTGTAATAGACAACGCCGTTCTTTTCCGCCACGAACTCAATCCGGTGCTCCACCGCTCTGAATTCCGTTACCGTGCGGCGTATCTGCGGTAACGGCACGCCCATGGCAATGCCAATCGCAATAGCCGCCATCACATTCTCGTGATTGTGGCTTCCAAGCAGATGAAGCTCCGAAATATCACAGATCTCCGTCTGTTCCCTGCCGTCATTGTAGATGATCCGGGCGCCATTGAGATATACGCCTCGATCCAATATATGCTTCCGGCTGAAATAAAGAACCGATGCTTTCACCAGCTCCCCAAACCTTCGTGTTTCCTCATCGTCATAGTTCAGCACGCAGGTATCCTGTGCCTCCTGATTCCTGGCAATCAGCTCCTTGGTCCGCATATAACACTCCATGGTGTGATGGCGATCCAGGTGATCCGGCGTAATATTTAAAATGGCGCTGACCTGAGGGTGAAAGCTGCGGATGGTTTCCAGCTGAAAGCTGCTGATCTCCGCCACTGTCACGCTGCTTTCGCTCATCTTAAGGGCTTCTCCCGTATAGGCATTTCCGATATTCCCCACTACAAACACTTCCTGATAAAAGCTCCGAAGAATCTCTCCCACCAAAGCCGTTGTGGTAGTCTTGCCGTTGGTTCCCGTAATGGCCGCAAGCCTTCCTTTTGCAAAATGATAGGCAAGCTCCACTTCCCCCCATATTTCAGCTCCGTTTTCACGAAGCTCCTCCACCAACGGAAGTTCTGCAGGCACACCCGGGCTTAATACCACCACTTCCGTCTCCTTTTTTTCTTTTTCCGGAAGCTCTCCCAGAAAGATACGAAAATCGCTGCTCTCCGGAAGCTTGTCGCGCAGAGCTTCCTCCTTCAAAGATGTATTGCCGTCGTAGATCACCGGACAGGCGCCGGCATCCAGAAGAAGCCTTGCGGCGCCTATACCGCTTACGCCTGCACCGATAATAAGGATCCTTTTATCTACTGTCATAATCTTATCTCCTATTCTAAATTCCCTGATATCTATAAGGCCAGAATTCCAATCAGGCAGAGAACGGCCGTGATGATGGAGAATACCGCCACCACCCGGGTCTCCGACCAGCCGCCAAGCTCAAAATGATGATGAATGGGCGCCATCCGGAAAATCCGCTTTCCGCCGGTCAGCTTAAAATACGTCACCTGTATCATCACCGAAAGAATCTCAACCCAGTAAATCAGGGCCACAATCAAAATAAACATGGGCATCTTCAGCATATAGGCCGTGGAAGCCACAAAGCCGCCCAGGGCCAGAGAGCCCGTATCTCCCATAAAGACACTGGCCGGATAAACATTAAAGAGCAGAAAGCCCATCAGGCTTCCCACCACCGCACAGGTAATGGGCGAAATACCGCTGTGGGTTCCAAAAGCCACTACCGTAAAAAAGGTAGCTATGAGCACCGTCACACTGGAGGCCAAGCCGTCCAGGCCGTCCGTAAAATTCGCTCCGTTTACCGTTCCGATAATGGCCAGAAAGGCCACCGGTACGGCCAGCCATCCCATATGCAGGTAATGCTCCGGCCAGAAGGGAATCAGCATTGCCATATCCCCTCCCGTCTGCCGGTAATAGTAGTAGACAAATACTCCCGTTACCAGGATCTGTCCCAGCATCTTCTGCCCCGGCGTCAGTCCCTCTGAGCGGTGCAGCACTATTTTAATATAATCATCCAGAAATCCGATAATCCCAAAGCCTACGGTCACAAAGAGAATAGGTATAATCTCCGGATAATCCTTTACATACAAAAGGGATGTTACCACAATCCCGGCCAGAATAATCAAACCGCCCATGGTCGGCGTTCCGCTCTTCTTCAAATGACTTTTCGGCCCCTCCTCCCGGACTGTCTGACCGAACTTCAGCCTGCGCAGCAGCGGAATCACCACCGGACCTAAGGCCGCACTGATAGCAAAGGAAATCAACACCGGCAATATCATAATATAATTCATATTGTTACACCTCTCAAGCTTCTTTGGTCATTACCGTCACGGCCGTGTCCGGTAAACTTTGGGCTGTCCCCCGTATTGCATTATAAGTCTTTCCCCCGGATTATTCAACCATTATCTGTCCTCAATGGGAATTTCTGTAATAATTTCTTCCTTTTCAATTCCCAAATAGGGCAGAATATTGGAAAATATGTCCTGAATCACAGGCGCAGCTATCGTTCCCCCATAATAAATCCCCTGGGGATTGTGAATAATGGCCATAGCCAGCACCTGCGGATCGTCCGCAGGCGCAAAGCCGATAAAAGAGGATATGTATTTATTCGTACCTCTTGGCAGCGTCTGAGAGGTAGCCGTTTTTCCCCCGATGCGGTAGCCCTCAATGTATGCCTTTTTTCCTCCGCCCTCGGACACCACTTTTTCCAAAAGATAACGCATGGTCTCGGAGGTTTCCTCCGACACAATCCCCTCTTTCTGCTCATAGGATAGTTTTTTCAGCAAATTCCCTTCCCCGTCGCGAATCTCCACCCCGAAATGAGGCGTCACCCGCGTGCCTCCGTTGATCAGAGAGCTCACGGTAGCGGCAAGCTGTATGGGTGTAATCTGAAAGGACTGTCCGAAGGAAATGGTGGCAAGCTCCACAGGGCCGATATTTTCCTTTTTATGAAAAATAGTACCTGCTTCCCCGGGAAGGTCCACTCCCGTCTTGGATAAAAGGCCGAACTGCTGAAAATAACCGCAGAAATCATCCACGCCTATGCGCTGACCGATATCAATGAAAACCGGATTGCAGGAATTCTCAATGCCCTGCACAAAGGTTTCCGCTCCGTGTCCGCCGACCTTGTGGCAGCGGATCTTCCGATCCTCCACAATCCGAAAACCGGGACAGCTGAAGGTATCCTTCAGAGAAACCACATTCTTCTCCAGGGCCGCCGCCGCCGTTATGGTCTTAAAGGTGGATCCCGGCTCATAGGTATCGTTGATGCTCTGATTTCTCCACATCTGGTTCAGAAGATCCTGCTTCTGCTGCTCCGTAAGGCCGCTGGTATCCACATCTACATTCAGGGTAAAGGGATCGTTCAAATCAAATTCCGGCACATTCACACAGGCATAGATTTCCCCATTTTTCGGATTCATAATCAAAATCGATACATAAGTCGCCTGCTTTTGTTCCAGAGCCTTGAGCGCAGCCTGCTGGGCGTAAAGCTGAATGTTGTAGTCCAGGCTGATATAAAGATCACTGCCTGCCACAGGCTCCACCCGTTCCTCCCCTGCATCGGCAATCTCAACTCCGCGGGCGTCCGTCTGGGTCAAAATAGTTCCGTTGATCCCCTGAAGGTATTTGTCATAGACTACCTCAAGACCGATAATCCCCTGATTGTCGCTCCCCGTAAAGCCCAGTACCTTAGAAGCCAGACTTCCGTAAGGATAATAACGCTTAAAGTCTTCGTCGATCTTTACACCCTCCAGCTGATAGGCCCGAATCCGATCGCCGACCTCTTTTTCCACATTGGTCTTAATCCGCTCAATGGAGCTGTATTTTTCCACCCGCTTACGCACAGTTTCCTCCGGAAGCTCAAGCTCCTCGCACAGCACCTCAATCACACGTTCCGGTTCCTTAATCTGGCTGTGAACCACGGAAATGGTACACACAGTCCGGTTGGTAGCCAGCACCGTACCGGAGGCATCGATGATCCTTCCTCTGGCCGCCTTGATGCTGCGCTCCCGCTCATGAAGAGCGTCCGCCAGCTCCTGATAGTATTCCGATTCAAAAACCATCAGCTTCACCAGCCTCCCGGTCAGTACGCAGACCCCAATCAGGCAGCAGACGAAGATCAGAATAATCTTTTTCCTGTTATATGTCTTACACTTTGGATACATAAAAAGACCCCATAATGGCTTTGTATTAACCTATTATGAGATCTTTATAATTATGCTTGCCGGGCCGGTGTTATTGCTGCGGCTGCTAGGGATTCTCCGGCTCCTCGGGGCTCTCCGGTTCCTGCGGATTCTCCGGTTCCTCATTTCCGAAAAGCGGGCTCTCGATACCGCCCAGAATCCCATCTTCTTCTCTGCTTCGGGCTTCCTCCTCCGTCGGCATCTTCACCTGCTCCCCCGTATTGGGATCCGTGAGATAGCCTTCCGGAACAGTGGCTTCCTCGGAATCTTCCCCTTCTTCTCCTGTTTCGCCGTCTTCTCCGCCGCCCTCCTGCTCCGCTTTGGCCGCATTTTCCGCCTCTACCTCTTCCCTCATATCCTCCGGAATCTCCTCCGTAGCATAAATGTTCAGATAAGGCATAGCTTCCTTCATAATATTCTTAAAAATTTCCTGGGCATAGCTGCTGCTTGCCTGCGTGATATGATCCGCAGCATTAGGCTCATCCACCACTACATAACAGACTACCTGAGGATTGTCCGCCGGTGCAAAGCCGATAAAGGATACCAGATACTTTCTGGCGGAACGCGGAACCTTCTCCGCCGTCCCTGTCTTGCCGCCCATGGTATAGCCTGCCACACGGGCCTTTCGTCCGGTTGGATTGTTCCCGTTGCCGTCCGCCACCCCGTACATGGTATTGTAGAGATACTGCCGGATAAGCGCGGAGGTTTTTGACGATACGGTCTGCTTCACCAGCACCGGATTGATATTCTCCACCGTACCGCCGTTGGAATCCAGAATCTTCTTTACCACATGAGGCTTGTAATAATATCCGCCGTTAATCACGGAAGAAAATGCCGCGGCTTCCTGGATCATAGTCATATTGTAGCCCTGGCCGAAGGAACTGGTTGCCAGCTCCGTAGGCCCCATAGTTTCCCTGGAAAATACGGTGGATGCATTGTTCGTCTCACCCGGCAGATCAATGTTTGTTTTCAGACCGATGTTGAAAATCTGCTGGTATTTTAAAAAGGTATCATAGCCTTCCTTAGCTCCTATCTGCATCAGCGCATCGTTGCAGGAGAACATAAGGCTTCCCTCCAGGGAAATAATCCCATGGCCCGACTTCTTTGCACAGGTAATCGGCTTCTGCCCTTCCACAATGGTCTGTCCGCCATCGCATAAAAACGTATCCGAATCCGAGATCACCCCTGCTTCCAATGCGCCCGCCACGGTAAGAGGCTTTACTGTAGAGCCCGGCTCAAAGCCATCACTGATACAGTAGTTTCTCCACATTTGATTCAGAAGAAACAGCTTCAGATTTTCCATATCCAGCTTCCCGTCTGTCTCCAGCCGGTCATATTCCCGCTGCTGCATATAACCCTGGTCCACAAGAATATGCGGATTGCCCTCCATCGCATTGTAGATCTCCTGCGAAATATATCCGTTCCCCACCAGCTCCTGGGGATCATTCAAGTCAAAGTCCACATCCCCGGCCATAGCCAGGATCTCGCCGGTCTGGGGATCCATCATAATGACTCCGATATTTTTTGCCGCCGGTCCTTCCACAAATTTATTGGTGTAATCTTCGATAAACTTATCAATGTATTTTTCCACAATTCCCTGAAGTGTCACGTCAATGGTGGAAACCACGCTGTTGCCGTCCGTAGGCGCTTTCACAGATTTGGCCTGCTCCAGATCCTCATTCAGATAATTGTAGCTTCTGCCGTTGGTTCCATTCAGGACGCTGCTGTACTCCTCCTCGATACCCGTCTGTCCCTGATTGCCCATAACCGTATAGCCAACCACATGGCAGGCCAGGGAATTGTTGGGATAGCGGCGGATATATGAATCCTCGAACCATACACCCTTGATCTTCGGCCCCCGTTTCTCATCCTCCAAAAGCTCCCGAAAAGCCTCTGTCTGCTCCTTTGTCAGTTGCCGCAGAAGAGGCACATAGCTGCTGTCCTTCTTTTCGTTTAATTCGGTGCGCAGCTTCTCCTCCTCAAGTTCAAAACACTCCAGCAGCGCGCGGATGGTAGGCTCCACGCAGTCCTTCTTCTCATCATCAGACTTGTTCTGCAGCAGCACCTTGGGATCCAGAATCAGATTGTACACCTTCTCACTGGTAGCAAGAATCGTACCGTTCCGATCCAAAATATCCCCTCTCTTATAGGGAAGCAGGGTGCTTGCCGTATCCTGCTGGGCCAGAACCTTCTTTGTATATTTGTCGCCGTTTGTCTTATTAATATAAGCCAGGCGGACATTGACGCCAATTAAAGCAAGCACTATTATGGTGAATAATAGTGCCAGCTTTCCCTTCATGCGATGCTCCGCTATTGCTTTTCTGTTTGCTCTTCTTTGTTTTGCACGACTCACACTCTCACCTGCCTCCGGAACCGAAGAGCCCCTTCAAGCCGCTGTCCTCCCGGGGTATCTCTCCGTACTGCCTTACATAATCGCTGCCCTGTCCGTTGTACAGAATCACCTGATCCGACTGGGCATACACCATTCCAAGCTCATTGATGGCGATGTCGCGTATCTTCTCCAAATCCACAGAGGAAGTAACACGATTGTATTCATCATCATTTTCCGCCCTCATATTCGAAAGCTGAGCCTCCAGAGCCGCAATATTCTTCATCTTCGCCGTATTATCAGCCTGAAGCTGCAGATAGCCCGCGCATACCCAAAGGGCCAGTACCGATGCGGCCGTCAGGAACAAGGTATAACCGATGCTCAGGTAATTTACTTTCTCCCTTCTGGGCGCGCGGGTAACACGGGGCCGTCTTGACCGCCTGTTTTTTTGTTCCCGTTTTGGATTCTCCACAACCTGAAGCTTACGGACCGCTGTGCCATTCACATAAGTCTGTCTGTTTCTGTCGGAAGTTCTTCTTTTGTCCGTATAAATGCTTCTGATTTCTGCCATTCGCTTCTCTCAATTCTTACTTAGATCCGCTCAAATACCCGAAGCTTTGAGCTTTTTGATCTTTTATTTTTTGTCAATTCCTCCTCACCTGGAACAATTGGTTTTTTTACAACTAACCTGCCCTTCGGTTTGTTACCACACACACACACAGGAAAATTAGAAGGGCAGGTGCAGGGATTTTCATTTGTCTTAAAAATAGTTTTTACAATGCGATCCTCTAAAGAATGGAAGGTAATCACACAGATCCTTCCTCCCGGCTTCAATAGATCGATCATATCGTCCAGGGAATCCTTCAAAACCTCCAGCTCTTTGTTCAGCTCGATCCGGATAGCCTGAAAGGTCTTCTTGGCGGGATGCCCGCCGTTCATGCGTACCTTGGCCGGAATAGCCCCTCTGATAATCTCCGTCAGCTCCCCGGTAGTCTCTATCGGCTTCTTCGCCCTGGCCGCTGCTATGTGCTTGGCAATGTTCTTCGCAAACTTGTCCTCCCCATAGTCCCGAATCACCCGAAACAATTCCTGCTCGGAATACTCGTTGACAATGGTTCTCGCCGTCCCGGCCTGTCTTTGGTCCATCCGCATATCTAAGGGCGCATCCTCCCGGTAGGTAAAGCCGCGCCCGGCAGAATCCAGCTGGTAGGAGGAAACCCCCAGATCCAGCACAATTCCGTCCACCCTTTCGATACCAAGCTTTTGTAATTCTCTTCGCATATTGCAGTAATTGCTGCGGACAATCGTAACCCGATCCTTAAACTTCTGAAGACGCTTCCCGGCCGCAGCTATGGCGTCGGCATCCTGGTCGATTCCAATCAGCCTTCCTTTGTCCGAAAGCCGGGAACACACCTCAAAGGCATGTCCGCCTCCTCCCAGAGTTCCGTCCACGTAGATTCCGTCCGGCCGGATATTCAGCTGTTCAATGGTCTCTCTTAGAAGGACCGATACATGTGCAAATTCCATTCAAGCCTCCCCGGATACTGCTCCCGGTATGCCTGCAATTGCGCCGGCTCCCAAGCCCAAACTCATCTGCCGCAGGTCTGCCGATACGCAGCAATTCTTAGATATCCAGCCCCAGTTCCGTCAGCTGGCCTGCAATCTCGTCCATATCGATTTCATCGTAATTGTTATTCTGATTCCACTTCTCCTCGCTCCAGATCTCAATGCGGTTCAAAAGTCCTGCCAGAACCACATCCTTCTCAATCTCCGCAAACTTACGCAGCGTCGCGGGAAGCAGAATCCGCCCCTGCTTGTCAAACTCGCAGGAGGTGGCGCCTGCGGTAAGAAATCTCACGAAAGAACGGGCATTCTTATTGGTTGTGGGAAGCTTCCGGAGCTTCTCCTCATACTCCTCCCACTCCTTCATCGGAAACACAAAGAGACAGCCGTCCAATCCTCTGGTGACAATAAATTCTTCTCCCAGCTGCTCCCGAAATTTGGAGGGAATGATGAGCCTGCCCTTGGTGTCCACCGAATGGTTGTATTCGCCGCGGAACATAGCGCTCACCCCTCTTTCGTCCGGTTTTAGGTTGTATTCTCCACTATTCTTTACCCAAAAACCACTTTCCACCACTTTCTACCACTTGTAGTACAAGTGTATCTTACTTCTTTTCAAAAATCAAGAGCTTTTCAAATGAATTTTTTAGGAAATTTTTAGGAAAAAAGAAGACTTCCATATCTTGTGTCCGCATCGTAAATGATGTCCAGATATAGAAATCTTCTTTCCAGCTCCCCAATTTTCTCTATTCACTTCCAATACCCCGCTCACCGAAGGTATCCGCTCTCTTTACCGGGCCGGTTTACTCAAAAATAAAATTGTACGCTTCATGACCTGTGACTGCTTTTCGGCCGTGTCCGGTAAAACCAAATGATTCCGCTGACCCCGCTTATTGAGAGCACAATCAGCATAATGTGGGAGTATTCCCCCACCAGATAGGCGATTTTTCCCCAGGATTCCCCAAGGACGGCTCCCAGAGAGACAAGGGCCAGATTCCAAAGCACGCTTCCTGCTGTTGTATAGGCCAAAAACATCCCCATCGGCATCCGGCTCATTCCCGCAGGAACGGAAATCAGGCTTCGGACAATGGGCACAAAGCGGCAGAAAAATACGGTTTTCGTACCTTTTTTCAGAAACCAGTCATCTGCCTTTGTCACATCGACCGGCTTAAGACATAGTACCTTCCCCACCGGACCTGCCACCAGGCGCATCAGCCGTTCCCGGTTCAGCAGCCATCCCGCCCCGTAAAGCACCAGAGCGCCCGCCAGAGAGCCAAGGGTGGAATAAAAGACTACTCCGAATATGGAAAGTCTCGTGTATGTAGTCAGAAATCCTCCAAAGGGCAGAATGATTTCCGACGGAATCGGCGGAAAAATATTCTCCACCGCAATTAGAAAAAAAATGCCCGGATAACCGTACCGCTCCATAAGGGCCATAATCAGTTCCTGCAATTGCCACCTCCGCAAATGCTTATTTATCTGTTTACAGCCTATGCAAAAGAGCGGCGGAAAATTCTTTTCCGCCGCTCTCTTATTGCACGATTATACGTTAAACCGAAAGAGGATCACATCCCCGTCCTTCACCACATACTCCTTGCCTTCCAGTCCTACAAGGCCCTTTTCCTTAGCTGCGGAATAAGAACCGCAGTCCAGAAGATCCTGATAATTCACCACCTCTGCCCGGATAAAGCCCCGCTCAAAGTCAGAATGAATCTTCCCTGCCGCCTGGGGCGCCTTAGTCCCCTTTTTGATGGTCCAGGCCCGGGTCTCCGTCTCCCCCGCCGTGAGATAGCTGATCAGTCCCAAAAGGCTATAGCTTGCCGAAATAAGCTTCTCAAGTCCGGATTCCTTAAGTCCCAGATCCTCCAAGAACATCACCTTTTCTTCCTCATCCAGCTCCGCAATCTCCTGTTCAATCTGAGCACAGATTACAAAGACCTCATTTCCATATTCCGCCGCAAACTTCCGAACCTGCCGCACATGTTCATTAGAAGCCCCGTCATCCGCCAAATCATCCTCCGCCACATTTGCCGCAAAGATCACCGGCTTGGCAGTCAGAAGATTATAACCGGCCATCCACTCCTGCTCGTCCTCATCCTCCGTCTCAAAGCCGGCCGCCATCTTCCCATCCTCCAGCCACGCCTTGATGCGCTCCAAAAGCTCCAGCTCCTTAGCCAGCGTTTTATCATTGCGCGCCCCGCGGACCGTCTTGGAAATCCTTCTCTCCAAAATCTCAATATCCGAAAAAATCAGCTCCAGATTAATCGTCTCAATATCCCGCAGAGGAGCAATGCTGCCGTCCACATGAACCACATTGGAATCCTCAAAGCAGCGCACCACATGAACAATGGCGTCCACCTCACGGATATTCGCCAAAAACTGATTGCCCAGGCCCTCACCCTTAGACGCGCCCTTTACCAGTCCCGCAATATCCACAAACTCAATAACCGCCGGCGTAACCTTCGCCGAATCATAAAGCGCTGCCAAAAGGCCAAGCCGCTCATCCGGCACCGCCACCACACCCACATTGGGATCAATCGTACAGAAAGGATAATTAGCAGATTCCGCTCCTGCCTTAGTCAGTGAATTAAAAAGGGTACTCTTTCCTACATTGGGAAGCCCTACTATGCCTAATTTCATATATCTTTACATCTCCTTTGCAGTATCATTTTCTCAAATATCTCAACACCACGATAGAGTGTATCACAAAACCCTTTAAAAGTAAATTGCTGATTAAAATTGACCTTTTTCATCTTTTTTATGTAAATCTCTCCCAATACCTACAGCTCATCCAAAGCAGCAATTCCGGCGGTCGGCAGCGGGGCAGGCTTACAGGCTTTTCCGATATCAGGTGTCCGGCTGTTCGCGAACATGCTGTCTGATTTGG
>OFFY01001355.1_pt1 | contig 20907 bp, 20 predicted proteins | sample 1521481 | NCBI WGS metagenome assembly OFFY01 (sample SAMEA3504117, study PRJEB24116) | mouse gut metagenome | biome: mouse gut; feature: mouse-associated habitat; material: faeces | place: Denmark | collected 2011
TCGATGCAGACACAGATTACTTCATAATCAAAATTTTCCTTCAGCCAGGGGATGATGGTAGTGGTATCAAGTCCGCCTGAATACGCTAAGATGACCTTTTCCTTCATAAATGAATCCTCCATTTCTTATCCGGCCCGCAAATCGGGCGGGTATTTTCACAGTGTATTTTTGGCAGGCCGGGCGCCGCCGGTCTGTCACCTTTGACAATATACAACATATTATCGGGAATTGCAAGACCCAGTTTTGCATATTTAAAGAAAAGATTTTATTTTTATTCAGAAAAATTCGAAATTAGTTGCATAATATGCATATATATTGTATAATCATGCGATGTCGGGGAAATGTTCCGGGCTGACACCCGCTCAGACTCCGCATACCCTCGCCGGAATCCGGAAACTGATTTCTGCGGAAAGAGATTTCCGTGGAAGGGAATTTCCATGGAAATTGATTTCTATGGAAAAAGATTCCTGCGGAAATATCTTTCTATGGAAATTGCTTTCCATGGAAAGAGGGTTTGTGTATTTGTGAAATTAAGGATATAATGAGGTAGGTTAAAAAAACAGCAGAGGAAAAGACTTTTATGAACAGCAGAATTCACGATACGAATTTGTATGAAGATATTCCCGATTCCGCCGGACGGCTGCCGAGGGAGATGGAGGTGTACCGGCTCCTGGAGAGACTGTCTATTCCTTTTAAAAGGCTGGACCATGAGCCCATGGCAACCATTGAGGCCTGCCGGGGCGTGGATGAGCTTCTCGGCATTCATATGTGTAAAAATCTGTTTCTGTGCAATGCGCAGAAAACCGCCTTTTATCTTTTGCTGATGCCGGGAGAGAAGAAATTTCAGACACGGGAAGTGTCGAAGCAGATTGGAAGTGCGAGGCTTTCCTTTGCGCCGGAGGAGTATCTGGAAGAATATCTCCACATTTCGCCGGGGGCGGTCAGTATTATGGGACTGACGAACGATAAGGATAACCGGGTGAGGCTGCTGGTGGACGCGCAGGTGCTTGAGGAGGAATTTCTGGGATGCCACCCATGCGTGAATACCTCCAGTTTAAGGCTTCGCACCGGAGATGTTTTCGGCATTTTTCTGAAAGAGGTTCATCACGAAATGACGGTAGTGCATTTGACTTAAGGCGGGAGGAAACGGAAAATGATTTTACTGGTAGTGGATACCCAGAAGGGCATTACAGACGAAAGACTGCACGAATTTGAAAAGCTGAAAAGGAATATCCGTACGCTGATTTCCGCGGCAAGAAAAAACGGCGTGGAAGTGGTATATGTGCGGCATGACGACGGACCGGGAACGGGTTTTTCCGCAGGAGATGATGAATTTGACATCTTTGAGGAATTCGCTCCGGAAGAAAAAGAGCGCATTTTTGACAAAACGGTAAACAGTGCTTTTCATAATTCCACAGGTCTGGTAGAATATTTGGCGGAAAAAAGTGAAAAGAAGATTATGATTGCGGGACTGCAGACAAATTTCTGCATTGACGCTACCATAAAAAGCGGCTTCGAACAGGGGTACGAAATGATTGTGCCGGAATATGCAAATTCCACCTTTGATAATGCGTATATGAAAAGGGACGTCTGTTATCATTATTATAATGATTTTATATGGCCGGGACGGTATGCCTTGTGCGTGACGATGGAGGAGGCTGTCAGAGCGCTTGAAGGGGAGAGAAAATGATAGAGACGGACGACCTTATTCTGGACAAAGCCGTGTTTGAGGATTGGAGAGGGATATATCAAAACGTCTGGTCGCGGCCGGAAAGCGCAAGGTATATGCTCTGGAAGGTTACCGAAAGCGAGAGCGAAGCCAGAATAAGGATTCGGAAAACCATTGAATTTCAGAAAAATCATGACACGTATCTGGTTTATGAGAAAAAAAGCGGTGAGCCTGTCGGATTTGCCGGCGTGGAAAAGCTGTCGGACCGCGTTTATCAGGAAGCAGGTATATGCCTTGGGCCGGATTATGTGGGAAGGGGCTTTGGAAAACAGATTTTGTCAGGGCTTATAGCGTACTGCCGGAAAGCGTTCGGCGCGGAGGAGTTTCATTATTCAACGAGAGAAGAAAACGAGGCGTCTGTCAAACTGGCATGTTCACTGGGGTTTGAACGTGTTTCTTCGGAGGTTAAGGTGGACGGACGGGACGGGCATAGCTACCATCTGCTTAAGTATCGTCTGAAACTGAAAAAGTGACAGAAAAGCCGCGTGTTAAAACGGAGAGGAAAAAGGAATGAATATACAAAACTACTGGCGCGCCGTCCTGCGGCAGCAGGCGGAGGAAATCAGAAAATATTTCCACGAGCAGGCTTATGTAAACTGGCACAACACAAATGAACATTTTACGGTCAGCGAGTTTATCAGAGCAAATTGCGAGTATCCGGGACAGTGGGACGGAGAAATTGAACGCATAGAAGAGGCGGGAGACGTAAGCATTACGGTAACGCACGTATACTCGTGGGACAAAAAGCTGTCTTTTCATGTGACGTCCTTTATCAGGATACAGGATGAAAAAATTGCCTCTGTGGATGAATACTGGGGCGACGACGGAAGTCCCCCGCAGTGGCGGAGGGATAAGCATATCGGAACGGTGATTCAATAAGGAAATGTAAGCAGAGTGGAGGTGATTTTGAGTGCCCGCGTTATCTATGTTTTTCGGAATTATTGTACGAATGCAAAGTGAAAAAGGTGGCAAGCATAATACGCCACATGTTCATGCATTATACGGAAATAATGAAATTGTAGTGAGTATAGACGGGGAAATTTTAGAAGGAAATTTTCCTAACAAGCAGACAAAGCTTTTATTAGCCTGGATAGCGATTCATGAAGATGAGCTGAAAGCAAACTGGCAGTTATTGAGCAATGGTGATGGTTATTTTAAGATTGAGCCATTGCGCTAAATAGTGGAGGTGATTTTGTGTTAAGGCCAACTGCAGTTCAGGTAGAAGCAACCTGTCCGTATCAACTGTTAGTAGTATTTGACAATGGAGAAAAAAAATATTTTGATGTTGAACCTTATATAAAAGGAGAATGGTACGGACAGCTGCGGAGTTTTGAGTATTTCAGGCGCGCCGCTACAGACGGTTTTACTGTCGTGTGGCCGGAAGGGCAGGATATATGTCCGGATGAGTTGTATGATTTGGGGAAAAATGCAGTACAGGTTTGCGGTTGAAGTTTTCAAAAGATAAGGCAGGAGGAGTGAAGGATTTTTCCATTCTTTCATCTCCCGGTTTGGGTCTGCGCTGCATCCACAAACCGGAAATGCGCAAAAAGCAGCGCGGAAATGAGGGAAAATATGAAAACAAAAATCTTCATTGACGGAAGCGAGGGCACCACGGCCCTTAGAATTCACGAGCGCTTTGCCGGGAGGGACGACGTGGAGCTTTTACCTATCGCCCCGGAAAAACGCAAGGATACGGATGAGAGGAGAAGGCTGATTAATCAGGCCGATATCGCCTTTCTCTGCCTGCCGGACGCGGCGGCAAGGGAGTCGGTAAGCCTTGTGGAAAACGATAATGTCAGGGTAATCGACACCTCGACCGCTCACAGGACGGAAGAGGGGTGGGCTTACGGCTTTCCCGAGCTGTCGGAAAAGCACAGGGAAAAGATAAGGGAAGGAAAGCGGATAGCGGTGCCGGGGTGCCATGCCACGGGCTTCATATCTCTTGTCTATCCGATGATAGCGTCGGGAATTCTCCCGGCGGACTATCCTCTGTCGGCCTTTTCCCTGACGGGCTACAGCGGCGGCGGCAAAAAGATGATTGCAGAGTATGAGGAAAAGGAGCGGGCGGGGGAGCTTGACGCCCCCAGAGAGTACGCTCTTTCCCAGCAGCATAAGCACTTAAAGGAAATGAAGGAAATCACCGGGCTTTTGCGCCAGCCCCTGTTTTCGCCTATTGTTGCGGATTACTACAGCGGAATGGTGGTTTCCGTCCCTCTGTATAATGAATTTTTGAAGGAAAGGAACACACCACAGGGGCTGCAGGAGTTTTTTGCGGATTACTATGCGGGGCAGCGGTTTATCACTGTGGAGCCTTTCGGCGCGGAGGAAGAACTTCATGGGAAAATGCTGGCGGGAAACGGGTGCTGCGGCTATGATGGGCTGAAAATATACATAACCGGAAACGGGGAGAGGACGGTGCTTTCCGCGCAGTTTGACAATCTGGGAAAAGGCGCTTCCGGCGCGGCCATTCAGTGCCTGAATATTATGCTGGGCTGCGGGGAGGACAAAGGATTAAATCTATAACAGAGGTGTGAGAGTATGACAATCAGAGCAATGACAATCGACGATTATGAGGAAGTGTATGCGCTGTGGATGAGCATCAGGGGCTTTGCCATGCGCAGCCTTGACGATTCCAGGGACGGGGTTGCGCGTTTCCTTAAAAGAAATCCCGACACCAGCGTGGTGGCGGTTGCGGATGGAAAAATTGTGGGCAGCATTCTCTGCGGCTATGACGGCCGGCGGGGGTGCCTTTACCATGTGTGCGTTCGCGAGGATTACCGCAGACAGGGCATCGGAAAGGCGATGGTGGTATACTGTATGAAAGCCCTTGAAAAGGAGGAAATCAGCAAGGTTTCCCTGATTGCCTTTACGCAGAACGACATCGGCAACGCTTTCTGGAAGGAAATCGGCTGGACAAAGCGGGAGGATTTGAATTATTATGACTTTGTCCTGAATGATAAAAATATCGTGAAATTCAATCAGAAATAGGAGGAACAAAATGAAAATAACGGAAGGCGGCGTAACGGCGGCAAAAGGCTTTGAAGCTGCGGGCGTGGAAGCGGGAATCAAATATCAGAACAGAAAGGATATGGCGCTGATTTACAGTCAGGCTCCCTGCGTTCTGGCGGGAACCTTTACCAGCAACGTGGTAAAGGCGGCTCCGGTTTTGTGGGATAAGGATGTGGTGGAAAACGCGCCCTTCGGGCAGGCGGTGGTTGTTAATGCGGGGATTGCCAATGCCTGTACGGGTAAGGAGGGTTACGGATACTGCGAGAGGACGGCGGAAAAGGCGGCGGAGGCGCTGGGACTGCCCAAGGAGGCGGTTCTGGTAGCTTCCACCGGCGTGATTGGTATGCAGCTTCCCATTGACAGAATCGAGGCGGGAATTGAAAAGCTTGCCGGACAAAAGCAGGATACGCTGCAGGCGGGAACTCTGGCGGCGGAGGCAATCATGACCACGGATACCCACTCAAAGCAGGCGGCGGCGGAGGTCATAATTGATGGTGTGAAAGTGACTGTCGGCGGCATGTGCAAGGGCTCCGGCATGATTCATCCCAATATGTGCACCATGCTTGCCTTTGTGACCACGGACGCGGCGATTTCCAAAGAACTTTTGACTAAAGCAGTCAAAGAGGACGTTACAGACACCTTCAACATGGTTTCCGTGGACGGGGATACCTCCACCAACGATACCCTTCTGGTGATGGCAAACGGTATGGCGGGCAACAGCGAAATCAATGAGGAGGGTCCGGCCTACGAGGCTTTCAGGGAGGCCCTTCATTATGTAAACGAATCCCTTGCGAAAATGATGGCAGGGGACGGAGAGGGCGCAACGGCTCTGATTGAGGCGAAGGTGGTGGGAGCTGCCACCAAAGAGGACGCCAGAAAGCTGGGAAAATCCGTTATCTGTTCCAGCCTGACGAAGGCGGCCATTTACGGGCACGACGCCAACTGGGGAAGAATCCTCTGTGCCCTGGGCTATTCGGGCGTTCGTTTTGAGCCGGAGAAGCTGGAGCTTTATTTTGAGAGCAAAGCGGGTAAAATCCTGATTTACAAAGACGGCGTGGGCGCCGATTACAGCGAGGAGGAAGCCGGCAGGATTTTATCGGAGCCGGAGGTAAGGATTCTGGTGGACATGAAAATGGGAGAAGAATCGGCAACGGCGTGGGGCTGCGATTTGACCTATGATTATGTGAAAATCAATGCGGATTACCGAAGCTAATACAAAGGAAATCACTAAGCTCGCAAGCTGCGGTGCAGCTTGTGACCTCGCCAAGTGATTTCAAGCTTTGTATTTAGAAGAACGTCTCTGACGAGCCGTTCTTCCCATGTGGAGAGCAGGGTAAAAGCATTCCTATAGAGAATGAAATTTGAACTTTGACAAAATAAAATCTCCCCGTATGATGTATATGAGTTTAGCGACTTAATACATCAGAAAACAAAGGAGATTTTATAGCAATGAAAGTAAAGTACGAAGACCGCCTCAAACAAAAATTACTCGCAATCACAACAGACACCCTCGTAGTCGGCGTGGATATCGCCAAGAACTACCAGTGGGCAAGGTTTGTTGACTTCAGGGGCATAGAGCATGACCGCGCCCTGAAATTCAAAAACAGAAAAGGCGGCTTTGAGACCATCTTAGCAAGAATCCGGGAGATATGCAAGAAAGAAAATTTCGCAAGGGTAGTTGTCGGGATGGAACCGACGGGGCATTACTGGAAGGCATTCGCGAACTGGCTTGAGAAACAGGAGGGGATAACGGTTGTTTTGGTAAACCCGTATGCGACAAAGCAGGCGAAGGAACTGGATGACAACAGCCAGACAAAGTCTGACAGGAAGGACGCGCTGACGATTGCGAAGCTGGTGAAGGATGGGCGGTATTTTGAACTGTACCTGCCCCATGACGTCTATGCACAGCTTCGGGGGCTGTCCACGGCCAGAACCGGGCTGAACAGGCGTAAGAACGCGTTGAAGAATACCATCACGGCAGTAATGGATGAGTATTTCCCGGAGTATGAGGAAGTATTCAAATGTCCTCTTTCCGGCAAGGCATCCCGGCATATATTAAAGACCTGCCCGTTTCCGAAGTTTATCCTTGAACTGGGTGAAAACGGTGTTACGGATGAGATAAAAAAGGCGGTGAAGAAAACCGTCGGGAGAAAGAAGGCGGGGCAGCTTGTAAAGGCTGCAAAGGAATCCGTCGGGGTGGACTACGGGGAAGAAGCGGCAAGGCTGAAGCTGCGGCTTATGCTGGAGGAACTGGAACTTCTGGAAAAGCAGACGGAAGAACTGGAAGGGCAGATGGCAGACACCCTGCATCAGACAGAGTATGCGGGATTCCTGTTAAGCATAAAGGGGGTAGGCGTTGTGACGCTGGCAGCTTGTCTGGGGGAGCTTGGCGACCCGGAAAGATTTGAGGATTCCCGGCAGATGAGCCGTATGGCAGGATACAACCTTGTGGAGGATAGTTCCGGCAAGAACAGGAGCGGGACAAAGATATCCAAAAGGGGGAGAAAGAACCTGCGGAGCGTACTGTACCAGATGGCACTGGTCATGGTTGCGACAAATGATGAGATGAAACAGCTCTACCATTACCTGAAAACAAGGGAGAAAGCCCCCCTGAAGAAGATGCAGGCGCTGATCGTCATCAGCAAGAAGATACTGACGCTGATCCATACGCTTGCCAAAAAGAAAGAGAACTACGATCCGGGGAAAGTCTTCGGACATGTCCGCAGGGAGCAGCTGAAAGCTGCTGCATAAGAATAGAATGGGCCGGTAAAGGCACGGGGACAAGGAGGAATTCTCCATCAGCCCAAAGAGGCAGCATCAAAGCACAAGTCTGCCCCGTGCCATTATCCATAAAGCAGAATGAAGGAATGTGAGGGCACAGACCCAGCGAGAACTGATAGGGTAAGCATATGGATATCAATCGGCAGAACAACATCACCAATCATTGCATCCATTTATGGGTGATGATATATAAATTTAAAAATATATCGGGAGATATATTGACAAATTTCAAATTTTGAGATAGGAGAAAGTAATCAAGGCGGTCTGGCGGGGAACCAATGCCCTGCCCTCATGGTCGTGGAGAAGCTGTGGGGGAAACAGGGCTGATGTTGAAGTTTATTCCCATGCGCCTTGCGTGGAGCTGATACTGAATGGGAAAAGCATGGGAAAGAAGCGGACAAAAGACTGCCGGGCGCACTTTCGGGTAAAGTATGAAGAAGGAACGATTGAGGCGGCAGCTTATGATGAGAGAGGAAAGGAGATTGGAAGGAATCTGTTGCAGTCAGCATCCGGGGAAATCAGAATATTTATAAAACCGGAAGAGACCGAGATATGTGCCGGGGAAATCTGTTATATCCCGATTACCCTTGCCGGGGAGAACGGCGTTACGGAATCAAACGCTGACAGGAGGCTTTCGGTACGGGTGAAAAATGGGACGCTGCTCGCTTTCGGCAGCGCAAACCCGCGGACAGAGGAACGTTATGACAGCGGAAGCTTTACGACTTATTATGGGCGTGCTCTGGCAGTGGTGCGGGGAGAGCGGAAAGGCGTTATGACCGTCAGGGTAACGGATGGAAATCAGGAAAGCAGCGCAGCAATAAATGTCACAAAATAACCCTTATGTGGGAGAAAGATATAGAAAAGAATAAGCTACTTGGAAAGGAGCAAGGAGATGGAAAAGAAAAACAATCAGGATAAAATAGGGGCAAAGAAGTTTTTTGCATGGCAGTCAAGGGCGGTCTCGTCGGCATGTTGTGTGGTAATTTTGGGGTATCTGCGGATTTACTGTACGGACCAGCTTGCCTTGTCGGGAACGGTTATCGGTATTATTTTATTACTGAGCAATGTAGTGGATGCCGTTACCGACCTTACGGCGGGGTATCTGGTGGACAGGACGAAGAGCAGGCTGGGAAAAGGCAGACCCTATGAATTATGTATTCTGGGGGTATGGCTCTGCACATGGCTGTTATACAGCTGCCCGCCGGCATTCAATACTACAATCAAAATCGTTTGGGTATTCGTGCTGTATATTTTTGTGAATTCTGTTTTTAACACTTTACTGAATTCGGCGGCAACTCCTTATATGGTACGTGCGTTCAAGAAGGGGCAGCTGGTGAGGCTGGCATCCTTTGGCGGCTTAATCACTATGGTTGGCTCCATGGTGGTCAGTATCTCATTCCCGATTCTCATGGCAAGGCTGGCAGTCAGTGCAAAAGGCTGGAGTACTCTGATTGCAATTTATGCAGTGCCTTTGGCGGTAATCGGAATCATGCGTTTCTTTTTTGTAAAGGAAGAAATCGTAATTGAGGAGGACGCTGTAGAAAAAGTTTCCATAAAAAGTATTTTCACGGTGCTTAAGAAAAACCCCTATATCTGGATGGTTGCGCTTTGCCAGATGCTGGAGGGAACCGTTACATCCATGGGGGTAGGAACTTATTTTTATACCTACGTGGTCGGCAATGTAGAGATTATGGGTATGATGATGGCAATCAGCATTTTTGTGATACCATTGATGTTCATTGTTCCGGCTCTGCTGAAAAAAATGACTAAGAGCCGTTTAATCCTGATTGGAACTGCCCTGCAGGTTGCAGGAGCGGTTGGGCTTTTTCTGGCAGGGGCAAGTATTCCGGTACTTGTCGTGGCTTCTCTGATTGGAGGAATAGGGGTTCTTCCTATTACATTTCTGGTTGACCTGCAGATACTTGACTGCTGTAATTATAACGAGTGGAAAAAGTTGCCCCGTCTGGAAGGTTCTTTTGCGAGCTTTAGGAACTTTATCACAAAATGCGGGAATGGGATTGGAGGTCTGGTGTTAGGCGTGATGTTGGATTTATCCGGCTATGTGGGAGGCGCACAGGTACAGACAGATTCAGCAATCATGACAATCCGTCTGGCTATGGGGATTGTGCCTGCGCTGATGTATGCTGTAGTCGGTATACTGACATGGTTCTACGGCCGGCTGGATAATCAGCTTCCGCAGATAGAGAGCGATTTGGCAGCACACAGGGCGAATGTGTAAAACGGATGATTTTTTATGTCGGAGAATGCCTGTAATACGGGCATTCTCGTGGCGAATCCAAGTGTAGAAAGGATAATGGCATATGACGATAGAACAGCTCCTTGCGGGGCAGAAAGATAACCATATATTTCCGTTTTTCTGGCAGCATGGGGAGACGGAAGAGAAACTGCGGGAATATATGGGGGTGATACAGGACTGCAATGTAGGGGCAGTCTGTGTTGAGAGCAGGGGGCACAAGGATTTTTGCGGTCCCGGCTGGTGGCATGACATGGACATAATTTTGGAGGAAGCAAGAAAGCGCAGGATGAAGGTCTGGATTCTGGATGACAGCCATTTTCCTACGGGATATGCGAACGGAGCGCTTCTGTCAGCGCCGGATAAGCTGCGCAGGCAGAGCGTTTACAGCCGGAAATATGCGGTGAAGGACGGGCAGAAATATTTCAGGGGCAATCTGGAACGGATTATGGGTAAAATACCCACGACGCCTATGGGGAGTATGATGAGCCGCCTGAACGGAAACCATAAGATCACGTTTCATGATGGCAGGCTGCTGGGTGTTACGGCAATGGTAAATGGAAATCCGGTAAAAGCAGAGTGGGAAAAAGACGGAAAGAAGCTGATAGCTAAGATACCGGAAGGCGCACAGAAACTCTATGTCACGTTCCTTACCAGAAATGCCGGGATTCACCGTTCCTACATGAATATGCTGGATAAGGAATCCTGCCGGGTTTTGATTGATGCGGTATATGAAAAGCATTGGGAGCATTATAAGGAGGACTTTGGGAAGACGATTGCCGGTTTTTTTTCTGACGAGCCCGAACTTGGAAACGGTGTTTATTTTAAAACGGATACTTATCTGGGGCAGGATCAGGATTTGCCATGGAGCAGGGAGGTGGAGAGAAAACTCCCGCATCTTTTGGGAGAAAACTGGATAGAACGTCTTTCGCTGCTTTGGGAAAATGAGGGAGGCGAAGGGGAGAGGGCAAAAGTCCGGTATCTGTATATGGATTTGATTACCCGTCTGGTGGAAGAGAATTTTTCCAGGCAGATTGGCAGCTGGTGCGGGGAGCATGGGGTAGAATATATAGGACATATCATTGAAGACAATAATCAGCATGCAAGGACAGGGGCAAGCCTGGGGCATTATTTCAGAGGGCTTGCCGGGCAGCATATGGCGGGAATTGACGATATCGGCGGACAGGTGCTGCCGCAGAAGGAGGATGCCCTGGCGGAAGGGATTACTAAAATAACCGGCGGGCGTGATGGGGAGTTTTACCACTTCATGCTTGGAAAGCTGGGAGCGTCTTACGGGGCAATCGACCCTGTAAAAAGAGGACGCTGTATGTGTGAGATTTTTGGCAATTATGGATGGAGTGAGGGCGTAAGGCTGGAAAAATATCTGGCTGACCATTTTATGGTGAGGGGAGTGAACAATTTTGTACCCCATGCTTTCAGCCCGAAGGAGTATCCGGATAAAGACTGTCCGCCCCATTTCTATGCAAACGGGAACAATCCCCAGTACCGCCATTTTGGAAAGCTGATGCTTTATATGAACAGGATATGTGCGCTTATTTCCGGAGGATGTCCGGTGGTTGATACGGCAATTATCTATCATGGCGAGGCGGAATGGATGGGAAAGTGTATGCTGACGCAGAAACCGGCAAGGGCGCTTGCAGAGCGTCAGGTAGATTTTCATATCATTCCGTCAGACGTGTTTGGGGAAAGGGGACGCTATCAGGCATCTGTCGGCAGGCAGACGCTTACGGTAAATGGAAATGTATATAAAACGATAATTGTTCCTTATTCCCAGTTCCTGGCGGAAGCTCTGGCAGAAGGGCTTTCCGAGGCGGAGAAGGCCGGATGCCGGATTATTTTTCTGGAAGCTTATCCCGAAGGAACACAAAAGGGGATGTGCCTGCCGTCAAATATATACCGGTGTGAGGTAATGTCTCTTGGGGAGCTGCAGAACGAGGTGCATGGGGAAGCCGGGATTTTGCCGGAATCAGGACGAATCAGGATTTACCATTATAAAGGGGAAGAAGAAATCTATTATCTCGTCAATGAAGATTCCTGTCCTTATCATGGAATGTTATCTGTTCCGGCACTTGATGACTGCTATTCCTATGACCCATGGGAAAATCAGGTGCAGGAGCTTTCTTACAGGCAGGAGGGCGGGAAAACCTGTATCTTTCTTGACATGAAAGCCGGGGAAGGGAAGGTGATAGCCGTGGGAAAAAAGGAGCGGCTTTCACAGGCATTTTGTCTTCCCCGAAACAAAAAAGTCTTATCCGGCCATTGGAACTATTCCCTTTGCAGGGCAGCCGGATATCCTGACTTTTCAGAGTGGAAGGAACTGAAAGAATTCGGCAATATAGGAGAGAAATACCCTGGGTTTTCAGGGTTTATTGCCTATGAGTGTACGCTGGATAAACCGGATGCATCAAGAGTTGTGCTGGAGATACCGGATGCCGGAGAGAGTGTGGAAGTATTTCTGAATGGAGTCAGTGCAGGGATTCAGGTTCTGCCGCCTTTTTACTATGACATTACAGACAGGCTTACAGAAGGTGGGAATAGGCTGCGGATTGAGGTGGCAACAACGTTGGAGAGGGAGAGGAAATGTAATAAAAAGAACTGGCAGCCCATTGGTATTTTGAAGGATGTGATTCTATGGATGGAATAGGGATGGGAAAAAAACAGATTTGGAATCCGTATTTACCGGAATATGAATATGTGCCGGATGGGGAACCGCATGTGTTTGGGGACAGAATTTATCTGTATGGAAGCCATGACAGGTTTGGGGGAAAGAAGTTTTGCATGAATGATTATATATGTTATTCTGCCCCTGTTCATGCCCTGCACGACTGGCGGTATGAGGGGGTGATCTATAAAAAGACACAGGACCCCAGGATGGCAGGGGGAGACCATGAATTATGGGCTCCCGATGTGGTTCGGGGCAGGGATGGAAGATATTATCTCTATTACTGCCCGGATGATACAATCCGGTCAATCGGGGTAGCTGTCTGCGATACCCCGGCAGGCAGGTATGAGTTTTTAGGGATTGTGCAGGACAAAAACGGGGAGTTTGTAGGCGAAAGACAGGGTGATACTATTCAGTTCGACCCCGGCATTTTTATGGATTCGGATGGAAAGATTTATCTTTATTCGGGCAATGGACCAAGGACAGGACGTGAGATTGGGAAAGAGCCAAAGGCTTCCGTGGTAATGCAGTTAGAAGAGGATATGCTTACAATAAAAACAGAGCCGGTTAAGCTTTTGCCTGTTTTAGGGGAGGCGGATGGAACCGGATTTGAAGGACATGAATTTTTTGAAGCAAGTTCCATACGGAAGATTGAAAACAGGTATTATCTTGTTTATTCTTCCGTAAAGCTCCACGAATTGTGTTATGCGGTAAGCGATTATCCGGACAGGGGATTTTCCTTTGGAGGGGTGCTTATCAGTAATTGTGACATATTCGAAGGCTCACAGGATGAAGCAAAAAACTGTTATGGGAATAATCATGGCGGTATGGAGAAGATTGACGGACAATGGTATCTCTTTTATCACAGGCAGACAAACCGCACCATGTTTTCCAGACAGGGATGTGCGGAAAAAATCAGGATTCTGCCGGATGGAAGCATACCGCAGGTGGAAATGACATCACAGGGATTGAACGGTATGCCGCTTGCCGGAAAGGGAAGCTATCCTGCCGGGATGGTATGTAATCTTTATGGAAGGTATAAACCGGCTATTTCCCACCCTCTGGCAATGGGAAACCGGCATCCTTATCTGACGCAGGACGGACCGGATTATGTACCTGAAGCGTCCTGTAATAAACCGGTACAGTATATTACAAATGGAAAAAAGGGTATGACGGCAGTATACCGCTATTTTGATTTCAGGGATATTCGTGAAATTGAAATTGTGGTCAGGGGAATTGCGAGAGGAAAAATGATTGTAAAGATTAGCGGGGAGGATGAACCGGCAGGGGAGACAAAGGTCATGCCTTCGAGAAAATGGGTGAAATACAGAATGGCGGTCAGGATTCCTGATGGAAAGGCGGCTTTATATTTTGTATATGAGGGTTGTGGAAAGATTGATTTTCTTAAATTTACGTTGATATGAGGTTCAGGTTTTATAGTGGAGGATATAATCATGAAGAGTACAAAGCAGGGGGATGCGAATCTGCAAAAGAAAGAACGGATAAGTTACTGGATGTTTTTTCTTGGACAGAACATATTTTATGGTCTGGTTGCCATCAATATGCAGACTTTTTTTTCAGATGTGGGCATTACGGCCACGTCTATTGCCGTAATCATGTTGTTCACAAAAGTATGGGATGCGGTAAATGACCCCATACTCGGGGTCATCATTGATAAGGTTCACTTTAAATCCGGACGGTTTTTGCCATGGCTCCGCATTTCATTTCCGCTGATTACGGTCAGTTCCGTATTCTTCTTTTTGCTTCCGGGTCATGGAACTGCAACCGTAAAAGTTATCTGGGCAACGGCTGCCTATGTAGCATGGAGCATGTCTTATACCTTATGCGATGTGCCGATTTTTGTCCTGCCTACTTCCATGACGGATGATGTTAAGGAGAGAAATCAACTGCTCACGACAGGACGTTTTTTTGCCATGGTGGGTGTGACGGTTTCAAGCGTGGCAATACCTGTACTCCAATCCCGCTTAGGGTGGCTTCCTTTGGGAATTATGTTCACAGTTGTGGCATGTATGGCAATGCTTCCGCTGCTTATAAACGGGAAGGAGCGACATATCGTGAGGAGTGAGAAGTCCGTCACGTTAAAGCAGATGATAAATTATGTCATAAAGAATAAATATTTGCTTATATTCTATGGGGCATTGCTGATGAGCGGTTTGCTGAATTTTGCACAATACATTCAAATTTATTTAGCCCGCATTTGCCTGGATAATCAGGATCTGGCATCTGTTATCAGCCTGTTATCCCTGTTTCCGCTTTTGATTTCCGGCATAGTGATTCCGTTTATCATAAAAAAGTTTGATAAGTATATGGTTTATATAGCAAGCAATATTATCGCATCCATAATTGGTATCATACTATTTTTTGTCGGGTATTCAAATTTGACAGTATTTTTTTCCATTGTATTTATCCAGGGTTTTTATCCAGGGGCTAACAATATCTTACTATTTACATTTACCCCTGATTGTATTGAGTATGGAACCTACCATACAGGGGAGCGCGCGGAAGGAATGGCTGCGTCAGTGCAGACGTTTTTCTCAAAGCTGGTTGGTTCAATCAGCGGCCCGATTGCAATGCTGTTGCTGGCAGGCTTCGGATTTGTGGCAGGTGAAGGAGCCGTACAGCCAGCAGTTGTCACAAATGGGGTTTGGATTCTTTACACGCTTTGTCCTGCCGTAGGTATGATTTTAGCTGTGGGGATGCTGCGTTTCTATAAATTGAGAACCACGGATGTACAGGTTATGGCTCAATATAACAACAAAAAGATATCAAGGGGGGATGCTGAAAAGTTTTTAAAGGAAAAATATGGAACAGCCGCAGATTTAAAATTTTAGTAAATGATTTATTCAAGTGAAAGGAGACAAAATGTTAGTTAAATTCAATTTTTTATCACAGACATTGATGCAGCAGACAAATGTAACCATGATTCTTCCTTCATGGACGCTCTTTGACAGTGCAAACGGGAAAGCAGAGAGCTATGTGCCGGGCTCTAAATTTCAGGTTCTGTATTTATTCCACGGAGGCACAGGAGATGACTCAGATTACCTGAATTTCTCAAATATCATGAGGTATGCTGATGAGCATAAGATTGCTGTCGTTATGCCGGCAGGTTATAATTCAAGCTATATTAATCAGCCTGACGGTACGCTTCCCTGGCCTGCAAAATACTGGGATTACATATTTGAGGAATTACCCAGAGTATGTACGTCCATGTTTCCCATTTCTGGCAGGCGCGAGGATACTTTTGTTGGAGGGCTTTCCATGGGTTCCATGGCCGCTACGAAGTGGGCTGTTTACGGGGCAGACAGATGTGCCGCTGCATTGATTATGTCAGGCGGCGGAATGGACACGACAAATATTATGTCTGTGGTGTCGCAAAGCGCTGGGGATGATGGCCGGACAGATTTTGCTGTAGATGCACAGGCACTTGCAAAGCAGGGAATAAAATTTGCGGATCCGGATGATGAATTGTTTGTTACGGCAAAGAAGAAGGCTATGGATGGGGAGGCATTACCAAAGCTGTTCATGACTTGTGGAGGAGATGATTTTATCCGTTACTTCGCATATGCTTCCCGTGATTTGCTATCCGAATATGGCTATGATGTGGATTATGAGGAGGTTCCGGGGTATGCGCATGAGTGGGATTTTTGGGATTTGGCTTTAAAGAAGGCTTTGGATGAAAAACTGCCAATTAAGAATGACATTATTTTACCGTAAAGCATCTGTGGGGAACGTCATAAATTTTTCTTTATGACGTTCCCCATAAAACAATATGAGAGGAAATCAATATGAAGAATAATGAATATCCGGCTAATCCATATGCGCCTCCTGTCCAAGGCGTCTTCCATAACCAATCACCATCAGATAAAACAATTCCCGGGAGATATACGGTATATATTCCTGAAACGTTCGAGCCATGTTCGTCTGCTGTTGTAATACTGACGCCAAACGGAGCTTCGGCGGAAAACTTTTACGGAAGCACATATGGTGCAAATTGGGTTGCAGTTGCAGATGCTCATGGAGTTGCATTGGTGATTGCAGAACCGTATGAGGCAGGCAGCTGGAATTTGAGCAATTCTCCTATGGCAAGATTTGATGAGATGTTTCTTTATGAGGTGTGGAATACAATCAATAAAAAATTCAGGACAGTTACGGCAGCTTTCGATTTAGACGAGAGGTCTCTTTACTGGGTGGGATACAGGGAAGGGGGCAGCGCCGTTCATAAAATGGCTTTACTGTGGCCTCAATTATTTGCAGGATTGGTAAGTATTAACGGAGAAGAAGTGTCGCCGTCTATTATAAACATTTTTGGAGAGCAGTTATCATTCCCCTTCGAGCAGTCTCAAAATACCGATGGGAAGCAAACCATAGGACTACCCAATAACAAAATCCCGGTCCCTGTATGGATGATATCTACTGAAAACGGTTCTGGCAATGATACATTAAAAGCCCACTGGATCAGTGCGGATAATGCTGTCAATTTAGGAGCAAATGACTACGCGGATGAATGCTATGAAAATGAAGCGGCAAGGGTTTGGATTACAAAAGGACGGGGCATTACAGAAGAGATTATTTACAACAAGTTTTTGTACCCTGTTCAAAGGTTTGATTTCGTTCCTGGCGGTGAATTGAGATGGCGTATCCCGCTTGTCAATAATGGAACTACCGGTTTCTTTTTTACAGAGAAGATGGTAGACGGATTTTTGAGACGTTGGTGGACATACATTCCAACCGGTTTTAATCCCGACAACAAGTATCCTCTGATTATTGGAATGCATGGCGGTTCCAATGATGCGGCGGCTTTTATCGGCGATTCCAGATGGAATGATGCGGCTGAGGCATACGGCCTTATTGTCGTATTCCCGATGGCATATCCGTGTCCACTATCTGCAATGAATTGGATTCCGGTTCCGATTTGGAACCAATATACGGTTTCTCCCGATGATGCACCCAATGATGTTTCGTTCATTAAAAAGGTTATAGAAATAACGGAACAAAATTATCCGATTGATGACAAAAAGATATTTGCTACCGGGCATTCAAACGGGGCAGGGATGACGTGGCGTTTAGGATTAGATGTACCGGAGAGTTTCACGGCCATCGGCCCTTCTGGGTATACGATGGGTTCAATCCCGAACACACCTATGGCTGATCCGGTTTTGGAAAATCCTTTGCCCGTCTGGGTATTTATGGGAAGGTATGACGCGCTTAATGCCGATGCGTTTTTCAAGGGAAACTGGAATTATTTATGCGTGAGCTATTGGTCCAACAGGGATAGTTTCATTTCTGACATACATAAAACTGCATATGAAGGGAACAGATATTTTACCCGCACATGGACAAATGGGGTTGATGAAATTCCAATTTTCAGATACTCATCGGTGGCAGACTGCCCTCATATATACCAGCCGGAGGAATGCAATATTCTCTGGGAAATGTATTTTTCAAAAATCATAAAGGATGATTCCGGTTCCCGCTTTTTTGAAGGACAGAAAATCATTGCAGGTAACTCAATTAGCTGGCCTGCTTTTCAGGGAAATGCCAATAATAATGGCGTCTTTGAAGCTAATTATAATCTGATGCGGAAGTATGTGTCGGAAATAACAGCGCCCATTTCCTCAGGCGGCATTTATGGAGATATTGGCGGAGAAGCCCTTACATATGAAAAAGATGGAAAGAATTATATCTTTGTTCAATACAGCAGCCCAAACGATGGAATACATATGAGAGCCTATGTCTTAGATGAATCTGAAATTATACTCTGGGATAGACAGTTATATAAAAGCATTGGTGCAGCATCCCAATTGTCTACTCCCATAATTGTGGAAGATGAACGGTATGGGGATACTATTTATGCCGCATCGAACCAGTATAATAATGTGTTTGGAACTTTCAATTACCCTATAGCAGTTGCAGCAGGGGCATCTGACACTCTGGATGTCAGGAATGTTAATCTGGCTGGCCAGTACCATGTTTTAAAAATTTCTACCGGATTAGTGAGCCTTAAACATAATGATTATTCAGCGGAAGTTGTGCTAACCTCTGATTCTAACTCCTATGCGTTTAATGCGGGTTCAGAAGAGGGCGAATTTATTATTACCCTTAACACAGATGAAACAGAATCGCAGGAAATGATTTATTCTGGCATATATATGGTTACAGTTACCCTGCACAATAACACTGGCGAAAATATTTCCGCTAATATTCAGATTTTGATCCCTAATTGGGAACTTTGCCGGATACGCAATATTACAGGAAATCCGGCGGTTACTCGCCTCCTGACAAGCAGGGGTGAAGCAGACACTCCTTTAAAGCAGTTTGATGGTTCGGTGTATTTTGGAAATTATGATGCGGATGGCTGTTACTTCAAATTTTTTATAAGCCAGTTTAAATTATCGCGCTGCAATCCGGCAAGTGGAGACAGTTTCTATTGGGCTGGCATTACGGAAATTGAAACTGGTGGAAAGGCTTATTTCATATGTGGAAGCGAATTGGGAAACCTGTATCTGATGGATAAGAACGATAGTTTTTCAAGCAGCGGCGGAAATCCTGTAAAAACAATTCATCTTAATGATTATGTGGAACAGGCCGGCGGAGTGCGTTCAAGTATTTGTAAATGGAATGCTTATATTTTTTTTACAAGCCAGAATGGATATCTGTGGTGGGCCGAAACAGCGTCTCTTATGGATGAAAAACCGAAGTTGGAATTTGTGAAGCTTTCAGGGAACAGTTGCTCTACGCCTACAGTTGTTGGAAATTATTGTTTTGTCGGTTTTTATACAAAGCAGGACAGCAATGAAAGAAGTGGAGGTATTGATGTTGTATCTGCCACGGATGGAATTTTCCAAAAAGTAAGCACGATACAGAATCCTGAGCCTGTCTATGCATCCCCTGTTGTAAGCCGGGAAAATGAAGAAACTTATTATATTTATTATATAATAGATGGTGGTTCGGGAAAGGGATTATGCTATCAATATAAGGATGGTAGGGTGTCGGAAATATGGGAAAAAGAGGCATCTTATGCATTACAGGGAATGTCGGTCGGAAATGGATTTCTTGTATATATGGATAAAAGTAACAAACTCCATGTTATTAAATGATATTGGATTCAAAATATGTCAGGATGCTAACAAAAGAAATTAAAGAAAGAATAGTTATAAAAGAACCAGCAGCTTGCATAAACGGTCTGCTGGTTCTTTAGAATTATTGGTTTTGGGGGTATTATGGCTGCGGTTAATTGAGATTTGCATTTTGGGAAAGGGCTGTTGATCTGCGTTGTGGGGGATAGAATACAGAAGAATAATATAAAATCCAGAGGGATAGACAGAGATTAAGAAGATGTATCCTACAGATATGCAGGATAGTAAATAAAATTTATACCCTATATACTATAGATTGCAGGTGCAGATGCCTATGATGACATATGAACCGTTTTGGCGGATGATGAACGAAAGAAGGATATCCACATACAGCCTTGAAGTTGACTATGGACTTAATAAAGCGTTCATCCACCGTTTAAAGCATAATAAAAATATGAACCTGTCATCTATCGACTATATCTGCGAGTTGTTCTGCTGTCCGGTAGAGGATGTGGTTGTACATATCGGCAGGGATGCTGATGGTGCTGTCGGGGGTGGCTGCCTGAAAGCAGAAGGGGAGTAAGGCCGGTCAGGTAAATACAGGGCGTTATAAGTGGCAGATTCCGGTGGAGGGCTGCCGCTGTTTTTTTGTAATGTTGCAGAGAAAACAGTGGGCATGCTTTTTACAGGAACGGAGCAGGATAGAAAAATATGTTTTGAGGACAGGAGGTGGAAACCTGGAAGGGCGGATGCAGATTAATCTTATGGGGGTTATATAAAAGACAATGGACTTTTCATGCGGAACATACTATGACAGGATCGGAGGAAATGTCAGGAGGATACGGATGGAAAAAGGGCTGACGCAGGAGAGGCTGGCGGAGAAGACGGAACTTTCGCTCACGGCAATCCAGAAAGTAGAGACGGGGAAGGGCGGGATAAGGCTTGAAACGATTATAAGGATAGCGGTAGCCCTTGGAGTTTCTCTTAATATTCTTGTGGATATTGGGGAAAGTGAAGAAAAGTACGGTTTGTGGCAGGATGCGGTATGCCTGCTGTTTCAGGATAAAACAGAGAATGAGGTTAAATATGCCATAGCGGTTATGGGTTCCCTGTTCCGGTATAAGGATGAATTTTTAGGATGAAGCGGTGGCGGTATGGAGATATACATAGAGAGAAATATTATATTTTAGTAGTTGGCTTTCTTAAATGAAAAAATCTAAGCGGATAGGAGACGTTCAAAGAATTAGGAATCTTTGGACGTCTTCTTTTTATGCACAGGGGCGCACAGATGAAATTGCTGCTGATGCAGCATGCGCCCGCATGGCGGCAGGGGAAATTTCTATGGATAGGAAGG
>OFFY01001361.1_pt1 | contig 20854 bp, 20 predicted proteins | sample 1521481 | NCBI WGS metagenome assembly OFFY01 (sample SAMEA3504117, study PRJEB24116) | mouse gut metagenome | biome: mouse gut; feature: mouse-associated habitat; material: faeces | place: Denmark | collected 2011
TTGTTATTCACAGTAAGATAGAATTAAAATATGACTCATTTTGGAAAAAGTAAAGGAAAACGGTTATGAAAAAAGGATTGACAAAAGCACAGGCCGATATGAAACTGGCCAATCTGACTACTATTTTTAATATCCTTTATGACAAAACCCCCATCTCCCGGGCGGATCTGGCGAAAATCTCAGGGATGAGTCCCACCAGTATCACCCGTTTTGTCACCAGTATGCTTTCGATAAACCTGTTAAGAGAAACCCCCGCCGAAGAAAAAAAGGTTGGACGGACCGCCGCCTGGCTGGCAATCAATCCGGATGCCTTTTACTCCGTCGGCATCAATATTGACTCGGGCTATATCCACGTGGCCCTCTTAAATTTCCGCAAGCAGATCATCGCGGATGAGTACACCCGGATCACCATCGCCTCCCCCACCATGGAACAGATCCTGGATATCGCCTATGACCTTTATCTGAGCACCTTAAACCAGACGGCGGTGACCCCGGACCGGATCTGCGGCATCGGGGTCAGTGTAGTCGGCGTTATGAACGATTCGGAAATACTGGAATTTACGCCTCAGCTGAAGTGGAAAGGCATCAACATCCGCCGGGCGGTGATCGAAAAATTCTGTTTTGAAAATGTTGTTGTGGAAAATGACTGTAATTCCTCTCTGGTCGGACAGTTGGTCCTGCACCCGGAATACAAAGAAAAATCGGTCGCCTGCATCTGCCTCGGGTCCGGAGTTGGCTCCGCATTCTGGTGTCAGGGCAGCCTGTTCACACGGCCCGGCCGGGTCTCCTTCTCCGAGATCGGCCATACGATTGTGGAGCCGGACGGCATGCTCTGCGACTGCGGCAACCGGGGCTGCCTTCAGACTTTTATCGCCGAAGAAGCCCTGATCAAACGGGCCCAGGCCCACGAACCTTCCATCACCCTTTTAGAGGAGATCCACCAGGCCTGGCTTTCAGAGATTCCCTGGGCCAGAGAGCTGATCACCCAGGCCTGCTCCTACATAAAAATCGGCATCAACAATCTGGCCTGCGTCTACAACCCGGAGATCATCCTGATCTGCGGAGAGAGTGTGGACGACTACTGGGATATGTTCGGCGCTGTCATGGAAGAACCTCAGCCTTTGTTCTATCCGTTCAAAGACAAGCTTACGATTCTTCCCTTTGCCAAAAAGTACCAGTCCAGCATCATCGGCGTGGCACAGCAGGTACAGGATATCTATCTGAATCAGCTTCTGAAGAAAACTTTATAGCACCTTCCTTCCTGCGGTAGATGACAGGTCCTGCCCCGAGCCGTTTAAACCGATCTGTTTTTCGATGAAAAAGGGAAAATACGCGACCTGAATTGTGAAAAAATCTTAGGAACCATGCAGCCTGCGGCGGTCAGAATCACCAGGCTTAGAAGAACCAGCAGCGCCTTTGTGACTGCCGCAGACAGCCCCAACACGGATGCCCCGGTCTTAATAAACATAAAAAGAAACATATGAAAACACAGGATGGTCAGAGTGTTTTGGCCCACAAGAGAGACCACACCCATAACGGCCGGCGCCTTTCGCTCCAAAAACATGCCTGCGCCAAAGACCAGAAAAGATCCGCTGATTCCCGCCGCCAGACCAAGAAGCATGGAATGCCCATAATTGCCGTTGGATAAATTCATGGAACCATTGAGCATCGCACTGATCAGAAATACCACGGTAAGCATCCCCAGGCACCACAATTCTCCCAGCATTTTTTCTTTTTTCTGCTGCCGGAACCACTCTCCTGCTGCAAAATAGCAGGCAAAATACGGCACCGCCTCCAAACTCCATGGAAGCAGGCATCCCTGACTGTAATATCCGATCATGGATCCGATGCCCCCAAGAAAGAAAAACGTCCCCCCGCCGCTGTAGTGCCAGACTATCGATCCGGCGGCTCCAAGAAGCAAAAACACATACTTTCTTTTACTTCTGCTGATCAGTCCATACCAGGCATAAGTCAAAAACATGGCCGTCAAAAACCAAAGCGGCGCGTTGAGCATGTCCAGAAGCACCAGGGGCTTGGAGGCATTCGCATACATCTGGTTGCGGGAATAAAAAATGCCCAGTATGGACCACCATTTCAGATCCCCTGGATTTCCTGCAAGAAGCGAATCTTTCCCCCAGAAAACCAGCCACAAAAAAGCACTGACTCCAAAATAAGGCACAAGCAGCCGCTTTGCTTTTTTCTTCAGCCAGTCCCCATAGCACTCTTCCTTCTGAAAACGGAACGTATACCCCGCCGCCACAAAAAAGACCGGCATATAGAACATGCCTCCATAAAAAGTGAGAGGCCCCAGGCTGCACTCCGCGTGAACCAAAAGCACCACCAGGATCCCCGCTGCTTTCCCAAAGTCCAGCCATGACAGCCTTTTTTTTCCTTTATCTTTTTCCAAAGACGCGTTCAATGAGTATTTCTCCTTTCTTGCCGAGAGGCTCCACAAAACGCACGGACAGTTCTGACAGTCCCACCGTGATCCCGCTGATCAAAACCAGATCCAGAAGGCAGGTCCGATTATAGCCAAACCGTTCCTGAAAAGTCAGAAGAAACCAGGCTCCGAACGTGGCGATCACCGGAAAATGGATCAAATACAGGGAGTAGGAAATCCGTCCCAGATACAAAAATCCCTTCCAGGCAAAAAATTGCTGCAGTACTTCCAGATTCAGCACGGCGGTCAAAAAGCAAAGCACCCCGAAGATATGATAATAATTCACAAATACAAAAGGAAGGATACCCCAGACAGTCCCTTCATATCCAAATCCGGCTGAAGGATAACACATAAAATAAAGTCCCAGAACCAACAGACATCCATTTAGAAACCGACTGGCACACAGCTTTTTTCGAAATGCCCAGTCTGTATGCATCAAATCGCAGAGCACATACCCGAGGAAGATGCTGAGAAAATCAGTACGCACAAGCAGCGCCGCCACCCCTGCATAGATCAGCCATCGGAACCGGAAGCGGCTGACAAAATAAGCCAGTCCATAATCCAGATAGGCACCGAGAAACAGCATCTGCAGCGTCCAGACCACGCCGTTGTAATCATTCACCCCGAAGAGAAAACAACCATACAAAGATTCTTTCAGCATCCCGGCAAAGGACGGTGCAAAAGCATTGAACCCGGCAAACCATTCCTCCGAACCGGCCAGAACCGCCGCCGCCTTGTTCTGATACAGTCCAAGGCTCATGCAGAGCCAGACTGCTCCGTTGACCGCAAGCACCGGCGGCATCAGCCGCAGATAGCGTCTGCATGCACTTTTTTTCAGTTTTTCTTTCTCTCTTTTTCGAAAAAAGCTCAGACAGAGCAGATACCCGCTCAGCACCAGAAAAAGCCGCACGGCCGTATTGCCGTTAAAAAACAGATTAAAGGGAGACTTCCCGACAGCTATATCCAGATTGCCCGGCAGGTGACAGCTTGCCTCCTCATAATGATACATTCCATAGTAAAAAGCAAACACGTAGTGGGTCAGAAAGACACACACACATCCAAGCCCCTTTAACCCGTCCAGATAGACTAACTTTTTCGTCTGCATGGCATCATCACTCCCGCATCTTCTAACACCTTTACGCCCAGCCAGCAGATCACCAGAAACTGGATCCCCGCAAAGAAAGCCATGGGCATCATGGAGCTTTCCCGGAAGTATTCCTGATATCCTGCAAAGATCACAATCTGCAAAAGCATTGCCACCAAAAATTCTTTGGGCACAAGCACCAGATACAGCACCGCCAGCACCCCGTACAGGCAGCCCGCCGACTGATTCATATAGGGCAGGAAATAGCAGGTCAGAAGTCCGAAGAACAAAAAGAGCCTAAGTACTCTGATTCCCTCTTCCTTTTTGGACAGACAGCCCGTATCCTTCTCTCCCTGGGCAAAGAGCCAGACAAGGAGCAGCAAAAGCCCCGGAGTCAGAAAAAGGCCGGTCAATGCCACCGGATCCACCAGCTGTCCCTGTATGGATGCCCTGCCCACAATCTCATAGATATTGGGCCAGTGGAAAGTAACCAGGGTATATCCGGCCCGGAGCCAGAGCGCATACGCATACACAAGCCGCATGCCTGTCGTCAGTGCCAGAAACAAAAGCTGACCAATCGTCAGTTTTTCTCTCTGCCAGAGTACCATACAGGCAAACAAAATTCCCGCATATGGAACCGACCACAGGAGCAGTCCGCCGGTCACCAGCGTAAACAGCCAGGTCCCCATTTTCCCGGATTCCGGCAAAAAGAACAAAAGAGCACTTACAAAAAACAGTGCTGCCACACAGGCATCCCCCTGAAGGATTGTCCCCTCCGCCACCAGAGTCGGAAGGATCAGAAGCATTCCGTAGGTAACAAGAGCGCGCCTCCTGCCGGACGTCAGACGCCAGACGAAAACGGCTGATGCCAGCGCCAGATACCACTCTGCCAGCAGATGTGTCCAGTGGGGAAGCCCGGTTTCAAAAGGAGTGCGAATAAAAAAGCCGATACCTGTGATGCAGACCGCCAAAAGTCCCTCCAAAAAATCGAACCGAAGGGGCCCGATGGAACATTTTCGGTACAAAAGATCCCGAAGAAACTGATCGATGTTCATCCTGGTATCCTCCCTTCCTCCTGAAGATCCAGCTCCTGCCGGTCCTTTTCATACACCGGAAACCGATACAGATCCAGTCCCAGAACAATCAGGATGCCAAGCTGAAAAAATGCCAGCACTCCGTAAGGCACCAAAGGAGTCTGTTTGGTCAGATACTGGGCATATCCTGCAATCCCGTTGAAAGCCGCCAGCACAAGCAGGGGAAACCGCCGCAGACGGATCATCCCATAGACCAAAAGAAACGCGTCTGTCAGGTACAGATAGCGCTCATGCATATGGGGCAGAAAATAAGTGGTCAAAATACCGAAAAACAAAATCAGCAATATCACGTATTCCTTGGTCACCCGGACCTTCTGATACGCCATCCAGAACAAAACCATCATCAAAATTCCAAGGATCAGATACATACCCGCTCCCATATATTCATCCAGAAAAAAGTCGTTTCCGATGATCTGGTAGACATTGGGAAATTTGATGGATAACGACCAGGCATCCTGAGTCCCCTGGGCCACATAGATGTCCAGAAGCTCTGAAAAGGGCCGGCCGGCCAGCCAGGCAGGCAAAATCCCAAGCATATACATGACCGGAAGCGTCACAAAATGTTTCAGATCCACTTTTCTGCGCACCCACAGGATCACCAGAAACGGAAAAATAAAAAGGGACTGCAGCTTTATGGCAAAAGCCGCCCCGTAAAACCACATGCCTGTCCAGGTTTTTCCCCGCAGAAGAAACGATACGCACAGAAGAATTAAAAGGGTATAGATGATGTCACACTGACACCAGGCCGCACCGTTTAAGATCACTGTGGGCAGGAACAAAAAAATGCCATAGGCAAATACTGCGCGCTTACGGTTTTGGGTACCGTTCCAGACAAGCCCGGCCACCGCCGCCGCTCCTGCAAAATCAAGCAGACAGCAAAAACCTTTGAAAGCGGTCATATAATTCACGGGCAGCAGGGTAATCAGGTATAAAAGATACAGCATCGGGGGCGCATAATCGTAGAAATCATCCGCCAGCGCCGCGAATCCCTTGCTTTCAAGGTGGAAAAACCAATCATCCCAGAAAATAACCCAGTCATCCGATACAAAGGTCCGCATGGAAATCCGCACCAGAACCGCCAGCACTGTAAGCACCCCGATGAGAAGGTACTCTGTGTGCCTGTCCTTTTTTAACCAGTCTCTCACATATGCATCCATAGAAACTCCTATCTCAATACTTTCTCGATGATATACTTGGGCCTTGCCTTGGTCTCAAGATAAATTTTCCCGATGTATTCCCCGATAATCCCGATGGCAAAAAGCTGCAGGCCCCCAATGGCCCAGATAGACACGATCAGGGAGGTCCAGCCGGAAATGGTATTGCCCAGATAATGCTGTACCAGAGAATAAATCAGCATCAGGATACTGCACAGAAAAAGCAGTCCGCCCAAAAACACGATAAACCGAATCGGCTTGATGGACAAAGAAGTGATTCCGTCCACCGCCAGTCCCACCATTTTCTTCAGCGGATACTTGGATTCCCCGGCAAACCGCTCCTGGCGCTCATAAGTCACACTCGCTGTCTGAAAACCGATCATGGGCACAATGCCCCGCAAAAACAGGTTGACTTCCCGGTAATTTTCCAGCTCGTCCAGCGCCCTCTTGCTCATCAGACGGCAGTCCGCATGATTGAAGACAACCTCGCCTCCCATAAAGTTAATCATCCGGTAAAAACTTTCTGCCGTAAAACGTTTGAAAAAAGTATCCGTCTTGCGGGCACTGCGCACTCCGTAGACAATCTCACAGCCTTCATAGTACTTCTCCACAAACTGATCAATCACATCAATGTCATCCTGCAGATCGGCATCCATGGAAATGACCATGTCCGCGTATTCCTTGGCAGTCATCAGTCCTCCCAGCAGTGCGTTTTGATGTCCTTTGTTTCTTGACAGTCGAATTCCCTGAAAGATGGGGTTTTTCTCATGCAGTTCTTCGATCAGCTCCCAGGTCCGGTCCTTAGACCCGTCATTGATAAACAGAATCCGGCTCTCTTTTGAAATCCGGTTCTTTTCCATCAGATCTTCCATCTTCCCAAGGAGTCTTTGGGCAGTCTCCGGCAGCACTTCTTCCTCATTATAACAGGGAATGGCCAGATACAAAATCCGGCCCCTCTCACACGTTTTTGCTTCCATCACTTGTTTCCTTTTTTTGTTTCTTTTTTTAATTCCAGTTCCTGTTCCAGCTCCTGCAGCCGCTTTTCATTCAGTGCCACCATCTGGTCCAGCGTCCGCACACTGTTGGACATCCTAGAAAGGGCCACCGTCAGAGAGAAAATGATCAGAAGAGAAAAACAAAAGCCCAGGAAAAAAATCATATTTACCGGTGCATAGATCCCGAGAAAGTCTGATACCACGATCAGAAGCCTCGGCGCGCAGTCAAAGATCAAAAGTGCACACAGCACCAGCATCCAGGACAGCGCATACTTTAATTCCAGCCCCCTTTTGCGTATCATATTTACCAGAATCCCAAATACAAACAGAATCGCGATGCCGATCACGATCTGTAATTTTACTGTCATCATATTCTTTCTCCTATTTGTAGTCGCTGCGCGACAGCACTGAAGGGTAAAGCTGCTTCGACACACCGGTAATGAGTGAAACTTTTATTCGAAAAAGCACTCATAAAAGTTCCTCTCGTGCGCCTTTACAGCTTTACCGTCCAGCAGAAATTTTTTCTAATAAATACTTGACATTTCTTAGCTGGACTATTTTGGAAGGTCTGACTGGAAGGATTGCATCTTCCCCTTCTTCGCTCCCGGATCTGGAAGAATGCCCTCTTAAGTGCGCAGGCGCTCCATCAGGATTGCCAGAGTTACTTTGATCATGTAGTAGACGGAACGAAATCCTCCGATAGAAGAAGTCCCTTCCTTGCGTTCCTTCATGATCACCGGCACCTCTGTCACCTTCTTCCCCATACGCAGAATTGCCATCACGCTTTCTGGCTCCGGATAATCCTTCGGATAATTCATGGCATAAATCTTCATCACATCCCGGTTCACCATCCGCATGCCGGACGTAGGGTCCGTCACCCGCTTTCCGGTCAATACTTTCAGCAGAACCGAAAAATACCGGATACCAATTCTCCTGAGACCAGAAGACTGAAATCCCTCTTTCTTAAGGAACCGGGAGCCGATGATCATATCGCTGTTCGTCTCGCAGAGCTTCTCTGCCATCATCTCCAGATAAGCCGCATCGTGCTGACCGTCCCCGTCGAACTGTACAGCCACATCATAGCCGTACTGGCACCCATAGATATATCCCGTCTGCACAGCCCCGCCAATCCCCAGATTGACCGACAGATTCACATGATTCAATCCATATTTCCTGCAGATGTCCAGTGTCTCATCCGTCGAGCAGTCATTGATCACCACATAGTCAAACCCCGGCGCATGCTCTTTTATATCCGCAACTGCCTTCCGAATGCTTTTGCATTCGTTGTAGGCAGGGATAATCACAAGCTTTTTCATACCTCACTCCTTCACCCGCAAAAAACCATATACGATGCTATATTGTATCACAAACTGGCAGATTTTGCTACTTTTTTGTGTCTGTCATCAAAACTGCGTTTCAGCGCAAAGCACCCGCCGAACTCACAAACTGCCACAGCACCCGCACAATCCGACACAGATCCGTCACCCACGGAACCGCCACCTGATTTTCCCTAAGAGCCCGATGCCCTTCTTTCAAAGATTCCAGGTAGGCCCCCAGACTGCCTGTGCTCGTCCCCCCATGCGACATATAGATTAGTATTTCCGGAAGATAGGAAAGTCTTACCTCTTTTCGGTACAAAATCCGTACCATAAATTCATAATCTGCAGCGATCTTATAATCCGTCTTGTAGACACCGAACCGCTCGTAGACCTCCCGCCGCAGATACAGTGTCGGATGTCCCGGCATCCAGCCGCTCCTGATGCAGCCCTGACCCTGGTGCCATCTGCGCACTATCCGCTCTCCGTCCATATAGTAGAGGTCTCCGTGAACTCCGTCTGTTCCTTCCTTCCCCATCACTTCCACCATCCGGCTGATCACTCCACGGTCCGCATACCGGTCAAAGCAGCAGCCGATGATATCCCCGGTAGCCAGGGCGATCCCTTTGTTGAGTGCGTCATAGATTCCCTGATCCGGCCCCGACAGAAAACGAACTCTTCCAGGCATCTTCTGCTCCATCTGACGGATCAGTCCCATGGTCCCGTCCGTGGACCCGCCGTCCACGATAATATATTCCAGATTTTCATAATCCTGCCCGGCCACCTGTTCCATGATCCTCCCCAGATTGGCGGCATCATTGTATGTGGTGGTGATGACCGACACCTTTGGTAATGTTTTCATCTATTCTCCCCGATCTGCCAGTCTGTGATACAGATTTCTGTACTCCAAAAACCGATCTTCCTTTTTGTACTGCTCTGCCCTCATCCGGCAGGCCTCTTTGCTTTTGGGTTTCTCCATTTCCTGAAGAACCGCCCGAAAAAGTGCCTCTTTGTCTCCTTTGGGAACCACCCGGCCGCAGGCATCCGTAAGGCTCTCCGGGCTGCCTCCCGTATCAAAGGTAATCACCGGCGTCCCGCAGGCCAGTGCTTCCAGATTGGTCGTGGGAAAATTATCCTCCAGCGTAGCGTTGACAAACACATCCGCCATGGAATAATAAGCGGCCAGCTCCGACACTGACGAAGTCCTTTCCAGCCCCAGCACCTGCTTTGGAAGCCTGCGAAGCTGCTTTTTGGAAAGGCCGATCAGAACCACCTGACAGGAGTCGACAAGCCACTTTGAAAGATCCAAAAGATACCCAAGGCCTTTCCTGCGCTCCCACACATTGGCCACTCCCAGAATTACAAATTTTTCAGATAACCCAAGCTTTAGCCGCAGCCCGGACGACACCGGAGAAAACGTTCCCGTGTCGATGCCGTTTGGAATCACCCGAACCGGATAGTCCTTTAAAAAAGACTGCTCCGCCTCTGCTTTCAGCCAATTAGAAGGCACCACCACCGTCAGATTCGGCACCCCCGTAAATGCTGCCTGCTTCCTCCTGAAATTTGCTTCCGTCCGGTTCCGAAATAATGCGTACGGATATGTCTTTTTGTACTCTCTGCATCCTGCGCATCCAGCCTTCCAGCCGGCACATCCTGTATAGTCATAAAAAGCACAATGTCCTGTAAAAGGCCAGCAGTCATGCAAAGTCCAGACCACCGGCTTTCCCGCCTCCTTCAGCCAGGCAAATAAAAGTTCCACCTGCAGCACAAATCCATGAATATTGTGCAGATGGATCACATCCGGGTTCCACTCCTCTATCCTCCGGATCAGCCTCCTGGTCTGTCCCGCAGAGGCAAAACCATGCTCTCCCCGAAAGAACGTAGCAAGCACATGCAGCGCCATATCCCCATCCGAGCCAAACCGAAAAGCCCGGATTCCCTCCGGCGCCTTCTGCCGTCCGTAGGCAAGCAGACCTATGTCCCCGTTCTCTTCCAGCATATGATAAATATCCACCATAATGCGGCCCACACTTCCGCTGCCGCACACAGTGCTGATCTGTAAAACTTTCAAACTCATAAAATATACCGCCGATTCCTGTTGTCTGTCCAGAGCAGATTTAAAAAAACAAAGTAAGGGACCCACCATTGCCCGCCCTTCATTCCTATGATATACTACCCTCAGTGGGAAAAACAATACACGGTTTTGCACCCCAGACCCCAGAGCGTGTTTGAAAATTCATTCCCGCCAACTGCCAAAAAAGCAGTTTTCAAACACGCTCTAAGTACCGTCTTTGGATAGCTGAAGAGGCTGACTCCATACTTTTTGGGACAGCCGCTGCTCTTCCCCAGCATAGTATAAGTGAGGTAACACCATGATCATCATACAACCTTCCGGCGGTTTATGCAATAGAATGCGCGTGATAAATTCCGGCTGGCAGCTGGCCAGATGGCGCCAGGAAAAACTCCTGGTCCTTTGGAACTGCAATGCAGAATTAAACTGCCCTTTTGGCGCTCTGTTTCGTCCGGTAACCGAATTTCAGATTACCGACATCCACTCCGTGGCAGATCTGCGCAAACTGTTTTATCAGAAAACAGCCCGCACCTACCTGACCAATGAAACGCTTCTGGCCCACCGAAATCCTGACGGATGTCTCGATCCTGCCTACGCCGGCAGCCTGAAAAAAAATATTTATATTTTTACCTGGGAATCTTTTTACCCTTCTGAAGACTATCACCTCTTTGTGCCCACAGAAGGGCTCCAAAAGCGAATTGATGAGATGACATCCCGGTTCGGCCCCTTCTGCGTGGGGGTCCATATCCGCCGGACCGATAACCAGCCCGCCATCGGAAAAAGCTCCACGGATGCGTTCCTGGCATCCATGAAGCGGGAGCTCTCTGTCAATCCGGATACCATGTTTTATCTGGCCACGGATGATTTTGAGGAGGAAAAGCGGCTTCGGGAAACTTTTCCGGACCGGATTCTTTCCAACCAGACCCGCTGTCTTCGAAGGGACAGCAAAGAAGGAATGCAGGATGCCCTTCTGGATCTCTACAGCCTTGCCGCCACCAAAAAAATCATCGGCAGTTATTTCAGTTCTTTTACGGATATTGCTGCTGACATGCAGAAAATTCCTCTGATCATTGCGGGAGAAGAAGCCGATCAGAGGAAATGAAGGTGGATGGTCAAAATGCCCTGTGCCAGTTCACAGCCGATGGTGCCTCCCATCTGCTCGGTCAGAATCCGGGCGATGGACAGACCAAGCCCGGTAGACTTCCGGGTGGTCTCCACTGTGTAATAACGGTCAAAAAGACGGCTTGTTTCTACTTCCGTCAAACCGGAGGCATGATTCTGAAAAATGATTTCTCCGCTGTCCAAAAGCTGGATTTTAAGATCTCCGTCACTGTATTTGACGGCATTGCTTAAAATGTTGGAGAAGATGCGGGCAAGAGCGCTTTGGTTCAGCTTCCGCCGAATTTCCTGATTTGCCATGGAGATCTGCGGCGTGATCCGGCAGCCTTTGAGAACCCCGTAATAGGCAGAGATGCTCTCCTCCAATGCCCGGTTTAAAGACAGCTCCTCCAGATCCAGCGTTTTTCCGGCGGACACCGTGACGGAGTATCGGAAAAGTTCCTCACTGAGCTGCTTTAAAACCTCTGTACGCTCCTCGATGACTGCCACATAACGACGGGCAGTCTCTGGAAGCGGTTCTTTTTTCAGCAGATCCAGATAGCCGCAGACAGCTGTAAGAGGAGTACGAAGATCATGGGAGATGTTGGTGACCGCATCCTTGAGCTCTAAGTCCCCCTGCCAGAAGCGGTGCCGGTCCCGACGCAGCCTGCGAAGCCCCTCGTTGATACCGGATGCCAGACTTCGCATATAAGGATCATGACTGGCTGTGTCGATCAGAACATTGGTATCCGCAGCCAGACGATCTTTGAATGCCTCTTCGATCTCTTTTGCTGCCCGGCGCAGAAGCTGAATCTTCAAAAGCAACAGCCCGATCAGCAAAACCAAAGCCCCCATCAGGATCCATGATCCGGTCTCCATCATCCCCCTCCTCTCTACTTGATATCTTTTTTCTCAAACAGAAGCATTCCGACTCCGGTGGTACATACGATGATCAGACAAGAATACAAAAGTCTCTGCCCCATATGATCTGCGGACCGTTCTGCAATCTGAACTCCCTGTCCGCTGGGAAGAAAATCCCGCAAAAATTCATAAACCTTTCGTTTGGTTCCTTCCAGGTAATAGGGATTCTCCTCTGTCCCCTCATGACTGATCACATATCCTTTGTCCGTCACTTCGATATATGCATCATAGGTCTTCGGCTCACTTAAAGCGGAATGGATGTATCCGGACAGGAGCAAAAGTACAAACGCACTTAGAATGCTGACTGCTGTCACTTTTGCCTTGTTCTGGTTGATCATTGCAAGGAAGGTATAGATTGCCGAAAACGTCAGATCCATCAAAACCGAGAGAAGTGCCAGTCTGAACAGCAGCTCCACCCCAATACTGCCGGAAAACCCAAGAAGCGGTATTCCCACCAGAAAAACAGTCGCCACATAGATTCCATGAAACAGAAGAACCGCGGCAAAATTGACTAAAAGTCCGGACAGATAAACCGTATGGCGCTGATGCCCGATCACCAGTTTATTTCGTATCGTGCCGTCGCTGTACTCGGTACCCCAGAACAGGCTGACAAACACAGCCACGATAAAGCCCATGAAATTGGAACAACCCAGGCTTATGCCATCCAATGCAGTCCCATAGCCGCTCCTGCAAAGCATATAATACTCAAAAAAAACCATAAATGCACCGAAAGAAACCATAAATGTCACACACGACCAAAAGCAGTGATCCTTCCAAAGCCGCATAAAGTTTGCCCCTGTCAGTCTGCTCATCTTTCTCCACCTCCCATCAGATTGATGTAATAGCTCTCCAGGCTCTCCTCCCGCTCTTTGATGGAAAGCAGTTCTCCGCCTTCTTTTTCAAGTGCCAGTACCAGCTTTGTAATGTTTACCTTTGCAAAGATATCGGCTTCCTGATCCGACTGAATCTGGTATTCCATCCCCATGGCCTCCAACACGCGGGAAAGCGCTTTTATGTTGGTCACTTCCACACGGACGCATTTTTTGCAGGCCGCTTCCAGTTCTTTTGCGCTGATCTCCTTTACCATCCGTCCTTTGTCCATAAAACCATAGTGTGTGGCCAGCCGGGACAGCTCATCCAGAATATGGCTGCATAAAAGCACTGTGATCTGCCGTTCCTTATTCAGTTTCAAAAGCAGCTCGCGGATCTCCACGATCCCCTGGGGATCCAGACCATTGGCCGGCTCGTCCAGTACCAGAAGATCCGGATCTCCGGCCAGAGCCATGGCAATCCCAAGACGCTGGCGCATACCCAGGGAAAAATTTTTCACTTTCTTTTTTCCGGTGTCTGACAGGCCTACCATATCCAAAAGTTCCGTGACTCCTTCAAAAGACGGCAGTCCCAGGATCCGATACTGCGCTTTTATGTTATCCAGGGCCGTCATGTCCAGATAGACCGACGGGCTTTCCACCACTGCCCCCATCCTTCTGCGTGCTTTTTTGATCTGCTTTGAGCTGTAAAGTTCCCCGTACAACCGATATTCCCCAGACGAAGGCTTCTGCAGCCCGCAGAGCAGACGGATCAGAGTCGTCTTTCCCGCGCCGTTTTTACCCACAATTCCATAGATTGCACCTTTGGGGACATGCATGGACAATTCCTTCAACGCCTGAAAATTACCGTACTGCTTGCTCAGGGCACTGGTGCTTACCACATACTCCATAAATCCTTTCCTCCTGAAATTTTTGTCAGCCTTTCCGATCCCCGGCCTCCGGGTTTCCTGACAGGCTCTCGCTGTTTTTCTACAACAGGAATTCTAACAAAAGAAGGTTAAGAATCCGGTTAAGCCTATGGTTAAGATATGGTTAAGTTTCCCGAAGCTTGAATCCAATCCCCCACACGGCCTCGATGTAATCTTTGCCTGTGACGTTTTTTAATTTTCTCCGCAGATTGCTGACATGCACTTTCAGAGAACTTTCCACGCAGTCGGGAGTATCTTCGCAGATTCGGTCCAAAAGCACCGATTTGGTCACTACCTGAGAAGGATTTCTCATCAGCATTTTTAAAATCGCATATTCTGTGCGGGTCAGCTTTACCGGCCTGTCCTTTACCTGCACACTGTGGGATATGGTATCCATTTTAAGCTCTTCATATTCCATTACTGAAGAAATCCCCAGAACTTCTGCATTTCGAAGCTGGACCAGAATCCTGGCCAGAAGCTCCCCCGTGTCAAAAGGCTTGGTCACATAATCCGCTGCCCCTTCTAAGAGCAGACTGATCTTATCCGACGGATCCGCCCTGGCGCTGACCACGATCACCGGAATCCCGGAAAGCCTTGTGAGCACCTCCTCCCCCCTGAGTCCCGGCAGCATCAGGTCCAACAGTACCAGATCCGGTCTTCTTTTTCCTTCCGACAGCAGAAGAAGCGCCTCTGTTCCCGAATAGGCACGGGAAACCAGATAGCCCTCCCCGGTAAGCACCTCTTCCAGCAGATCGCCGATCTGAATATCATCATCAATGACCAGTATATGTTTCATGGGAAATAAACTCCTGACTTAAAGTTTTCGCGGAACATCTTCCATCCCAAAATCTGCAGATATATTTTTATCTGATATTTTTCTAATGTTTGCCTTTGTCCGCTTTCACAAGTCCATGTTCTGACTAATACGCTATATGGTACCACGGCCGTCCATCTTCTGCAACAGAAATCATTCATTTAAAAACAGACGGGAAGCCGTCTGTCCGTCTTCCCGTCTCTTCTGTCAAACTTTAAAATTCAAATACTGCGATTCCGTAAGGTGACAGCGGATACTCCACATAGAATTTCTGTCCGTCGCACTCGCCTTTTTTGGCTTCATATACTTCTGCTTTCTTCCGTCCGTTGCCTCCAAATTCTTCGGCATCTCCGTCCAGCACCAGTTTGTATTTTTTCTTCTTTGGCACTCCTACCCGATAGTCCGTACGCTCCATGGGCGTAAAATTCATCACAAACAGAAGGTTTTTCCGTTTGGACTTGCTGTAACGCACAAAGCTGAAAATACTGCGGAAGCAGTCATCTGCATTGATCCACTGGAAGCCATCCCAGCTGTCATCCTGCTCGTAGAGGCAGCGATACTTCTTGTACATATGCAGCAGCGCTTTTACAAAATTCTGCATCTGCTGATGGGGCTCTTCCTCCAAAAGGAACCAGTCTAATTCCCGGTCTTCGCTCCACTCCTGAAGCTGCGCAAATTCGTTGCCCATGAACAAAAGCTTCTTGCCCGGATGTCCGAACATAAAGGCATAGCCTGCCCGCAGGTTCGCGAACTTATCCACCAGATAACCAGGCATCTTGTTCAGCATGGAACACTTCAGATGAACCACCTCGTCATGGGACAGCACCAGGATATAGTTCTCACTGCAGGCATAACTCATGGCAAAGGTCATCTTGTTGTGATTGTCCTTGCGGAACAAAGGATCCAGCTTCATGTATTCCAGGAAATCATTCATCCAGCCCATGTTCCACTTGAAATGGAAACCAAGACCGTCCTCCTCCGGGTCCTTGGTAACGCCGGGCCACGCAGTGGACTCCTCGGCGATGATCATGGAACCGTCCTTGCGGCCCCGGATGATGGAATTTAAATGCTTAAAGAACCAGATCGCCTCCAGGTTCTGATTTCCGCCGTATTGATTGGGCAGCCACTGCCCATCCTGCTTTCCGTAATCCAGATAAAGCATGGAAGCCACCGCGTCCACCCGAAGACCGTCGATATGATAGTGATCCAGCCAGTACAGCGCATTGGCAATCAGGAAATTGCGGACTTCGGATTTTTCATAGTTGAAGATCTTCGTCCCCCAGTCCGGATGCTCTCCCCGGCGGCTGTCCGGATGCTCAAAAAGAGGCGTCCCGTCAAAATTCGCCAGTCCGTATCCGTCTCTTGGGAAATGTGCCGGCACCCAGTCCAGAATCACGCCGATGTTATGCTTGTGCAGATAGTCGATCAAGTACTGAAAATCCGCCGGTGTGCCGTGGCGGGAAGTAGGTGCGAAATACCCGGTCACCTGATAGCCCCATGACCCGTCAAAAGGATGCTCCGCAATCCCCATCAGCTCCACATGCGTATATCCCATATCTTTTACATATTGGGTCAGCTCCACGGCAAATTCCCGGTAATTGTAATACCCGTCCTCTCCGTCTTCATGGGCATGCCGTCTCCAGGAACCCGGATGTACCTCGTAGATGGACATGGCCGCCTTCGGCCCTTCCCAGCTTCTGCGCTTCTCCATCCACTTCGCATCATGCCAGGTAAAATGATCAATGTCCGCCACGACAGAAGCGTTGCCCGGACGCTTCTCCGCATAGAAAGCGAAGGGATCTGCTTTATAGAGGTACTCTCCTGATTTGGTCTCAATCAGATATTTATACATGGAACCTTCTTCTAATTCCGGAACAAACGCTTCGTAGATGCCAAGAGGCTCTAAGCGGGTCATATGATATCCGTCGGAACCCCACCGGTTAAACTCTCCGATCACACGGACATTCTTTGCATTCGGCGCCCAGACAGCAAAGTAAACACCTTTTTCTCCGTTCATCTTGGCCGGATGAGCTCCCAGCTTCTTGTAGATCTCATAGTGTGTTCCCTCTCCAAAGAGATATTGATCCATATCAGTCACTGCGCACCAGGGACGCTCTTCTGCTGTCTTTTTTACTGCTTTCTTGCCCATAAGTCTTCTCCTCTGTCCGGGCAAGTAATCTTGCCCGAATTCTTCTCTAATGATAGAGTTATTTTATCACATTCTGCTGTATTTTCCCACCCCAAAATACATTTTTCCAGCAATTTTTACCAACAAAAATCCCCATCAAAACCAGATGGGGATCGCTTTTCTTCTTTTATTCACCAAGATACGCCTTTTTCACTGATTCGTCATTCAGAAGCTCCTGCGCTTTCCCCTCCAGCACAATCTTTCCGGTCTCCAGCACATACCCCCGGTCTGCGATGGACAGAGCCTTTTTCGCGTTCTGCTCCACCAAAAGCACAGTGGTTCCGCTGGCACTCACCTGCTTGATGATGTCAAAAATTTCATTGACAAAGATCGGAGAGAGGCCCATGGAGGGCTCATCCATCAGGATGATCCTTGGCTTGGACATCAGTGCCCGGCCCATGGCAAGCATCTGCTGCTCACCTCCTGACAAGGTGCCGGCAGGCTGATTCTTGCGCTCCTGCAGCCTGGGAAATCTGGTATAAACCGTCTGCAGAGATTCCTCAATCTCCTCCTTGCTGCTCCTTGTATAGGCCCCAAGCTTCAGATTCTGAAGCACGCTTAACGAGGCGAACACCCGCCTTCCCTCCGGCACATGAGCCATCCCGTAAGACACAATCTTGTGGGCCGGCGTCTTTGTAATCTCTTTTCCTTCAAAAGTAACCGTACCCTTTTTCGGCGCAATCAACCCGGATATGGTGTGAAGCGTCGTGGTCTTGCCTGCGCCGTTGGCTCCGATCAGCGCGATGACTTCCCCCTCGTTCACCTCAAAGGAAATTCCCTTGATCGCCTGGATCATCCCATAATAGACCTCCAGGTCTTTTATCTCCAGCATTGCCATTCCTTCTTCCTCCTAATAAAAGTTCCGCTACAGCCCTACTTAGGCCCGGTTTGCAGATCCATTCCCGGACGATTACTCGTCCGCTCATGCATCTGGGCCTTCTCCGGGCTTTCGCTGGTCTAAGTTCCGCTGCAGCCTCTTCCATTCTTTTTTATTCTCCGAGATATGCGGTGATAACTTTGGGATCTTTCAGCACTTCGGAGGTATCTCCGCAGGCCAGGACCTGCCCAAAGTTCAGCACCGTCAGCTTCTCGCAGATGCCGGCCACCAGTTTCATATCATGTTCAATCAGAAGAATGGTCATGTGGAATTCATCCCGGACAAAACGAATCGTATCCATCAGTTCCTGTGTCTCATTGGGATTCATACCCGCCGCAGGCTCGTCCAGAAGCAGAAGTTTCGGATTTGTCGCAAGAGCCCGGGCAATCTCTAACTTCCTCTGTTTACCATAAGGAAGATTGGACGCCTTGTATGTGGCCTCCTGATCCAGGTCAAATACCTTTAAAAGCTCCATGGCACGCTCGTCCATGGCACGCTCCGCCCGGCGATATTCCGGCAGTCTCAAGATCCCGGTCAGGGTGGAATAGATGTACTCCTTCTGGTTGTGAAGGCCCGCCTTGACGTTGTCAAGCACCGTCAGATCTGAAAACAGACGGATATTTTGGAATGTCCGGGCGATCCCTTCTTTGTTGATCTCAATATTGGTTTTCCCGGTAATGTCTTCCCCATCCAGCACAATCCTGCCGTCTGTGGGCTTATAGACACCGGTCAGCATATTGAATACCGTCGTCTTTCCGGCTCCGTTGGGTCCGATCAGCCCGTAAAGCTGTCCCTTTTCAATCTCCAGGTTAAAATCATCCACTGCCCGAAGTCCGCCAAAAGAGATACCCAGGTTTTTCACTTCCAGTATTGCCATGGTCACTGTACCTCCTTTTCTTCTTTATGGAACAGCTTTGCCAGAGAACAGCGCTCCCGAAGCTCAATGGCCGCCGGACTCCAGGTAAAGATCATGGTGGCAATCAGCACCACTGCATAGATCAGCATACGATATTCGTTCAGGGACCGCAGAAGCTCCGGAAGCAGAGTGAGTACCACCGCTGCGATCATGGAGCCGCGGATGCTGCCGATCCCCCCAAGGACCACAAAGACGAGAATCATAATGGACATATTGTAGCCGAAATTCTTCGGAAGTGCAGTCAGGGTGGACAGATTATGAGCATAAAGCACACCCGCCGCCCCAGCAAGCGCCGCTGAAATACTAAACGCCAGAATCTTATATTTGGTAATATTGATGCCGATGGATTCCGCCGCGATCCGGTTGTCCCGGATGGCCATGATTGCCCGTCCGGTCCTGGAATGCACCAGATTGGTGACGATCACCAGCGTAATCAGCACCAGAATCACGCCGATGGTAAAATTCGAGTCCGTGGGCGCCCCCGTGATCCCCTGGGCGCCTTTGATAATCACCAGCCCGTCCGGCTCCATGTTCAAAGACATGGCATCCTTCATGGACAGGTGAAATCCGTTGCTGTCCTTACCCAGATAGATGACATTGACCAGGTTCTTGATGATCTCACCGAAAGCAAGGGTCACAATAGCCAGATAATCCCCCCGCAGACGCAGAACCGGAATGCCGATCAGTACGCCGCAGACGCCGGCACATACCACGCCCACCAGAAGCGCAAGAAAAAAACGCAGCGCCGGCACCGTGATGACCGTCATCATGCATTTGGAAAAAACTGCTCCCGTGAAAGCACCCACACACATAAAGCCTGCATGTCCCAGGCTTAACTCTCCTAAAATTCCGACTGTCAGATTCAAGGACACCGCAAGGATCACGTAGACACACAGCGGCACCAGGATCCCTTTCAAAAGACTGGACATATGTCCGGTCCTCATAAAAATCTCGCAGAACAGATATGCAAGCACCACAATCCCGTATGTAACCAGACTGTTTTTCGTTATCTTTGATAATTTCTTCATCGTTTCCGCCTCCACTTATACCTTTTCCTGCATCTGCTTTCCCAAAAGACCGGTGGGTTTCACCACCAGTACCACGATCAGGACTGCGAACACGATGGCGTCTGCAAGCTGAGATGAGATATAGGCTTTTCCCAGAATCTCAATGACCCCAAGCAAAATTCCGCCGATAAATGCTCCCGGTATGGAACCAATCCCCCCAAACACTGCTGCCACAAAAGCTTTGATTCCGGGCATAGCCCCCGTATAAGGCGTCAGAGACGGATACGCGGAGCAAAGAAGAACGCCCGCGATTGCTGCCAGAGCAGAACCAATGGCAAAAGTCAGCGCAATAGTTCCGTTGACATTGATTCCCATAAGCTGTGCGGCTCCTCCGTCCTCTGACACTGCCAGCATGGCATGTCCCGCCTTGGAAAACTTCATAAAAGTCATCAGACAGACCATGATGGCAATACAGACTGCCACTGTCACCATCGTCTCTCCGGAGATATTCAGCTGACCATCCGCCAGCTGCAAAGGCTGCATCTTTACCACGGAAGAAAAAGATTTGGTATTGGCGCCGAAGATCAGAAGCGCCACATTCTGCAGGAAATAACTTGCTCCGATGGCTGTAATCAGAACCGCAAGCTTGGACGCATGACGCAGAGGCTTATAGGCCACCCGCTCGATCATCACCCCCAGAATGGTACAAAACGCCACCGACATCAGAATCGCCACCGGTATGGGCAGCCCCATGCTGTTGATGGCCACAAAGGCCACATAGCTTCCGATCATAATGACATCGCCATGAGCAAAATTCAGCATTTTGGCAATTCCATACACCATCGTATATCCCAGGGCTATAATCGCATAGACACTGCCGAGGCTGACGCCGTTTAACAGATAGGATACGAAACTCATCTCACTTCACTCCTCTTTTATCGTAATATAACAATCTCCCCCAGACGGAGGTTTGACCGTCCTATCCGCACAGTATATCACAAAATAAAAATCAGCACAAGCGGGCAATCCCTGTTTCTGCTGGTTTTTCGGACCATTCTTGTCCTTGATTATATTGTACAAATGGCGTACAATCCCTGCACAGCGGATGTTTCTAATCAACTATCTTTTTGCATATTTACTT
>OFFY01001367.1_pt1 | contig 20792 bp, 18 predicted proteins | sample 1521481 | NCBI WGS metagenome assembly OFFY01 (sample SAMEA3504117, study PRJEB24116) | mouse gut metagenome | biome: mouse gut; feature: mouse-associated habitat; material: faeces | place: Denmark | collected 2011
TGGAGCTGGCCGGCATGGCAGGCAGCGTGGCCGGAGCCCTGGAAATCAAGGCCAGACGGTACGAGATGCGGATCGAGACGGATTTCCCCGAACCCCTCCGGGCCATGGGCGTGGAGGAAAGGCTGCGCCAGGTCCTGGTCAACCTGGTGGACAACGCTATCAAGTACGGGGACAGCCATACTCCCATCCTCTTAAGCGGATCCAGGCGTAAAGGCTATGTATGGCTCTTCGTCCGCAATCAGGGAAAAGGCCTCTCCCCCGAAGAGCAGGAGCGGATCTTCGAGCCCTTCTACCGGGTGGACAAGCTCAAGTCCAGGGAGCAGGGTAGCTCCGGCCTGGGGCTCTCCATCTGCCGGAAAATCATGGAGGAGCATGACGGCCTCATCGGCGTGAAGAGCAGCGGGAACGACCATACCACATTTTATATTCGTCTGAAGGAAATTCCCGATGCGGACGGGAATCGGGAGGACTGGAGCCAGGCGGCCAGGAATCCACAGGAAGAAAAGGCAGAAGACCATGACGCACAACAGGCATATCAAGCAAAAAATCCAAAAACCAGGAAATCCCCGGTGCCCAGGCTGGCCTCGCGGCAGAGCGCATCGCCCTGAGGCGCATCGCCATAAGGCGCATCGCGGCATGCCCACCTTCATGCCCCCCCTGCTCCGGATATCGGCCATGCTTTTTACCACGGCCATGCTCCTGGCCGTTTCCCTGCTGCTTGCCGGGTGCGCGCCGGAGGAAAAGACCATGCTGCTGCCCCAGGCCTCCCCCTCCGGAGACCAGGCGGAGACGGAGGCCGTAGCCAGGGACTTCACCGTGAAGAAAATCTATACCTATACCTACCGCACCCTGGGCCAGCTGGGCAAAAGCGCCTTCCTGTCGGGCTGCGGCGACAATGAGATCCACATCCTCTCCCTGGACGGAGAGGGTACGGACGGCATGCTGGAATACAGGCAAATCGACTACAGATACGGCTTCCACGACCGGATGGGTGACTTTTTTGAGACATGGGATGGCTGGGACGGCCCCTCCCAAGGGGAGCTGGAGGAAGATATGTATATAGAAAGGCTTCTGGCCTCCCCTGACGGGAAGCAGGTTCTGGCCTACTTCCGATCCGTCTCCCTGGACAGGCTCACAATCCGGCTGTATACGCTGGGCCAGGCAAAGCCCCTGACCCTGTATGAGGGCACAGCGAACCTCCCGGCTGTGTGCCGCGGCTCCTTTTCCCCCACCGGCAGATGGGTGACCTTCGACGCCTGCGCGAATTCCACGGCCTCCACACGACTCGTCCCCATATACGACTGCGGGCAGGCACCGTCGAAGGCGGAGGAGCGCTGGGCCATAGCGCAGACCGAATCCAGGCTGCTTGCGCCGGACCGGGTGCTCTACACGTCCAAGCAGGACGATGCCGGCCCAGACACCGTCGGCTGGCTGTGGGACGCGGCTCTCTATGACAGCGGCGATGACCCCGGACTGATCAGCCTGTCCAGGGGGAGCGACGGCTCCCTCCATGTCAGCAGGGACTGCTTCGCCCCGGGAGAAAGTCCTTCGCCCCTCCCGTCCCTCCTGGACGCGGATGCCGAGGCATCGTCATATTTGCTGCATGCCGAGCTGCTTCTGTCCAACTATCAGGAGACTCCCTATCCGATATATCGATATTCCGAAGACGGATGCGTGGTTCGTTATCTTTCGGATCCCTCCACCCTCTGCGGCACCGACATGCTCCGACCCGAGGCGCCGGAGACCGTCATGGAGTTCCCGGGACTTGTCTGGGACTGCCCGCCCTGCTGGCGGCGCTGCTGGCTCTTCTGCTGGATCTTCTGCTTGCCCCCCCGGACATCCTGGCGGCGCTGGTGCAGGAAACCAGGGAGGATCTCTCGCAAGGGGCCGGGGAAGATCTCATGCAGAGCACCCGCAACTCCGAGCAGTACTCCCAGGAGTACTGCCTCCCGGCGGCCATGCAGGACTATTGGGGCATCCTGTCCGCAGACCTGTATCTGTATCCGGCAGGCTCTTCGGAAGGGCACCTACTGTACAAAAGCCTCCAGAACCTCATCAGCCTGGAATACGACGAGGACACAGGCCGGATCCTGCTGGAGACCTACGAGGAGATGGACATGGCCCGCAGAAAGTGCATCCTCCTGGAGCTGTAGGCACGGCTCCCGCCCGCCCCGGCGCAAACTGTTTACAAGTTGAAACAAATTTGATACAGAAATGCTGTCAATAAGAAACAGCCCTCCGCTAAACTGAAATCCATACCACGAGAGACTACCGGAAAGACAAAGGAGTATGGATTATGTGCGGAATATGCGGATTCATAGAAAAAGACAACCCCCCCAAAAAGGAGATTCTGGAGGCCATGATGGCGGCGCTGATCCACAGGGGGCCTGACCAGGGGAAAAGCTGGATTTCAGATAGCGCGGCTTTCGGCTTCAGGCGGCTTGCCATCATCGACCCGGGCGGCAGCGTCCAGCCCATGGTGAACGAAACCGGGGACAAGGTGCTGGTGTTCAACGGGGAAATCTACAATTATCAGGAACTCCGCCGGGAGCTTATCGCTGTCGGGCATCACTTTTCCACGCAGGGCGACTCAGAGGTTCTTCTCCATGGCTATGAGGAATGGGGCGATACCCTGCCGGAACATCTGCGCGGCATGTTCGCCTTCGTCATCTGGGACAGGGAAAAGCAGGAGCTGTTCGGCGCCCGGGACCCCTTCGGCATCAAGCCCTTCTACTATGCCCAGATGGGGGAGCTGTTTTTCTTCGGCTCGGAGTGCAAGAGCTTTCTCCCCCACCCTGGCTTCCAAAAGGAGCTCAACCCCAACGCCCTGAAGCTCTATCTCACCTTCCAGTACTCCGCCCTGAACGAATCCTTCTTCAAGGGGGTGTACCGGCTCCTCCCCGGCCACTATTTCATTCACCGGGAGGGGCGCACGGAGTTTGCCTCCTACCACTCCTTCTCCTTTGCCCCGGAGCATATGCCCCTGGAACAGCGGGCGGCGCAAATCCGGGAGGTCGTCACTGAATCGGTGAGGGCCCATGAGATCAGCGACGTGGAGGTGGGCTCCTTCTTGTCCGGCGGCATCGACTCCAGCGTGATTGCCGCCCTGTCCCGGCCGGACAAGACCTACTCCGTGGGCTTCGCCAACAAGGATTTCGACGAGACGGGGGAGGCCAAGGCGCTGTGCGAGGAGCTGGGCCTGCGCAACATCTCCAAAACCATCTCGGCGGAGGAATTTTTTAGCACCCTGCCCGCCATCCAGTACTATGCCGACGAGCCAAACGCCAACCTGTCCACCGTGCCGCTGTACTTCCTGTCCCAGCTGGCCGCCAAGGACGTGAAGGTGGTGCTGTCCGGCGAGGGTGCGGACGAGCTATTCGGCGGCTATATCACCTACCACACCACCAAACCCTATCGGTTATATCGCAAAGCTCCTTCGGCCTTGCGGAAGACTGTGGCCCGCTGGGCGGCCAAGCGGGCCCCCTTCCACGGCCAGGGCTTCCTCACCAAAGCCGCCAAGAGCATCGACGAGACCTTCGTGGGCCAGGCGTTCATCTTCGACAATGACGAAGCCCAGCGGGTGCTCGCCCCCGCCTACCGCAGCGAGCTCACCTGGCACGATGTGACCGAGCCCTACTTCCAAGCCGTTGAGGGCGCGGACGACCTCACGAAAATGCAGTACCTGGACCTGCACCTGTGGCAGCCGCTGGACATTCTCCGCAAGGCCGACCGCATGACCATGGCCCACTCCCTGGAGCTGCGGGTGCCCTATCTGGACCGGGAGGTGTGGGCGGTGGCCCGGGCTATCCCCAGCAGCCAGAAGATGCGGGGCAAGACCATGACCAAGTACCCCCTGCGCATGGCGGCGGTGCCCCTGCTCCCCAACGACTGGGTGAAACGGGACAAAAAGGGCTTCCCCGTCCCCTTCATCGCCTGGCTGCGGGAGGAGAAGTACTACAACTGGGCCAAGGACCTCATCGGCCAGAACTATGTGGCGGAATTCTTCGACCAAAAGTACCTGCTGGACCTGCTGGACCGCCACTACTCCGGCAAGGAGCGCACCCACCGCAAGCTGTACACGGTGCTGTCCTTCCTCATCTGGTATCAGGTGTATTTCCCGGAAAAGTGCGGTTTAGAAAGCGCTGCACCGTCGTGAGCGGCGCGGACGCAACGAAGCCGTGCGCTGCGAGCAGGTAAAGCGTGATATCGCCGTTCCAGTCCGGCAGATAATTGGCGGATCACTGTGACCCTTCACAGTGGTCCGCTTTTGTCGAAACCCGGCAAGCGTTCATAAATATTCTATTGAAAAAAGCATATTACCCCGCTATAATATTTGCTGAACTTTGATTGATTGAACTTTCAACATGAGCGCCGCGCCGCCAAAAGCAGGCGCGACAACAGGAGGACCCTTATGATTCTGCGTGTCGGCATTGATATCGGCTCCACCACCGTCAAGGTAGTGGTGCTGGACGAGGAGAACAAGCTGTTGTTTCGCTCCTACGAGCGGCACTACTCCAAGGCCCGGGAGCGGGCCTGCGAGACTTTGTATTCCATCGCGGATATGCTGCGGGGTAAAAACGTGCGCCTGGTGGTCACCGGCTCCGCCGGCCTGGGCGTGGCCAAGGCTGCGGGGCTGGACTTTGTGCAGGAGGTGTACGCCACCGCCGCCGCGGTGAACGCCTATATCCCGGACACCGACGCCGTCATCGAGCTGGGCGGCGAGGACGCCAAGATCATCTTCTTCGGCGGTGCGCTGGAGGAGCGGATGAACGGCTCCTGCGCCGGAGGCACTGGAGCCTTCATCGACCAGATGGCCACGCTCATGAATGTGACGGTGAACGAGCTGGATGAGCTCTCCCTCAAGCACGAAAAAATTTACCCCATCGCCTCCCGCTGCGGCGTGTTCGCCAAGAGCGACATCCAGCCCATACTCAATCAAGGCGGGCGAAAAGAGGACGTGGCCGCCTCCATTTTCCAGGCGGTGGTGGATCAGACCGTGGCCGGCCTCACCCAAGGCCGGGAACTAAAGGGCAAGATTGTGTTCCTGGGCGGGCCGCTGCACTTCCTCCTGGGCCTGCGGGAGCGGTTTGTGGACACCCTCCAATTAGACGGAGATCACGCCGTCTTCCCTGAGGACGGCGACTGCTTCGCCGCCATGGGGGCGGCGCTGTGCGCCTGCGACTACGAGGCCCGGCCCTTTGACGAGCTGCTGCGGCTCTTGGAGGAGAGCCGGGGCGCCGCCTCTGTGGTGGACACTATGCCCCCGCTGTTTGACTCTCAGGCGGATTACGACGCCTTCTCCGCCCGCCACAACTCCTCCGCCCCGCCGGAGCTGGACATCGGGACCTATGAGGGCGACGCCTACTTGGGCATCGATGCCGGCTCCACCACCACAAAAATGGCCCTCATCGCTCCGGACGGCGGGCTGCTATACACCTACTACCACTCCAACCTGGGCAACCCGGTGGCCATTGTACTGGAGCAGCTCAGGGAAATCCACCGTCTGTGCGGAGCCCGAATCAAAATCCGCGGCTCCGCCGTCACCGGCTACGGGGAGGACCTCATTAAAAACGCCTTTTCCTGCGACCTGGGGCTGGTGGAGACGGTGGCCCACTACCGCGCCGCCGCCCACTTCAACCCCGACGTGGACTTCATCATCGACATCGGCGGTCAGGACATGAAGTGCTTCAAAATCCGCAACGGCGCGGTGGACTCCATCATGCTCAACGAGGCCTGCTCCTCCGGCTGCGGCTCCTTCATCGAGACCTTTGCCAAGGCCCTGGGGTACAGCATCGCCGACTTTGCCAAACTGGGCCTGTTCACCCAGAAGCCGGTGAACCTGGGCTCCCGGTGTACGGTGTTTATGAACTCCTCGGTGAAGCAGGCCCAGAAGGACGGGGCCAGCGTAGAGGATATCAGCGCGGGGCTGTCCATCTCCATCGTGAAAAATGCCATCTACAAGGTGATCCGCGCCGCCTCCGCCGACGACCTGGGCCGTCACATCGTGGTACAGGGGGGCACCTTCCACAACGACGCGGTCCTCCGGGCCTTCGAGCAGGAGCTGGGCCGGAACGTCACCCGCCCCACCATCGCGGGGATTATGGGCGCTTTTGGAGCGGCCCTGGCCGCCCGGGACCTGGGGCTGGACAAGTCCGCCCTGCTGGACGCGGCGGCGCTGGAGAGCTTTACCCACGCCGCCAAGCCCGTCACCTGCAATCTGTGCACCAACCACTGCTCCCTCACGGTAAACAGCTTTGACGGCGGGCGGCGGTTTATCTCGGGCAACCGCTGCTCCCGGCCCTTGGGCAAGGAGAAGGCGGACCTGCCCGATCTATACTGCTATAAGTATGAAACGCTGCGTTCCATGGAGGGCAAGGGCTTTGGCGACGGCTCAAGGGGGCGCATCGGCCTGCCCTTCGGCCTGAATATGTACGAAAACCTCCCCTTCTGGTTTGAGCTGTTCACCCGGCTGAACTTCGAGGTCGTGCTCTCCCCCGAGTCCTCCCGAAAGCTGTACATCAAGGGCCAGCGCACCATCCCATCGGATACAGTGTGCTACCCCGCCAAGCTGCTCCACGGCCATGTGGAGGCCCTGGTGGAGCTGGGGGTGGACGCCATTTTCTACCCCTGTATGTCCTACAACTTCGATGAAAAAGCCTCGGACAACAACTACAACTGCCCAGTGGTGGCCTACTACCCAGAGCTCTTGGCCGCCAATATGCCCGATTTGAAAAAATCCCGCTTTCTCAACCCCTACGCCGGGCTGCACCGCCCAAAGGACTATGAGCGCATCGGCTCCCAGTGGTTTGCCGACACCTTCGGCATCCCCCGGAAGGAGGCCGCCAACGCCATCCGCGCGGCTTACCAGGCCTATGACCGATATAAGGAGGACCTTCGCCGCACCGGGCAGCAGTACATCGACCAGGCCAGGAGGAATGGCCTGCCCATCATCGTCCTGGCGGGCCGCCCCTACCACATCGACCCGGAGATCAACCACGGCATCAACGAGCTCATCACCTCCTTCGGCTTTGTGCTGGTGAGCGAGGACGCGGTGGCCTACCGCGAGGGCTACGCCCCCCGAAAGGTGCTCAACCAGTGGACGTTCCAGGCCCGTATGTACAACGCCGCCCGGTACGTATGCCAGCAGCCCGACATGGAGCTGGTGCAGCTGGTCAGCTTCGGCTGCGGCACCGACGCCATCACCGGGGATGAGGTGCGCTCCATTTTGGAGGAGGGCAGCAAGCTGTATACCCAGTTGAAAATCGACGACATCAGCAACCTGGGCGCGGTGAAAATCCGGGTGCGTTCGCTGATGGCGGCTATGGAGGAGCGAGCGCGACGATAGGCGCACAGGGGAGCTTGGAACGAAGCGAGGACAAAATCCAGCCGCCGCACAGCGGAGGCTGATTTTGCCCGAGTCGCAGTGAAAACGACCCGGCCGTGCGCTCAATCGGAGCGTGAAGACATCGAAAGGAGCTTGCTCATGTGTGATTTATCCATCTGCCAGGCCGCGCTGAACCGGGACCCAGTGCTGTATCTGGACCTCACCGAAACCATCCGCCGGAAGGAGGGCCATCTCATCGCAGCCCTGCCCCACGGCGCACTGGCGGCGTTCCACAGCTATGAAAAGGACGGGCAGGACCTGGGCTTCACCATGTTTGCCGACGATCTGCCCACCGCCAAGCGCCTTCTGGCCATGCTGCCCTCACAGCCCGATTTTCTCACCGTCCACGAGGATTTTTATCTGGACGAACTGAAAAAGCGGTTTGGCTTTGGGGGCCTGAATCCCTGTTGGCAGGCGGGCTATTTGCGCACCACGCCCCCGCCCGCGCCCAGCGCCGGCGCCCAGGTACACCGGCTCGACCTATCCCACCTGCCCATTGTAGAGGCCAATTACAACGCAGGCAGCTCAGACGACGGCTATCTGTCCCAGCTCATCAGCTGGGGGGAGCTGTACGGCGCTTTTGAGGGCGACACCCTCATGGGCTTCATCGGCCGCCACGCCGAGGGCTCCATAGGGCTTTTGCAGGTGCTGCCCCAGTACCGCCGCCGGGGGCTGGCCAAGCTGCTCCAGTCCCACATGATCGCCCTGGAGCTGTCCAGGGGACACGTGCCCTACGGACAGATATTTGATGGAAACGAGGCCTCCCTGGCCCTTCAGCAGTCCCTGGGCATGAGCCAGTCCATCGGGCGGCTCTACTGGGCTGTGAAGGGCGCATAACCCCCGCGAAAGGAGTTTTTACCTATGGCTGAGCTGAAATACGACAAGGACGGACGGCTGCTCTTTACCAAAGAGATGAAGGCGGAGTACACCATCCTCATGCCTCAAATGCTTCCCGTCCACTTTGGGATGTTCCGCCAGCTGCTGGTGCTGGAGGGCTACAAGGTGGATATGCTCACCACCAACCACCGGGGCATCGTGGACGAGGGGCTGAAGTACGTCCACAACGACACCTGCTACCCCGCCCTGCTGGTCATCGGCCAGCTCATCGACGCGGTGAAGCACGGGGGCTACGACCCCCACAAGGTGGGCCTGCTCATCACCCAGACCGGGGGCGGCTGCCGGGCGTCCAACTACATCCACCTGCTGCGCAAGGCGCTGGAAAAGGCCGGGCTGGAGTTTGTCCCCGTCATCTCGGTGAACCTGTCCGGGCTGGAGAAAAACCCCGGCTGGTCCCTCACCCTGTCCATGATCCGCAAGATGATTTACGCCATGATGTACGGCGACCTCATCGTCAACGTGGCCAACCAGGTGCGGCCCTACGAGCTGAACCATGGCCAGACCGACCGCCTGGTGGACCACTGGCAGGAAACGCTCATCCACGGCTTCCAGGTCGGAAAGGGCATGAGCCGCAAGCAGATGCGGGACAATTTCGACGCCATCATCGCCGACTTCGCCGCCATCCCCGTCTCCCAGGATGAGAAGGTGAAGGTGGGCGTGGTGGGGGAAATCTATGTCAAGTTCTCCCCCCTGGGCAACAACAATTTAGAGGATTTCCTCCTCTCCGAAGGGGCGGAGCCGGTGGTGCCCGGCCTCACCGATTTCATGATTTTCAAAATCTTCAACCGGGAGGTGGACGTGGACATCTACGGCGGGCTGTGGGCCAAAAAGAAGGTGTGCCAAATCTTCAAGGGCTACATTGAGCACTGCCAGCGGGATATGATCGCCGCCCTGAAAAAAAGCCGCTTCCGCGCCCCCGGCACCTTTGAGGAGATGCACCAGCTGGTACAGGGCTACCTGGGGGACGGGAACAAGATGGGGGAGGGCTGGCTGCTAACCGGCGAGATGCTGGAGCTCATCCACTCCGGGGTGCCCAACATCGTGTGCACCCAGCCCTTCGGCTGCCTGCCCAACCACATCGTAGGCAAGGGCATGATCCGCAAGCTGAAGGACGACTATCCCAATTCGAACATCGTGGCCATCGACTACGATCCCGGCGCAACGAAAATCAACCAGGAGAACCGCATCAAGCTCATGCTGGCCAACGCCAAGGCCCTGGCCAAGCAGGAGGCGGAAACAGAAAAGGAGCCCGCGGGGGCGGGCGTGTAAGGGAGGAGCAGCTATGAAATTAGCGGAGGCCTTACAGGAGCGGGCAGATTTGAACCGCCGAATTCAGCAACTCCAGCAGCGGCTGAACAACAACGCCATCGTGCAGGAGGGGGAGCAGCCCGCCGAGGACCCCGCCGCACTGCTCAACGAGCTGGACCGCTGCGCGGCCCAGCTGGAGCAGCTCATCGCCCAAATCAACCTGACCAACTGCCGCACCATAGTGGACGGCGAGACCCTCACCGCCCTGCTGGCCCGGCGGGACGCGCTGACGCTGAAGCTCAACTCCTACCGGGGTCTGACCCAGGCCGCCAGTCAGCTTGTCCGCCGGGGCACCCGCAGCGAAATCAAGCTGCTGAGCACTGTGAACGTGAAGGAATTGCAAATACAGGTGGACGCCATGGCAAAGAATCTGCGCCTGCTGGACAATTCCATTCAAGCTGCCAACTGGGCCACGGAATTGGCTTGACAGGTTGGCAGCAGGTAGCTCTTAGGGCGAACGCATCTCCTCCGGCTGAGAATGAGCCGGACCATGGATGCGCCGCAGGGCAGGCGCGAGAGGTTCGAGCCCTCCACGTGATTGTCACGCCCAAACCGCGCACAATGGTATCGTCACCGTGCACACCGTACTACCAATGCGTTGACTGAGAGCGAGGGCGGGCTTGGGGAACTGCCGCCGATTCACGGCCCCGCCCCGGTTGGGGCGGGGCCGCTCACTTTGGGAGGTTTTTATGGACGAACTGCGATTTGTGGACGCCTGCACCGATGAACATTTCCAGGCCATGTCCCTCATTCACGCCCTGGGCTGGCGGGACACCTATGTGGACGCGGTGCCCGCCGACTACATGGCGAGGGAAATCACCGATGACCGCTGGGTGGAAACATTCCGTCAAAATTACGAGACGAAAAACGGCGTGCGCGGCCTGCTGCTCTACCGGGGAGATGCGCCGGTGTCCTGCCTGAACTACTGCAAAGCCCGGGCGGTAAATTACAATCCGGGCGACATTTGTAAATTCGACAACGCCGCCTACGCCGACTGGGGGGAGATCGCCTCCTTCTACACCCACCCCCAGGAGCGCGACCGGGGCTACGGCGGGCTGCTGTTTGACGAGGCCTGCCGCCGGATGAAGGAGGAGGGGTTTCAAAGCGCCTTCGTGTTTGTCCTTCAGGAAAACCAGGGCGCGCGCCGGTTTTACGCCGCCCACGGCTTTACCTGGGACGGCACCAGCGCCGACATCCCCTTCCCCAACAGCCCGCCCTGTCACGACCTTAGATATGTAAAAATGCTGTGAAGCCAAAAAACGGCCGTAGATGTCCCCATCTCGGCCGTTTTTGTGTACCTGTTTCCCTTTTCCACATATACTGAGGGAAAGGGGGTGGTCTGTTACGAAATGCCGCAATTCCAATGCTTCCTCGTCCCAAGGCGCGAATTTGGTATCCGTCGCCGCCGCCCTGTCCATCTTCATCGCCCAGGGGAAAACAGCGGATGAGCTGGCGGTGCTGGCCTCCCTGTTTGACCTGATGCGCAGCAACTTAGCCCTCATGGCGCTGAACACAGCCAGCGACGACATCCAACCCAATCTGGGGAATACCGGCTCCGCCACCGACCGGGCCGAGTTTTTCGATTCCCTTATCGGACCTTCCTCCGATCTCGGTCTATGAGCAGCCTTACCGCCTCAATCCCCACCCGGATGGCGGAATCGGTGTCCTCGTCCCGGATTTGGTCCAACCCGGCGGCGTTGCGCTCCTGATTCCAAATCACGTGGAAGGCGGAGCCGCACCGCACACCCCGGTGGGCCGCCACGGTAAACAGCGCCGCGCTCTCCATCTCAGAGGCCAGCACCCCCAAGCGCTTCCACGCCTCCCATTTGCTTTGCAGCTCGTAGCTCACCGGCATACGCTCCGGCGAGTGCTGGCCGTAGAAGGAGTCCTTGCACTGCACCACCCCGGCGTGCCACCGCCGGCCGGAGGCCTTGGCCGCGTCCACCAACGCGGTGAGCACCTCGAAATCCGCCACAGCGGGGAACTCAATGGGGGCGTACTCCCGGCTGGCGCCTTCCATGCGCACCGCGCCGGTGGCCACAACAATGTCTCCGCTGGTCACTTCCAGCTTAATGCCCCCGCAGGTTCCCACCCGGATGAAGGTATCCGCGCCGATGTTGGCCAGCTCCTCCATGGCGATGGAGGCGGACGGCCCGCCAATGCCGGTGGAGGTGACGCTCACCTGTTCCCCCAGCAGCGTCCCGGTATAGGTGACGTACTCCCGGTTGGTCATCACATGGACAGGGTTGTCAAAATACTGGGCGATCTTCTCACACCGCCCGGGGTCGCCGGGAAGCAGGCAGTACCGTCCCACGTCCCCAGCCCTGCAGTTGATATGAAATTGCCTCTCGTCCGCAATCATGGCCGCACCTCTTTCCCTCGATTTGCCTTTATTATACCGCTCAGCGACAAAAAAAGCAAGCCGGATACGTCCGTTCAGCCCGCGTCAAAATACGCTCCCTCCAGCTGGGACAGGTCCCAATCGGGCACAGGCACGTCCCCCCGCACCAGGGGACCGCGATACTCGTACAGGCTGTAGCTTTTCTCCATCCACGTCCATGTGCCCAGGATCATCCTTTGTCCTCTATAGGCAACCTCCTGCTCACCGGGACCCATGGCCCACAGACCGCCCACCACCGTGCCCACAAGCATGGCGCTCACCAGGCAGAACAGCGTCACCGTCATCCCCAGCTCCGCCCATTTGGGCTGCCACCGCTGCACCATCCAGCGCTTGCCGTATACCACCGTCAGAATGCCCGTGGCCAGCCCCACCAGCCATAAAATCACGCTCAGCCCCTCCTGGAACCATGTTCGCCAGGCAAGGCCGCTCCAGCCCAGTGCCGTTGACCCGCCGAACAGCACCGCCGCCAGCGCCAGTAGCGTGAAAAACAGCGCGAACAGGCCCCGCCGCCGGAGAGGCTCCAACTCGTTCAGCGCCACGACGCACACCGCCGTCAGCTCCAGCAGCGGGAGCCACAGCAGCACAACCGGCAGCAACTCCTTCCACATCTGCGTCAAGAGGTACTCCAAAAAGCCGCCCATGGTTACACCTCGTCCAAGTCCAGCAGCCGGGTGCTGGTGAGGAGCGTCAGACCCTCCGCCCCGTCCCAGGCGGTAACGTACCACCGCTCCCCCTCAGGCGGAGCCTCCCGGATGGTAATCTGAGTCAGCGCCCCTTCCGCCACATCGCCCACGGCCTTGTCGTATACATACACCGTCGCCGGGTACTCCCCCGCCTCGAAGCCGAAGCTCTCTCCCCGGCGCAGGGCAGAGCTGTCGGCGTTCCGGGTTCCCCCGCTCTGATCCTGGAACTCCACCACCACCTCCACGATGGTGGCGTCCGACTGGTTGACAAATACCAGGTCGGCCTCAATGTCGCCGCCGCAGCCGGACAGGGCGCACAGCACCGCAAGAGCAATGAGCCACAGGGACAAAAAACGTTTCATATTCGCGTCTCCTTTCCAAAATGGACCGCAAAAAACCGCCCCCATGGCCGGAGGCGGTCACGCGGTCTTTTTTGTTTGCTTGTCAGTCCTCCCCGTCGGGGACGTACTCCAAAATATCCCCCGGCTGGCAGTCCAGCGCCCGGCAGATGGCCTCCAGGGTAGAGAAACGCACCGCCTTGGCCTTGTTGTTCTTCAAAATGGACAGGTTGGCCATAGTCACGTCCACCTTCTGGGACAGCTCCCCCAGGGACATCTTTCGCCTGGCCATCATCACGTCCAGATTCACAAGAATCGCCATACGCCGCCCTCCTTGAAGGCTCTCCGCCCCCTGCGGGAGAGGAGAGACAAAGTATCCGCCATGCGCCGCCCCCCTATATCGTCAGGTCATTTTCCGCCTTGAGCTGGGCGGCCTGACGGAACAGGGCGGACACGACCATGCACAAAAGCCCCGCCATGAGGAAAACGGGAACGAACAGGGCATTGTAGCTCAGCAGAGGCAGGATGTTCCCATAGGTGGCAAAGCCCCAGATCAGCCGCAAAAGCGCCGCCCCGGAGATGAGGAAGCAGCAGACAGCCGCCCGCCTCAGGCTCTTGGCGTTGTCCATCACGAAGGGGTTCCCCTTCAGGATGGTGTCCAGCACCCGCTTGCCCTGCCAGAGAATGACGGCGGTGCAGGTGCCACAGGACAATAAAAACAGCGTCAAGACCGGCCAGTAGAAATCCTCCCCTGCCAGCGCCAGCATCCAAATGGCCGGATGCCAGCCGTACAGGACAAATTGGAAGAACATATTCTGATACGGCCCGCCCTCCATAATTCGCTCCAGCGCCTGGCCGTCCCAGCGGTTTTCCGCCATCAGCCCCGCCAGAGCCGGCACGAAAAACAGCACGATGAGATTACACACAAACACCACGACCACCATCACCCGCAGCACCCGGGCCAGCTTCTGCACGGAAGTTTGTTCCATTTCCACCACCTCTTGTTCCAGAGCTTACCACGAATGATATCGTTTGTCAAGTATTTTTTATTGTTTTTCGATAAATCACACGGTGTAAAACCGCCCGCCATAAGGCGGGCGGCTGGAGCGCTTACTTCTCCCAAGGGTCATAATCGTACGTATTCCGGGCAGCGGGCGGCTCGTCCCCACCCTCCCCCTTGGGCTTGGAGCGAAACAGGGCGGCGATGCCCTTGCGGTCCAGAATCGGGGCTACAATAGCCACCGCCAGCAACACGCCTATGGCGATGAGCAGCTCCGTCCCCTCCTCGGTCTCGGGCACGGCGGAGAAAACCTGCCCAATGCCGTTGAACACCACATGGGCCAGGATGGTGGGCACAATGGAGCCGGTGCGCAGAACGATGAATCCAAACACCGACCCCAGCACAAAGGCGTAGCAGAACCAGACCGGATGGCCGTGGCACGCCCCGAAGACGGCGGCGGACAGCACCACTGCCAGCCACCACGGCATCACCCGGCTCAGCCGGTTGAGCACCAGCCCCCGGAAAATAAATTCCTCCAGCACCGGCGCCACCACCACCACGGCGATCAGCCCGACCGCACTGACTTCGCCCAGATTGGCGGAGGCTTCGCCATAGCTCTCCTGCCAGGCCTCGGGCAGCAGGGCCAGCGCAAAGGCGATTATCAAGTACAGCCCCGGCGCCACCGCCGCCCCGCTGAACAGGGCGGGAGTGGACACCGGACGCAGCCACAGCGCCTCGCTGAGCTTTTTTCGGCGGATCAGGTAAAACGCCAGCACCACCGCGATGGTGAGCAGTCCGGAGAGCAGCGTATACAGCATGGCGTCGGCGTTCAAAAGGTCATACGCCCCGTCCATATCCCCCGACACCATTTTCGTGATGGCGTTGACAATCAGCGGCAGCATCACTGCCACCTGCATCCCCAAAAACAGCGCCACATAGCACACCGATTTCCCCAGGGCGGCAAATACCTGCCCCACCCGGTCCGGCTTTTTCTCGTTCATGCCTCCATTCCCCCCAGCACCTTTCCAATCGAATCGTGGATCACCAGGTCGGCCTCCCCATCGTAAGGGGTGGGGTCCCGGTTGATGAGCGCCAGCTTACTCCCCCGGTAATAGCGGATGAGCCCCGCGGCGGGGTACACCACCAAAGAGGTGCCCCCCACGATAAGCATATCCGCCTGAGCGATGGCCCGCACCGCCCCCTCCACCGTGTCCTGGTCCAGCCCCTCCTCATACAGCACCACATCCGGCTTCACCAGTCCGCCGCACACCGGGCAGCGGGGCACGCCTCCGCTTTGGAGGATGAAATCCGCGCCGTAAAACGCACCGCACTGGGTGCAGTAATTGCGGTGGACGCTGCCGTGCAGCTCGTACACCGTCTTGCTCCCAGCCATTTGGTGCAGACCGTCGATATTTTGCGTGACCACCGCCGCCAGCCTACCCGCCCGCTCCCACTGTGCCAGCTTCAAGTGGGCGGCGTTGGGCTCAGCGTCCAGGCAGAGCATTTTTTCCCGGTAAAAGCGATAAAACTCCTCTGTGTGCCGGGTAAAATAGGTATGGCTCAAAATGATCTCCGGCGGATCATCGTACTTCTGATGATAGAGACCGTCCACGCTACGGAAATCGGGAATCCCACTCTCCGTAGACACCCCAGCCCCGCCGAAAAAGACAATGCTGCCGCTGTCTTGAACCCATTGCCGGAACTGTTCCTGCGCAGTCACAGGTCATCCCCCCTTTGAGCCAATTATAGCAAAGTCCCCCCTGCACCGCAAGGGGGACTTTAAAGCATGCAGCAAGCAGCTGTTTTTATGGCTTAAAATCGTACAGGTCCATCGTCTCCCGATCCCGGTACTCGTGCTTCTCGTAATACCCGATGAGCCCCCCGCTCTCATCCCTCAGCGCCACCATGTAAACGTCCTTATTCTCCTCGTCGTTGCGGAAGGTATACATCAGGTTGTGGTCCGGGCTCTGGCCAAACCACGCCACCACCCGCTCAATCAGCTCGTTGGCCTTGGGCGTGTGGCAGCCCAGCAAGCTCCGGCCCTGCAGCGCCCCACCGCCCTGCTTGGCGTACCGCTTTGCCGCCGCCGGGTTCATATACACGATGGCGTGCTTCAAATCACATAGAACCACCGGGCTTCTATCCTGCTCCAGCACGCTTTTGAAATACGCCGACAGCTCCATCTCATTTCCCTCCCGCATCGCTTGACCGCTCCGCGATGAACGCCTCGATCTGCTTAATCTGCTTTTTTACGCTCTCCTCCGACGGACCGCCATACACCTTTCGACCGTTGACGCAGGCCCGCAGCCGCAGCGCGTCGTACACATCCCACTCAAAAAGCCCGGACACCGTTTGGAACTCCTTCAGAGGCAGCGTGTCCAACGTCTTGCCCTTCTCCAAGCATAGGTTCACCAGCCGGCCCACAATCATGTAGGCCTCCCGGAAGGGCAGCCCCTTTTTCACCAGGTAGTCGGCGCAGTCGGTGGCGTTGATGAAGCCCACCGACGCCGCCCGGGCCATGGCCTTCTTTTTCACCGTCAGCGTATCCAGCATGGCGGTGAACACAGGTACGCACAGCTCCACGGTGTCGATGGCATCGAAAACCGGCTCCTTGTCCTCCTGCATATCCTTGTTGTAGGCCAAGGGCAGGCCCTTCATCACCGTGAGCAGCGTGATGAGCGAGCCGTACACCCGCCCGGTTTTGCCCCGGACCAGCTCGGCCACATCCGGGTTCTTCTTCTGGGGCATGATGGACGAGCCGGTGGAATAGGCGTCGTCCAGTTCCACAAACTTGAACTCCCAGGAGCACCACGCGATGATCTCCTCGGAAAACCGGGACAGGTGCATCATCAAAATGGACAGGGCGGACAGCAGCTCAATGGCGTAGTCCCGGTCGGACACCGAGTCCATGGAGTTGTCGGTGGGCTTTTGAAAGCCCAGGGCGGCGGCGGTCTGAAACCGGTCCACCGGGTAGGTGGAGGTAGCCAGCGCCCCGGAGCCCAGCGGACACTCGTCCAAACGCTCCCGGCAGTCCTCCAGCCGGGTCACGTCCCGGCGAAGCATATTGGCGTAGGCCATCATATAATGGCCGAACGTGACGGGCTGAGCCCGCTGAAGGTGGGTGTAGCCGGGCATAACAGTGCTCACATGGGCCCTCGCCTTTTTCACCAGCACCCGCTCCAGCCCCAGCACAAGGGAAATGATATGGGGGATTTCCTCCTTCACATACAGCCGGAAGTCGGTGGCCACCTGGTCGTTCCGGGAGCGGGCGGTGTGCAGCCGCTTGCCCGTCTGGCCGATGCGCTGGGTAAGCAGGGCCTCGATGTTCATGTGGATGTCCTCGTTATCCAGGGAGAACTCCACCTTGTCCGCCTTCACATCCGCCAGAATGGCGGTCAGGCCCTCCACAATTCTATCCGCCTCGGCCGGCTCAATAATTCCCGTTTTTCCCAGCATCGTTGCGTGGGCAATGGAGCCCCGGATGTCCTGCTCATACAGCCGGGCATCAAAGCCGATGGACGAATTAAAGTCGTTCACCAGGGAGTCGGTTTCCTTTTGGAATCGGCCCGCCCAGAGTTTCATATGAATTACCTCTCTTTATGCGTTTTGGCACTCGCGACGGCTCGGACGCTTACAGCTTTCCCTGCTCCCGCAGCGCCTGCACCTTATCCGGCAGACCCCACAGGTTGATAAAGCCCTTGGAGTCCTTCTGATCGTAGTCGCTCTCCTCAAAGGTCACCAGGTCCTCCGAGTACAGCGTCTCAGGGGAGGTGACGGAGGAGGTGATGAGATTGCCCTTATACAGCTTCAGCTTCACCGTGCCCGTCACGTGCTTCTGGGTGTCCTGGGCAAAGGCCTGGAGGGCTTCCCTCAGCGGAGTAAACCACTTGCCGTTGTAGATCAGGTCGGCAAAATCCACCGCCAGCTTGCGCTTCATGTGGGCGGTGTCCTTGTCCAGAGTGATCATCTCCAAAACCTCATGGGCCCGGTACAGGATCGCGCCGCCGGGGGTCTCGTACACCCCCCGATCCTTCATGCCCACCAGCCGGTTCTCCACAATGTCTAAAATGCCGATGCCGTTGTCCCCGCCCAACTGGTTCAGCCGCCGGATGATGTCGGACGCCTTCATCCGCTCGCCGTTCACCGCCACCGGCCAGCCCTTCTCAAAGTCGATGGTCACCAGGGCAGGCGCGTCAGGGGCCTTCATGGGGGAGACGCCCATCTCCAAAAAGCCGGGCTTGTCATAGGTGGGCTCGTTGGCGGGGTCCTCCAAATCCAGCCCCTCGTGGCTGAGGTGCCACAGGTTCTTGTCCTTGGAGTAGCTGGTCTCCCGGGAGATCTTCAGCGGAACCTGATGGGCCTCGGCGTAGTCAATCTCCTCCTCCCGGCTCCGGATGGACCACTCCCGCCAGGGGGCGATGATCTTCATGTCGGGCGCAAAGCGCTTGATGGCCAGCTCAAAGCGCACCTGGTCGTTGCCCTTGCCGGTACAGCCGTGGCAGATGGCGTCCGCTCCCTCCCGCTGGGCAATCTCCACCAGGTGACGGCCAATCACCGGCCGGGCAAAGGCGGTGCCCAGCAGATAGTCCTCGTACTTGGCCCCCATCATCATCGAAGGGATGATGACCTCCTCCACCATCGCGTCGGTGAGGTCCTCAATGTAAATTTTAGAGGCGCCGGTCTCCAGAGCCTTTTCCTCAATGCCGTCCAGCTCGTCGCCCTGCCCCACGTCGGCGGCCACGGCGATAATCTCCGGGTTGTTGTAGTTTTCCTTCAGCCAGGGGATGATGATGGACGTATCCAGACCGCCAGAATAGGCCAGCACCACTTTCTTAATATCAGTCATGGCAAATTACTCCCTCTCCTTCTCCAAAAAGCCAAAAAGGCTATTTGAAAAAGTATACACCCACCCCCCTCCTATTTCAATCAATAAATTGCATAATTATCCGTCCCTCCCCCCATCTGTCTGGGCAATTTTTCACATATTCGCATATTCATACATTTTGAAAGGGGCAAGGGCGCAGGAGCCATCCCTCCTGCGCCCTTGCCCTGCCCCGGCCGTCACACCTGCCGCTTTTCTGTGCGCAGCACAATGTCCTCCCGCTCCACCGCCAGGCACAGGGTGTCTCCCGCGCCCAGCTGCTCGGACAGGAGCAGGTCGGCGGCGGGCTCCTCCACCTGCCGGCGCACCGCCCGGCGGATGGGCCGGGCCCCCTGCTCCCGCTCGCTGCCCGGGTCGGCCAGCAGCCGCACTGCCTCCCACTTGGCGTCTAAATCCACTCCCAGCTCGGACAGACGGCCTCGAACGCCCCCCAGCAGGCGCATGGCGATGCGCTCCAAATCCCGGCGTTCCAAGCGGTCAAACAAAATCACCTCGTCCAAACGGTTCAGAAACTCCGGCTTGAACCGGCTGCGCAGCTCAGCCATGACCTCCTCCCGGCGCTTGTCGTCCGAAGCGCCGCCGGCAAAGCCCAGAGGAGGCGACTTGCTCACCAGCTTCTGAGCCCCCACGTTGGAAGTCATCACCACCACCGTGTTGCGAAAATCCGCCTTTCTCCCCTGCCCGTCGGTGAGCTGGCCGTCCTCCATCACCTGGAGCAGAATATTCTGCAAATCGTCGTGGGCCTTCTCCAGCTCGTCGAACAGCACCACCGACCAGGGGCGGCGGCGCACCTGCTCGGTGAGCTGCCCTCCTTCCTCGTGACCCACGTAGCCAGGGGGCGAGCCCACCAGCCGGGAAGCGGCGTGCTTCTCCATATACTCGGACATATCAAAGCGGATCAGCGCGTCCTCGCTGCCGAACAACGCCGCAGCCAGGGCGCGGCACAGCTCCGTCTTTCCCACTCCAGTGGGGCCCAGGAACAGAAACACGCCCACGGGGCGGTTGGGCTCCTTCAGCCCCACCCGGCTGCGGCGGATGGCGGCGGCCACGGCGGACACCGCTTTATCCTGCCCCACCACCCGGCGGTGCAGCTCCCCCTCCAGCTCCAGCAGGCGGCGCGCCTCCCCCTTGGTGATGGACTCCAGGGGAATGCCTGTCCACTGCTCCACCACCGCCGCGATCTCCTCCCGGCCCAGCTCCCGGGCGGTCCCGCCCTTCTGGCGGCTCTGCTTGCGGTCTAGCTCCCGGCGAAAGTCGGCCTCCGCGTCCCGGAGCACCGCCGCCCGCTCAAAGTCTTGTGCGGCGATAGCCTGGGCCTTTTCCCTGGCCGCCCGCTCCGCCCGGTCGGACAGCGCCCGCAGGCTGATGGGCACCTCCTCCTCCACCCGCATCCGGGCCGCTCCCTCGTCGATGAGGTCGATGGCCTTGTCGGGCAGAAAGCGGTCGGGGAGATAGCGCTGGCTCAGCTCCACCGCCGCGTCGATGGCCCCGTCCGAAATGGTCAGGCCGTGGTGCTCCTCGTACCGGCGGCGCAGCCCGCGCAGGATGGCCCTGGCCTGGTCCGGGGTGGGTTCCTCCACACGCACGGGCTGAAAGCGCCGTTCCAGCGCCGCATCCTTTTCAATATACTTGCGGTACTCCTCCAAGGTGGTGGCCCCCACCACCTGAATCTCGCCCCGGCTCAGAGCGGGCTTGAGAATATTGGCCGCGTCGATGGCCCCCTCGGCGGACCCCGCCCCCACAATGTTGTGCAGCTCGTCCAGGAACAGAATGACGTTTCCCACCCGGCGCACCTCGGCCAGCACCTGGTTCACCCGCTCCTCAAACTCGCCGCGGTACTTGGTACCCGCCACCATGGACACCAGGTCCAGGCTCAGCAGCCGTTTGCCCCGCAGCGGC
>OFFY01001373.1_pt1 | contig 20752 bp, 22 predicted proteins | sample 1521481 | NCBI WGS metagenome assembly OFFY01 (sample SAMEA3504117, study PRJEB24116) | mouse gut metagenome | biome: mouse gut; feature: mouse-associated habitat; material: faeces | place: Denmark | collected 2011
CTGGAATATCCGCGCAGCGGATACTCTCCGTCATGCGCCCCCATCTAATCCTCTGCCTTTAAGAAATATCCCATATTGATACGGACTTCTTTCCGTTCTCTGTCACGATTGGAATAACAACATGTGTCAAACCCGATCAACTCAAATCCTTCCTTCTCGTAGAATCGGATCGCCGCCGTATTGCAGGACTGGGTCTCCAGGATCATCGCCCTTCTGCGCTCCCGAACCGCTTGTTCTTTTGCCACAGCCATAAGCCGATGCCCGATCCCCTGCCTTCTGAGATTCTCATGTACCCATAATTCCGTCACCATCAGCCGGTTGCTCCACTCCTCCGGACAAGTCTCGATACAGGCAAGCATCTGTTTTTTCCCATCCTGCTCTTTAACGATCCCCCACGCACATGCCTTCTCCCAATGAGGCTGATACAGTTTATCCGGGAAATCGTACTCCTCCGGATAATGAGATACCGGTACGTCAAAACGCTGTTTTGGCATACTGACATGGAAGCCGCTCCCATCCCTCTCTATCCGAATATCATAATATTCCTCTGCTGTGTATTTCATGGGTATCACGGTCCCTGCCCATTCTTCTTTTGGCAACGCTATAATATCCAAATCTCCTTCCATCTGCCTTCCTCCTTATCATCCGCATCATTTTGTTTCTAAGAAAAGTTCCTTCCCGATTATGATTCCTTTTGAATCCACACCATCAGATCTTCCAACGTGATCCCATCAAAATATGCGTTCGTAAGCCTGTAAAATTCCATCCACATCGGCAGTGTCTTGCATTCTTTTGCCCTCTCGCAAGCATTCGTCTCACACCTAAGGCAAGCCACCGGTGCAAGATTCCCTTCCGTAAGGCGCAGGATATCCCCGACACGGATACTGCCAGGCTCTGCCGCCAGACGGTATCCGCCGCCCTTCCCCTGAAGCCCTTCAATCAACTTGTTCTTCGTCAGGACAGGGAGTATCCGCTCCAGATATTTTAGGGAGATATCCTGTCTTTTTGCCACCTCTTTCATAGGAATATAACCTTTTCCATAATTCTCTGCCAAATCGACCATCACCCTAAGTGCATATCTGCCTTTTGTTGAAATCATCATAAATTCCTCCTACTCTGCAAACAGCGGCGTAGACAGATATCGGTCTCCCGTATCAGGCAGGAGTACAACGATTGTTTTACCTTCATTTTTCGGTTGCTTCGCTAACTTGACCGCAGCAAAAACTGCGGCGCCAGATGAGATTCCTACGAGAATGCCTTCCTTCCTGCCTACGAGCCTTCCCGCCGCAAATGCATCTTCATCAGAAACTGGCAGGATTTCATCGTAAATCGCCGTATTCAGGACTTCTGGAACAAATCCCGCGCCAATCCCCTGAATCTTATGGGGGCCTGCCGCACCTGCAGAGAGCACGGCAGAAGCCGCAGGCTCAACGGCAACGATCCGGACGGCAGGATTCTTTGATTTCAGGTACTCGCCTACACCGGTTATCGTCCCGCCGGTTCCTACTCCCGCCACAAAGATATCCACCTTCCCATCCGTGTCCTCGTATATTTCAGGACCGGTCCACTCCCTGTGCGCCTTCGGATTGGCAGGATTGACGAACTGCCCTGGAAGGAAGCTCCCCGGTAGCTCGCCAGCCATTTCCTCCGCTTTGGCAATTGCACCCTTCATACCTTCGGCTCCTTTGGTCAGTACCAGCTCGGCGCCATAGGCTTTCATAAGCTGGCGTCGTTCCACGGACATTGTCTCGGGCATTACGATAATGACCCGGTATCCTCTTGCTGCGGCTACAGCGGCAAGGCCGATACCTGTATTGCCGGAAGTCGGCTCGATAATGACGGAGCCAGGCCTAAGCCTTCCCGTTCTCTCGGCTTCCTCAATCATCATTTTTGCGACACGATCCTTTACAGAGCCCGCCGGATTCAAGTATTCGAGCTTCGCAAGAATTCTTGCTTTCAGACCGTAAGCCTCCTCGATATGTATCAGTTCCAGAAGTGGTGTCCTGCCAATCAACTGATCGACAGACGTATAAATATTAGACATGACGATTCCTCCTATTTTATCGCATCAAAGCCATTCTGCAAATCGGCTATGATATCATCAATATGCTCTGTACCAATGGAAAGCCGGATGGTATTGGGCTTAATTCCCTGATCTTCAAGTTCTTCTTTTGTAAGCTGGCTGTGGGTCGTGGTCGCCGGATGGATAACCAGGCTTTTCACATCGGCAACATTGGCAAGCAAAGAAAAGATTTTCAAATTGTCAATAAACTTATGTGCCTCTTCTACGCCTCCCTTAATCTCAAACGTGAAGATGGAGCCGCCTCCATCCGGGAAGTATCTCTGATACAGCTCATGGTTCGGATGATTCGGTAAGGACGGATGGTTGACCTTCTCGACTTGGGGATGATCCGCAAGAAATTCCACCACCTTCTTTGTATTCGCCCCATGGCGTTCCAGACGCAGCGACAATGTCTCGATTCCCTGCAAGAGCAGAAATGCCGCAAAAGGAGAAATCGCCGCTCCTGTGTCACGAAGCAGGATTGCACGGATATACGTTACAAATGCTGCCGGCCCCGCCGCTTTCACAAAGGATATGCCGTGATAGCTGGGATTTGGTTCTGCAATCGCCGGATATCTTCCGGAAACCGTCCAGTCGAATCTTCCGGAATCTACAATGATTCCGCCAAGAGTCGTACCGTGGCCTCCGAGAAACTTCGTAGCTGAATGAACGACGATGTCTGCCCCGTGCTCAATGGGACGGATCAGATATGGCGTACCAAAGGTATTATCTACCACCAACGGAAGGCCATGCTTATGAGCGAGTTCCGCCAATGCGTCAATGTCTGGAATATCACTGTTCGGATTGCCGAGGGTCTCGATATAAATCGCCCTAGTGTTATCCTGAATGGCTGCTTCTACCTCCGAAAGGTCATGAATGTCTACAAAGCTGGCAGTAATACCGAATGCTGGGAGCGTATGCGCCAGCAGGTTGTAGCTGCCCCCATATATGGTCTTCTGTGCGACAAAATGACCACCGTTCTGTCCCAAGGCTTCCAGCGTATATGTAATTGCCGCCGCGCCAGACGCAACAGCCAGCGCCGCCGCGCCGCCTTCCAGGGATGCGATTCTTTGCTCAAATATATCCTCTGTGGGGTTGGTCAGCCTTCCGTAGATATTTCCGGCATCCCGCAGGCCGAAGCGATCTGCGGCGTGCTGTGAGTTGTGGAATACGTAGGATGTGGATGCGTAGATGGGCACGGCTCTTGCGTCTGTGACCGGGTCTGCCTGTTCCTGTCCGATATGTAATTGTCTTGTCTCAAATCCCCAGTTTTTTGAATCTCTGATATCTGTCATTTTTGAATCCTCCTATTAAAAGTCGCTGCGCGACGGCACTAAAGGGTAAAGTCACTTCGACGCACCTGTAATGAGAGAAACTTTCATTCGAAAGGGCACTCATGAAAGTTCCTCTCGTGCGTCTTTGCGACTTTACCGGTTGATTGATACGCCTAATCCGTAAACAGAGGCGTGGAGTAATACCGGTCTCCGGAATCGGGCAAAAGGGCAACGATCATTTTCCCCCGGTTCTCCGGCCGCTTTGCAAGCTCTATGGCTCCGTGAAGGGCTGCGCCGGAGGAAATTCCCACCAGGATTCCTTCTTTTTTTGCCAGCAGCTTTGCGGCGGCAAATGCATCCTTGCTCTTTGCCTGAAAGATTTCATCATAGACGGAGGTATTTAGCAGCTCCGGGACAAAGCCTGCTCCGATTCCCTGTATTTTGTGCGGGCCTGCCTTTCCTCCCGATAATACCGGAGAATCGGCCGGCTCAAGAGCTACAATTTTAATATTGGGATTCCGCTCCTTTAAGTACTCTCCTGTTCCGGTTATGGTGCCGCCGGTTCCCACGCCTGCAATAAAAATATCTACTTTTCCGCCGGTGTCCTCCCAAATCTCCGGCCCGGTAGTTGTTCTGTGGGCGGCCGCGTTGGCGGGATTCACAAACTGGCCAGGGATAAAGCTGCCCGGAATTTCACGGGAAAGCTCTTCGGCCTTTTCAATGGCTCCCTTCATCCCCTTTGCGCCTTCTGTCAGCACCAGCTCCGCGCCGTAGGCTTTCAGGATGTTTCTGCGCTCTACGCTCATGGTCTCCGGCATGGTAAGAATCATCCGGTAGCCCTTCACGGCTGCGATTGACGCCAGACCGATTCCGGTGTTGCCGGAGGTAGGCTCAATGATGACGTCTCCTTCCTTTAACAGCCCCCGGCTTTCCGCATCCTCAATCATAGATTTTGCCGCCCGATCTTTTACGCTTCCGGCCGGGTTCAAATATTCCAGCTTTACAAGGACGGCGGCCTGAAGGCCCAGCTCCTTTTCAATATTTACGACCTCTACAAGAGGCGTGCCTCCTATCAGCTCCATTGCTCCCTTATAATATTTTCCCATAGTGCTCCTCCTGCTTTTTAAAATTACTGCTCCTTTGCGGCTCTGCCCTCCGGCAGAAAATAGTTCTCAAAATTACCTTACCTTTCTCAGCCGGATTATTCCAGTTCCGCAATATTTATCCTAATCTGGCATTTCTTGTTTCTGCCGTTGGAGAGAGAATATCACCATTTACATACTAAGTCAATAGGAATATAGGTTTTTGTTGAAAATATTCTTCCGCCAGGTTATAATGAACAAAAGAAACAGGGGGAAAACGCTATGATTTCAACAAAGGCCCGTTATGCATTGAGAGTCATGATCGATCTGGCACAGCACCAGGAAGATGCTTATATTCCGCTGAAGGACATTTCCGCCCGCCAGGAGATTTCCGAAAAATACCTGGAAACCATTCTGCGGCTTCTGGTAAAGGGAAAGCTTGTAAAAGGACTTCGCGGTAAAGGCGGCGGCTATATGCTTACCCGGAAGCCCTCGGACTATTCCATCGGGGAGATCATCGAACTGACCGAAGGCCCCATAGCCTGCGTTTCCTGCCGCCTGCCCGACGCGCAGAGCTGCCCCCGGAAGGAAGACTGTATCACGCTTCCCCTCTGGGAGAAATACGATGCGCTTGTCCATGATTTCTTTTTTCAAATTTCACTGGAAGCTCTGATAAAAGGGAACTTGTAATTTTAAATTCTTCCGCCATCAAAAACTTGAGCGTTTTTTGAGATTTGCCTGTCACAATACAAGTTATAAATTGCAAACGGAGATACCCCATGAAACAAAAACTTCTCATTGTCGACGATGAACCGGGAATTGTAGATATGATGGCAAGCTGCTTTTCTTCACAATATGAGATACTCACCGCCTACGGCGGAAAGGAAGCCCTTGAAAAATTAGCAAATCAACCCGATTTAATTCTGCTCGACATCCAAATGCCCGACATAGACGGACTGACCCTTTGCCGGAAGATACGGGAACTGATTGCCTGCCCCATCCTTTTTCTCACGGCGCGGGTAGAAGCCGCCGACAAAATCATCGGTTTTCAGGCCGGCGCGGACGACTATATCATAAAGCCCTTTGATTTGGACGAATTAGGCGCAAGAATTGCCGCACATCTGCGGCGGGAACAGCGGCGCCGGAACAAATCGGCGGTACGTTTTTTCGGTGAGCTGGCAATTGATTATTCCGCACGCACTGTCACGGCAGCCGGCGAACCGGTCTCCTTATCCAAAAGAGAGTTTGACATCGTAGAGCTGCTTTCCCTAAATGCCGGCCAGGTATTTGACCGGGAACGAATCTACGAAGCCGTGTGGGGAATTGACAGCGGAGGCAGCAGCGATACCATCATGGAGCATATCCGAAAGATCCGGGCAAAGCTGTCCGCTGTTACACTTCACAGTTATATTGATACGGTTTGGGGGTGCGGTTATCGGTGGAATATCTGAAAAATATGGATCTGAAGAAATCATTTCTCGTTCTGTCCGTTTCCTGTGTCCTGCTGGCTCTCCTGCTGCTGGGATTCGTCTTTATACTATGCGATTCCATTTGCAGCGCCTTTCCCACCGGCGGATTGTCAATCTCACTATCCGACGGTTCCTTCACCCGGCTGGAATCCCCCACAGCAGCCCAGCAATGTATCCTGTCAGCGCTGAGCATCCTTCAACTGGTATCCTGCATTGTTCTCCCTGTGAGCGGACTGGCTCTGTCCGGCATCCTGTATTACCGAATCAAACTGAAGCGTCCCATTGCCGCGCTGCAAAACGGAATCACACGGATTCAGAACCGGGACCTTGACTTTCTCATGCCGGTTCATTCGGACGACGAATTAGGCCGGCTCTGCGCCGCCTTTGATACCATGCGGGAAGAACTTCTGAAATCAAATAAAGAGCTATGGCATCAGGCGGAAGAACGCAAAAGGTTAAACGCCGCCTTTTCCCATGATTTGCGCAATCCCATCACGGTCTTAAAGGGAACCGTAAAACTGCTGCGTCAGGGCAGCGCAGACGAACAGGCCCTTGACAGGCTGGAACGCTACACATTGCGGATCGAACAGTACGTCGAAGCCATGAGCAGCATCCAGAGATTGGAACAGATGCCGGTGCGGATCAATGAATGTGCCTGTTCCCTGTTACATTCGGAATTAGAGGAAACGGCAAAACTCCTTGCCGGAGCATTGGATCTGTCTGTTTCCGCTCCCGCCGAAGGCTCCGTGCGGTTAGATCATGGAGCATTTCTAACCGTAGCGGAAAATCTGATTGGAAATGCGGCCCGGTTTGCCAAAAGTAAAATCACCGTTTGTCTGGAACAAAAAGAAAACCTTCTGCTTCTCTCTGTTACGGACGATGGTCCCGGATTTCCTGCGGCCTTCATACAAAACGGCCCGAAGCCTTTCGGAAGATTCACGGTTCCTGCGGAAAAGAAGGAGGCCCTTGCACACTTTGGCATAGGACTGTACAGCAGCCAGCTCCTGTGCCGGAAGCATGGAGGAGCGCTTACACTGGAAAACAAAAAAGGCGGCGGCGCAGCGGCCGCGGCTTCTTTCAAAATAGATCCGAAAGCTTGAGAGATTTTTGAGATCTCTGTTTTACACTCTCCTTATATCACAAATCAAATCCCCGCAGCAAGCTGACAAAGCATCAGCATTGCCCGCGGAAATAAGGAGTGTGTTTTTATGAACATTGAAGCAAAGGAACTCTCAAAAATCTACGGCAGCGGCGAAAACCGTGTTACTGCGCTTAATAATGCCGGCCTGAAAATTGCATCCAACGATTTTATTTCCATTATGGGACCCTCCGGCAGCGGAAAAAGCACCCTGCTCCATCTGCTGTCCGGGCTGGACAGGCCGACGTCCGGCAGCCTGACATACGATGGAAAGGACATATACGGCCTCACTGACAAAGAATTGTCAGCCTTTCGCCGTCAGCGCATCGGCTTCATTTTCCAGCAGTTCAATCTTCTTCCTGTCCTGACCGCAAGGGAAAACATCCTCATGCCGCTGCTGTTAGATAAAAAGCAGCCGGAGGAGGCATATCTGGCGCAGCTTGCGGATTTACTGGGTATCCGTGAGCGTCTTACCCATCTGCCCCATGAGCTTTCCGGCGGCCAGCAGCAGCGCGTAGCCATTGCCCGCGCTCTGATTGCCAAGCCGGATATTATTTTCGCTGACGAGCCAACGGGAAATCTGGACAGCAAAAGCGGCGGCGAAGTTATGGAAATGCTGCAGAACATATGGAAAAACATGAAAAAATCCCTTGTTGTCATCACCCACGACAACCGCATTGCAAAAATGGCAAACCGCCGGTTTCTAATTGTGGACGGCGTTCTCTCGGAGGTGACGGCAGGATGAAATCTTACTTGGCTCTGGCATGGAAAGAACTGAAAGCACAGAAAATCATGGCAATCCTGATTTTGACTGCGGTTATCATGTCTGCGGTTATGACAACGGCAGTGGGCCAGTCTGTCGGAATACTGCGCTCTATGCGTATCGAACAGGCCGCAGGTCTTAATGGAAACCGCTATGCATCCTTTCATCAGCTTAGCAGGGAACAGGCACAAAAGCTGCATGAAGACAGCCGACTGTATGATGCGGAGGACACAATCTTTGTCGGCAGTACACCGTTAGGCAGCAGCAGCTTATCTTTATATCTTCGGGAATATCACGGCAATGCACTATCTATGTACCCGGCAATCCGGAATCTGAAGGAAGGGCGGCTGCCGGAAAATGCAAATGAAATAGCTCTGCCGGAAGACGCGCTTCAATACCTTGGATTGGAGGCCACGGTTGGAAATACGGTGTCCCTTGATTTGCACGTATTTCTTATGGACGGGTCGCTGCCGGAGTTTGTATACTCCGCCGACTTTGAATTGACAGGTATTCTGGAAAGCCGCTATATCGGCTATGCGACAGGTACTGTTACGGGAATTGCGGGAGAAGGAGCCGCAAAGAAGCTGCTGCCGGAAGAATATGTGGTTTATTCCACGGATTTTAAGACTTACGACAGGCGGAATTTTCAGAGCATTGTGTATGATCTTGCGGAAAAATTGAATCTAAGTGAACGGTATATCCAGTATAACTGGCTTCTTCTTGACGCTATGGGCATTTCCTATGACGAAGCGGCAGACAGCGAAACCGGCGCCGGATTTTCTTATATGACTGCGGCGTGCATTTTGGTCGGTGTGCTGGTCCTGTCGGCGGCCGGACTGGTGATCTACAACATTTTGAAAATCTCTGTTACAAAGCGCATCAAAGAATACGGAACCCTTCGGGCCATCGGCGGAGAGCGCGGGCAAATCTACCGCCTGGTTTCCCTGCAGCTTTTGATTCTTTGCGGGGCCGGTATTCCCATCGGACTGCTTCTTGGCACATGGTCGGCAAAAGGCGTTTTGATTGCGGCTGTGGGGATTCTCAATCCCGAACTGTTCCTGGCAGACAGCATTTCCGAATTAAACCTGGCGATCAGCGCTGCCGCGGCGGTAAAGCTGCCGATGCTCCTTGCCGGTATTGCAGTTACCCTTCTTTTTGCTCTGCTGGCGGCCTTTCCCGCCGCCCGGTACGCATCCCGTATAGCTCCGGCTGTTGCGATGTCGGGGCAGGCTGTGAAGATCAAGCGCCGGGTAAAAAGGAATCCCAAAATCCGCTGCTTTGAAGCTTACTACGCAAGGCTCAATCTAAAGCGCGGGCGCGGCAGAACCATTGTTACAATTCTGTCTCTGGTTATGAGTATTACCGTATATGTTGCCTTGCAGAGTTTTACCGGACTGCTTGACGCCAGCAGCCCGGTTCAGGATATGTATATCGGCGATTATGCGGTTACGAATGAGACTTCCGGTATTCCGGCAGAAGCCGTAGAAGTCTTAAAAGAAGACAGTTCCATAGAAAGCCTCTCTTCTACCCGGATTTCCGTGTTTATGCCGGGTGACGGGGAGATACCTCCCTTTGAGACGGATCTGTCTTTAGAGAGCCATGAAACCTTACAGCTTGTAAATATTGATGAAGCACAATTACGGCTCCGCGCTCCGAACCTGTCCGATCAGGAAATACGGACCTTCAAGGACGGAACGGGCTGTTTTGTAAAAAATCCCATTGCCTTTTCCTACGGTGATACACCGGTGCGGTATACGGTTCTTGCTGCAGGCGATACAATTCGGTTAGGAGGCAGAACACTTCCGGTCTTGGGGGTGATTGATGCGCCGGTTACCATTAACAATGACGGCTTTTTAAATGGCGTCCAGATCATTGTGAATGATGAATTATATTGCTCGCTTCTTGGAAATGACAGCTATTCGGAAGTTTACCCGACGCTGCCGGATGACGCTGACACTGACGCCTTTGAAAACCGACTGGACAGCTTGTGCGGCGAATATCCGGGGACTCATTGGCTTTCCTATCTCCAGAGCAGCAGCGAGATGGCTGAAAGCTTTGAACAAATCAAAATGCTGTGCTGGGTGCTGATCGTCTTTGTCGGTATCATTGGTATACTGAATATCGTAAACACTGTTTACAGCAATATTCATACCCGTGTGGGTGAGATCGGCATACAGCGGGCTATTGGAATGAGCGCTGCCAGCCTTTATCGGACATTTTTGTGGGAGGGGGCTTACTACGGCATTTTTGCTTCGCTGATTGGCGCTGTGTTGGGTTATATCTGCTGTATTTTTATCGGGGCGGCACAGACAGACGCCTTGCGGCTCGTGGCTGTTCCTGTCCGGTCGATTGCCGAAGCTGCGGTTATTTCCATTGCGGCCTGTCTGCTGGCAACGGCGGTTCCGCTGCGGTCTATTGCGCGGATGAATATTGTGGATTCTATTGAAACGGTTGAATAATTAAGAGGGTGTTGCAAAATCATCAAATTAGATGATTGAGCAATGCCCTCTTTTTTATTCTTTGACGTAAAAGTGGAGCAACCGCCCCGTAAATTCTTTTTCTCATCTATTGTTTAGTTATGAATCCTTTCCTGGATATTGGGATTTGTCTGATACCGCTTTTTGTCTTTGGCGTTTCAGCATGATACCCAATACCCGATATTTGTTCGTCATGCTCCTTTCCATAACGGAAAGAGCCTTGATATGCCTGTATCTATAAACACTCATTTGCTGTTGTCAAGAATTTTGAGTAAGTCATCCGGAATAATGGCAGGTATATCCGACGTGGAAAAGTCGCTTGTGTTTCGGGTTACGATGTAGTCGGCGTGAATCTGTTTTGCACATTCATCCTGCAAGCAGTCCTCAAAGTCGGAAAAATCCTCTCTTTGCAAGGCGTTTTTCCAGTACATCCAATATGATGTTAGTGTCAAATAAAACGAGCATATTTTTCTTCTCTTGCCTCCTCTAATTCTTTTTTGTAATCGAAATCCTCCGGCAATGTTCCCGCAAAAGACATAAGACCTTGAAAACCACGTTGTCTTTCTTCAAGGGTGCTTTTGTGAGAAAATTTTTCAATGACCGCATTTTCAAAAGCATCCGCCTCTTTTTTCACTAATGAGGGGTTTGCGTATTCATGCGCTATCCCCATAAGGGAATCTATACTTTTGTTTGGGGCGGGAATAGTCTCATTACCGTCTGATTGAGAATCAACAAAACGTATATACATATATACCGCCTCTAGTTTGTTTTCCGGCATTTCCTGCAATAATCCTATTGCTTTTTCCAAAGTCGACATAGACGTTCCTCCTTTTAGATTTTTATTGTACCACATTCAAGGCTCGAAAGGAAGTATCATTGTATATTCTGCGCTGTCGTCGCCCGCAAGCCGCTACACTTGCTTTCCGATTTGCCCTATGCTGTGCCGCCGTTATCTTGCGCCGCTGCTCCGGTTATTCCTCTGTCCTAAAGGTGAGGACAGCCATCACCAGTTTTGCTTGCAGCCGTTCCCGAATGTCGCGGTCTACGCCGAAATAGACGTTCCCGCGCTCGTCGTACAGCTTCCGCATGGAAAGGCGGGCTATGTAGCGATTAGCGGACGCATTATGCAGACTGCCGGAGCAAAGATGCAAAATGCGTCCGAATTTCTAATATATCTCACAAAGCCCCGGAATATCGGGAAAGAGCAGGTGTATGACAAAGACAATCACGCAAAAAAGGATAACAAATATTCCAAAATAGCAGATAAACTTGTAGAATTTTTTCACAAATTCTTTGGCGGTTTCAACATCGGAATACATAGAAGCCACCTTTTCATCCGTCAGCTTCCGATCCCGTACATCCTGCACGTCTAAATCCTTTACCAGTTCATCCAGGGACATGCCGAAGTAGTCGCTGAGCATTACAAGCCGCTGAAAGTCCGGGTATGACTGAGCTGCTTCCCATTTCGAGATCGTCTGCCTGGATACCTGCAGCTCCATTCCCAATTCCTCCTGGGATAATCCTTGTTTTTTACGCAGCTCCAAAAGCTTTTCATTAAATTTCATGTTACTACGCCTCCTATTCCAGTTCCGTAATATTCCTCACAATACACCGGTATGAAATCGATTTTCAGTCACAGATACATGTGCCTGTAAATCGATTTGTGCATTATGAGGAATATTACTGTTTTCCAGTTCCATAAGATCTTTTTGTTGTTCCGATGATTTGAGTATAAGATTTACAGGGCTAAAAAGCTACCAAGAATGGTTGGCAATTTGTCAACAGAGACGAACAGATACCTTTTTAGTCTAAAACAGAAGCCCATTGCTTTTGTTCTTTTCCAAAGAAGAAAAATTGTATGAATCTATTATACCGGAGGATTTTGACATGGACAACCCTCTCTATTATTGATTGACTTAATCGAAAAAAAAGAACATAATAACAATGTTACTAACAATAATATCAAGTAGTATCAGCAACTTCTTGATGAAATGAGGAATAAAAAGCAATGAAACCAATCAAGTCAGCCAATTCACCAATTACATATTTCGTAAGCAGGACCGGGCAAGCCGAATGGATACTATTTATCCACGCCGCTTTCGTCAACCACAATATGTTCAAAGCACAGTTTGAATATTTTGAACATAAATATAACCTTCTGGCCATCGACATCATTGGTCACGGACAGTCAACGGATACTCAAAAAGGTGACGCCATCGATAAAATGTCAAAGTGGATATCTGACATCTTAAAAACGGAAAGCATTGATAAAATACACATAATCGGTATTTCCCTAGGCGCGGTTCTAGCACAGGACTTTGCCAATCGCTATCCGAGTGCGGTAAGCTCACTGGCTTGCTTCGGAGGATATGACATCAATCATTTTGACACAAAAATGAAAAATGAAAACAGCGCCAAGCAAAAACTGATGATGCTGAAAGCGCTCTTTTCAGTGAAATGGTTTGCAAAAGCAAACAAGAAAATTTCCGCATATACTTCACAGGCTCAAAATGAATTTTTTGATATGAATATACACTTTCCCAAAAGGTCCTTTATGTTTCTGGCAACGCTCAATCGTATGGTAAACAAGTATAAACCCGAACAAAGGAATTATCCTTTGCTGATCGGATGCGGAAAATTTGATATTCCAATGGAATTAGAGGCCATAAAAGCATGGAAAAGCAATGAACCCGATTGCACCGTAGTTCTTTTTGAAAATGCGGGACACTGTGTTAATATGGATGTGCCCCGGGAATTTAATAAAACAATGGAGGAATTTTGGAAAAGTGCAGGCCAGTAAAACTAACAGCGAACAGACCTTCGATAAAATCCGATATATGCAGATGAGTGATAAAAGCTTCTGGTTCAGCCTTGATAAGCATCTTCCGGAAAAGGAGTACGAAAATAAGGTTCGAAGCAGACAGGGCTATGTTTTGATAAAGGAGGGACAGCCAATCGGACTGCTCCGCTTCAATCTGTTCTGGGATCAAATACCTTTTTGCACAATGCTTTTTATCGCTCCCGGCTTTCGGGGACAAAGCTACGGCCGGAAGCTTCTGGAATATTGGGAAAATGATATGAGAACCCAGGGATTCGGTATGGTTCTCACCTCCACGCAGGTTGACGAAGCAGCGCAGCATTTTTACCGGAAATCAGGCTACCGGGACTGCGGCGGCCTTTTGATTGATACCCCGGGGTATGCACAGCCTATGGAGCTGTTCTTAAGTAAAGACATTCTGATTTAAGAACCATTAATTCATGAGTAATAATTGTTCTCCACAAGTTATCAATCATCTTTTATACGCAAAGGGCGGCAGAGAGAAATCTCTGCCGTTGCTCATGCTTAAAAACTGTGAAATACATTTTAACCAGTTGTGCTTTGAAATCGACCGACTATTGAAAATTCATTGAAACTATTGTCCGCACTCTTTATAATGGCGCTATAAAGAAAAAAAGAGGTGATTCCCATGCAGGTCGAAATTAAAATTGACAGTTCCTATACCGACCCTAAAATAATCATACTGACTGCTTCCATGACAGATGAGGTGAGCAGCATTGTTAAAAAACTTTCGGAAAATGTCTCACAAATAATTCCCGGCTATAAAGATGAAAAAATTGAAATATTGGAACCGGCCGATTTGATTCGCATTTACGCAAATTCGGGAAAAGTTTTCGCAGTTACCGGCAAAGGTGAATATACTCTTCAGCTTAGATTATATGAGGCAGAAGAACGATTGCCTTCCAATCAATTCATCCGCATATCAAATTCGGAGATTATCAACTTAAAAAAAGTCAATAATTTTGATTTGAGTTTTACAGGTACAATTTGTGTTAAATTATCAAACGGAATCACAACATATGTATCCAGACGCTATGTTCCAAAGCTAAAAAAGATATTAGGAATATGAGGTGAAGATTATGAAAAAGAAAATCATAATGCGCAGTCTTTTCGGATTTCCAATGGGAATTGCAATCGGATATTTAATTACAATCCTGCTTTCTCTTGCTTTGGCAAACGGCTACTACTCGCCTTGTGCACCTGAACTGATATCCGCTATGGGAAATGAAATCAACGCTGTTATTTTACAAACCGTTCTTTGCGGAATATTAGGAACCGGATTTGCGGCAAGCTCCGTAATATGGGAAATAGAGAGCTGGAGCATTGTAAAGCAGATCGGAATTTACTTTTCAATTATTTCGGTAATCATGCTGCCAATCGCTTATTTTGCATTTTGGATGAAACATAGCGTAGTCGGATTTTTAATCTATTTTGAAATTTTTGTTTTCATTTTTGTAATTATATGGATAACGCTGTATATCATAGGCAAGATCAATGTAAGAAAAATGAATGGAAAATTGTTTCAGACAAAGGACAACGGAAATGAATGAGAAGGAAAAGGAGAACAAATCCGGTCAGCCCGATTAGTCAGTTACAGCTATAGCCGCATCCTTTTGTCGGGAGTGCGGCTATAGCTGTGTCTTATTACTATCCTTACTGACAGAGTAATCGGCATGGGTGTAAAATGCAGCCTTTGTATAATGGCCTGCTCCGTCGAACTACCCCCGCTTCTCCAATGCTATCGTCTCAAACGGCCGCAGCACAACGCTTCCGCCTTCCAGTCGGCATCCCTCATAATTCCCCAAAAGCTTCTCATATCTGCTCCAGGCCGGTTCTGCGGATACGGTAATCTCCCGGTCCGTCAGATTGTTTAGTACAATCAGCTCTTCGTCCCGGTAACCCCGGCTATAAGCCAGTACATCCGAATTGTCCTGCATAAAAAATGCAATGCTTCCTTTTGAAATCAAAGCCTTTTCCTTCCGTATCCGAATAAGCGTCTTATAGAAATGAAGAATGGAATCCTCATCCTCCGCCTGCATCCGCGCATTGATTTCCCCATAATTCCCGGCCGGCTCTATCCAAGGCGTTCCTGCGGTGAATCCCCCGTTGGCCTCCCCGGACCACTGCATAGGCGTTCGGCTGTTGTCGCGGGAGCGCGCAGCCAGAATTTGAAGCGCATCCTCCTCTGTCTTTCCCTGTCCAAGAAGAATCTCATAGTAATTAAGGCTCTCCACATCCCGATACTGCCCGATTTCCCGGAAATGAGGATTGGTCATGCCCAGTTCTTCCCCCTGGTAAATATAGGGCGTTCCCTGCATCAGATGAATACAGGAAGCAAGCATCTTGGCTGACTCCTTCCAATAAAGTCCCTCATCTCCAAACCGGGATACAATGCGCGGCTGATCGTGGTTGCACCAGAAAAGAGCATTCCATCCATGTCCGCGCTGCATTCCCGTCTGCCACTCTTCGAAAAGCCGTTTCAGCTCCATCCGGTCCGGTTCCGTCAGACTCCATTTCTCCCCGTTCTTATAATCCACCTTCAGATGATGAAACTGAAAGCACATGGACAGCTCCTGTTCCTGAGGATTGGAATAGCGGATGCAGTCTTTTAAATGGGTGGAGGACATTTCTCCCACAGTCATCATTTCCCCGATGCCCGTGTCCCGGACAAGCTCTTTCAGATATTCGTGAATATGGGGACCGTCCGAATAAAACCGCCGTCCGTCTCCCTGAAAATCATTTTCAAAATGCTCCGGCTTGGAGATAAGGTTCACCACATCAAACCGGAAGCCTTTGACGCCTTTTTCCTTCCAGAAGCGGATCACCCCCTTCAATTCCTCCCGCACACGGGGATTCTTCCAGTTCAGATCCGCCTGGGTGACGTCATAAAGGTGCAAATACCATTTCCCAAGAGAGGGAACATATTCCCAGGCCGGACCGCCGAACTTGGACTGCCAGTTGGTAGGAGGCTCTTCCCCGCTCCCCTCCCTGAAAATATAGTAGTCCTGGTATTCCTTATCCCCGGCCAGGGCTTTTTGAAACCACTCATGGAAGGTGGAGGTGTGGTTGAATACCATATCAAGCATCACCTTAAGCCCCCGCCTTTCACTCCGTGAAATCAATTCCTCTATATCCGCCATCGTGCCGAACCGGGGATCGATGGCACAGTAATCCGCCACGTCGTAGCCGTTGTCATTCTGGGGTGAGGGAAATACCGGTGTCAGCCACAGATAGTCCACTCCCAGGCCCTGTAAATAATCTAATTTTTCGATAATCCCCCGCAAATCTCCAAAGCCGTCGCCGTCGGCATCGCGGAAGGATTTTGGATAGATTTGGTATACTGTATTTTCTCCGAGATCCAACATGGAAGTCTCTCCTCTCTCACTTTTAATGTCTGTCAGCTTCTATCTTTTATTCTGAATTTCCGAATTATGCAAAGGTTGCAAGTATGGTTTCCTTCTCCTTCGCATCCATTCCTGTGCAAAACTGAATATTTTCCGCATTTCCCGGATCTGTGATAATACATACGGTTACATCGGGATGGCCGTATTCTTTGATTTTTTTCCTGCTGAACCGAATCAGGGCGTCTCCTGCCTTCACTCTCTGGCCGGCAGCTACCGCATAGCTGAACCCGTCTCCCTTCATATCTACGGTATCAATGCCGATATGTAACAAAATCTCCATCCCGTTATCCAGTCTCAGGCCGCAGGCATGGCGGGAATCCTCCATCACCACCGTTACCTCCGCGTCTGCCGGTGCATATAAAATCTCGCTTTCGGGAATTACGGCAATGCCTTCGCCCATAACCCCTTCTGAAAATACGCCGTCATTGACCTCTTTTAGAGGAATTACCTTCCCGGATAAAAATGCTTTCAGCTCTCTTATGTCCTCGCTGCTGTCTGCCGCCGCTGCGCCTCTTTCCGAAGCTGTCAGCTTTTTCTTTCCTACTGCCATTGTGAGTATCATGGGAACTGCCACCGCAGCCGCCATACAGATTGCAAAGCTTCCCATAAATTCGGGTCGGATGGACAGGATACCCGGGAGGCCGCCCACGCCGATGGCATTGGCCGCTGTTCCCGTTGCCACACAGACAATGCCTGCCAGGGCGGAGCCAATCATTCCGCAGACAAAGGGGAAGCCTTTTTTGAGGTTTACACCGAAGATGGCCGGCTCCGTGACGCCTAAGTAGCAGGAAATGCAGGCCGGTACGTTGACCTCCTGGGCTTGGGTATTTTTCTTCTGGAGCAGTATCATTCCCAGTACTGCGGAACCCTGTGCGATGTTGGATAAGGCGATCATGGGCCACAGCATGGTCATTTCATAATCTGCTATCAGCTGAAGGTCTATGGCGTTGCTCATATGATGAAGTCCGGTTATTACAAGGGGCGCATAGACAAAGCCGAAGATTGCTCCGAACAAAACCTTAAAGGAGCCTGTAATTCCGGCGAACACTACGGAGGAGATAACGGAGCCTATCTTCCACCCGATGGGTCCCAGGACAAAATGGGAGGCCATGACTGCCAGCAGTAAGCTTAAGAAGGGAACTACGATCATGGACACTGCCTGGGGCGTTATTCTGCGGAAGAATTTTTCCAGATAGACCAGGGTAAATGCCGCCAGGATAGCCGAAAGCACCTGGGCCTGGTAGCCGATCATATTGACTTCTATGAATCCGAAGTTCCACTTGGGAATGTCGGCCGCCGCTGTTCCCGCTACGGCATAAGCATTTAAAAGCTGCCCGGATACCAGGGTCAGGCCGAGAACGATTCCAAGCATCTGTGTGGTGCCCATCTTTTTTGTCACGGACCAGCAGATGCCTACGGGAAGCATGTGGAATACCGCCTCTCCTATCAGCCACAGGAAGCTGTCGATTCCGGCCCAGAACTGGCTGATCTCGCAGAGGGTCTTGGTGCCGTTTTCAAACAGATACATGCTGTCGATGCAGTTGCGGAAGCCCAGGATCAGACCGCCGGTGATAATGGCCGGAATCAGCGGTGCAAAGATTTCCGCCAGTGCGGTTACGATCCGCTGCAGTACGTTCTGATTCTGCTTGGCGGCCTGCTTGACCGCATCCTTGGACACGCCCTCTATGCCTGCTGCCGCTGTGAAGTCGTTGTAAAAATCTGCTACGGTATTGCCGATGATGACCTGGAACTGGCCTGATTGTGTGAAGCTTCCCTTCACTACTTTCATTGCCTCAATTCCGGGGATGTCCGCCTTTGACGGATCTGCCAGTACGAAACGCATTCTGGTCATGCAGTGTGATACTGCCGCGATGTTTTCTCTTCCTCCTACCAGGCCGAGAAGCTCTTTTGCATCTTGTGCATACTTACCCATTTCCTGTTCCTCCTATTTGAAGTCGCTGCGCGACGGCACTAAAGGGTAAAGTCGCTTCGACACACCTGTGATGAGAGTAACTTTTATTCGAAAGGGCACTCATAAAAGTTCCTCTCGTGCGCCTTTGCGACTTTACCGGTTGAAATTGCTGCCTAATGGCTCTAAAGGGTAAAGTCGCTTCGGCACACCTGTGATGAGAGGAACTTTTATTCGAAAGGCACTCATAAAAGTTTCTCTCGTGCGCCTTTGCAACTTTACCGGTTGAAATTTCCGCTTAACTTGTTTAAACATGTTATGCTATATTTATATCATACTTGTTTAAACATGTCAAGCGCTTTTTCAAAATTTGTTTAAACAAGTTTATGTTTTTTCTTGAACTTTTGAAACGGCCGTTTTATAATAAGAGACAGGACAAAGGGTAATAAGGAGGCGCTTATGCCGAAAAGTATTTATGAGTCTATTTACAGGGATTTAAAACGAAGAATTGAGGCGGATGAATTTGCCTATCGGGAGCTTCTTCCCTCTGAAAATACCTTGATTCAAACTTACAATTGCTCCAGGAATACGCTTCGCCGTGCTGTCAGCCGGTTGGTATCGGATGGGTATGTACAGACAATGCAGGGGAAGGGTGTCCGCAATATTTATCAGCCTGTGGAACAGACGTCTTTTGCTATTGGGGAGATTGAGAGCTTCCGGGAGTCTGCTCTTCGGAACGGACAGTCTTACCGCACGCAGGTTTTGCTTTTTATGGAACTGACTGCGGATGAGGCGCTCTCGGCTAAGACCGGGTTTCCGGTTGGGGGAGAGATTTATTATCTGCAGAGGCTTCATTTTTTGGACGAGAAGCCCTTGATTTTGAATCATAATTATTTTCTGAAGGAGTGTGCGCGGGGGCTTACCAAAGAGATTGCGGAGGGGTCTATTTATAACTATCTGGAAGGGACGCTTCGGATGTCGATTGTGAACAGCAGGCGTATTATGACGGTGGAGAAGATTACGGAGATTGATGAGAAATATTTGGAACTGAATGTGGAAGATTATAATTGTATGGCGGTGGTTACCAGCTATACTTATAATGGGGATGGGGTGATGTTTGAGTTTACACAGTCGCGGCATCGGCCGGATTATTTTCGGTTTCAGGAGGTTGCGGTGCGTAAAGGGTGAGGACGGACGCAAAATAAGCCGGCAGACTTTTCCATATCCCGTGTTCGGACGGTTCACGCACACCGGTCTGCTCTTGGTGGACAAACGCTTTTTTGTTTTTGTGGGCTTTGCCCCTTTTTTAGCTTGGAGCGTTTGTCCGCCAATATCAGACAGGCGTGCGTGAACAGCCGGACACTGGGATACTGGAAAAGTCTGCCGGCTTATTTTGCTGTGAGTTGGGGGTGTGTATTGTTGTCCATGTGGGCTGTTATTATGGTGTAGCTGTGGGCGTTGATTGTTATTTTTATATCATCTATTTCGCAGTACCAATTTTTCCCTTGTTGATAGATGCGGCAGTTTTTATTCGTAACCTTGCTTTTACAATATTCCACAACGTCTATGGTCCCTAATTTTAAGTTTCTTTTTATGCGTTCCACACCTAGCTCGGTTGTGTGGATTTTATCTATATTGTCAAGCAGTACTTTCTTGTCTGTCATCCTCTTACTCTCCTTTTTGCCTTTTTCAATATAAAGCTTAATATTTACATCATAATGCAATAATCGTTTTTAATGCGTTTCAATTTTTAATGCATTTCTGTTTTTAATGCATTTCGGCCTTTATTACATTTCAGTTTCTATTGCATTTTAGTCTCTATGCAGCGAAAACTCTTTTCTAAAAAACTATTTTATACCTGTAAAGATTCCGGCTATTAGCAATAATATTCCTAATGTTCTCCCTGCTGTTCTTGCTCTTTGATATCCCAGCAGCGCATTTGTTTCCGGTGTTGTAAAGGGCAGTAAAATAACCGTAATGCCCATAAGGACAATCCCCGTCCCCATTATAGTATTGCTGCCTGCGCAAACACCGCAAAACAGGACCAGAAAGCCAAGCGCCATTCCGCTTATAAAGTATTTCATTTTTCGGCTGTCGCACTCTCCTGCTTTTTTATAGTTCTCTTTACATTTGCTTTTGCAAAATTCCAAACTGTCCTCTATCTGTTTGCCGCAATATTTACATCTTTTCATCACTGTCTTGCTCCGAGTTCAATGCTGTTCTTTCTTGTTTAAATATTATCATTTTCTGTAACTGTTCAGGACCCCCATTATCCAAAGGTGAAATCTGGATTTCCTGAAATTGCATTTTTGATTGCTTCATAAGCATTGTAACC
>OFFY01001380.1_pt1 | contig 20708 bp, 17 predicted proteins | sample 1521481 | NCBI WGS metagenome assembly OFFY01 (sample SAMEA3504117, study PRJEB24116) | mouse gut metagenome | biome: mouse gut; feature: mouse-associated habitat; material: faeces | place: Denmark | collected 2011
ATAATGGGCAGAAAGCATTTTCTTTATTTTCTGCTGCTACCAATTCACTCGCAAACAAAAATGCTTGTTCTCCCTTTGATAATTCTAATATTTCATGAGGTAATTTCCCTTTTGTCTGCCATATTCTATGTAACAAATAAGCTTTTCCGCCCGCTTCAATTAGTTTTTTGCTATATCCTCAAGTGACAATTCATTCATGCCATAACCGCTGATTTCGTCAATAACATCACTAATCCAGTCTTTTTCTCCTCCCATCAGTACAGCATCCACAACATCTACATCATCAATAACATTCAAACTATCTTTTAGCTTTTTATTTTTCCATAATATACCTTGTCCCTTGTCTACTGTTGCCGCAATGATTTTATAACTTCTTAATTTTATAAAATCCGTTTCTACATCAATCATGCCGAATTGTCTGCCTCTTGGGTCTGGGCGTCTTTTGGTTGCTCTTTTTCTACAACCCTGTATTTCTTCCTCTGTAAGCGGTCTCACAAAAAAAGAAAAAAGCAATTTACCATTTCTTTTAATTTCTATTTTCTTTTGTAAGCTATCATCACTTTTAAATGCTGCTGCTTTCAATAATCCTGCAATCATTTCATCTTCATTTTGCAATATTTCTTCTTTACTTGGCAATTCCTTTTCTTCTTTTTCATAATCAAGTATTGTATCATTTTTCATTATTTTCTCTCCTTTTCACATAAAAAAACGCCTATATTTTCATATAAGCGTTTTTGTACTAAAATAAATCACTGTGTGTACCTGTTCTAGTAAGATATAATAATAATTCTCCATTGTCAATTTCATATATCAACAGCCAATCTGGTGTAATATGACATTCTCTACAGCCTAAAAATTTTCCAGATAATGCATGGTCTTTATGTTTTGCTTCTAAAACATTGCCACTTGCTAATGTATCAACAATTTTTTCCATCAAATCCATATTATATCCTCTTTTTATTGCTAATTTTAAATCTTTTTTAAATTTAGCAGAAGAAACGATTTCATATTTCATTTTTTACTTCCTCCAGCAATTCTGCAAAATTATGGTATGTTTTTTTATTTTTATCCTTCTTCATTTCTTCTATTTCTCTAATTGCCTCCAATGTTTCTTCATTTGGTGTTTTTTTAGAAAGCATAAAAGGGATTTTTTGTTCTCTTACAGATTGCTTTACAAATGCAGTCAATGCCGTTGTCATATTTAATCCTAAATCTGAAAATAATTCTTCTGCCTGTTTTTTTAATTCCTCGTCCATACGAATGGTAATATTTGTTGTTGCCATACTATCATACCTCCTATTTATTATAATTATAGTATAATAGTAACACATAATATGTGCAAAATCAATACTCTGCACAATTATTCTATATCATATCGAAAGCCTTCCAAATATTCCGGTATGGCATTCACTCTAAAACTCCAGCTTCTTTTTATAATATCGCCTGGTGTCAAATTCATTAAATCCACTGTACCATCTGGCAAACAGTTTCTATAAATTTGTCTGGAAGACTGTCCGTCACGTCTTCTCAATTTTCCCTGAAAATCAAATGTCGGAAAATACCCCTGTTTGATGTCATCAAGTAATTTTTCAATCATAACATCATCTCTTACAACTGCCTCTGTCAATGTGAGTGTTACACTATACCCAGTAGGCACACCATAAACCAATGCAGAACCGACTGGCTGATAATCCACATTATTTTGTGATAATTGTGCTGTAAAAGTATCTACTTCTGCTAAAAATAATTGTGTGCCGTCTTTTTGTGTTACAAAAAGCTGTCCGTCTTTTCCCGTCATAAGTTTTGTAACATCTAATATAGATTGTTGATTTAACATATTGTTTCACTTCCTTATTATAAATTAGGAGAATATCTGAATTTATAAACAAAATACAATTTTTCCAAGCTGTCAATATCATCTGCATAAATATTAAACCATGCACTATCGCCTTCTGGTAAATTGTTTTTATCTACTTCAATATATCCACCTTCTAACAGTTTTCCTTCTGTATACATAAGAGCAAGCAAGTTTCCTATTGCAATCAGTACTGTTGCTCTGCCGTCACCGTCATTGTTGATATTACCAATAAGAGGTTCTACTGTTGCAGATGCTCTATTCATCAGTTCTTTTCTGATTTTTGTTCTTTTTATTTTTTTCCAGCCCTCATCATCTTCCCCTTGAGGCATATTGAGTGTTGTGACAGCACTTTCAATCCACACATTTCCAGAGGAGGAAGTACTAAACGTCACCATACCTGCGTCAATACTTTGTTCGTATTGACTATTTGTCAACATTTCCATTACATCTGTCATACCTGTCACAACTTTATGAGTTAAACTTTGATTGGATGGTGTAGACGCAACCATACCTGCCATTCTTGCTGCTGCTCTGATACCTTCTAGTGGTTGTCCCAATGTATCCACTGCACCGCCCCCCACATAAACAACATTATAAGAATTGATTGCTTTTGCGTGTGCTAATCTTGTTTCAAAAGGGACACTTGTGGATTCTCCAATCACAGCAAAAGGCAGTATATTGCCATTTTGATATATTTTATTTATAAAAGCGGTCAAAAGTGTATGCACTGCAATGTTTTCTGTATCCACACATATTGTATTAAATAAATAAGGCTCTAACAATGTAAAAGCGTTAGAATAATCCTCATTTATAACAGTAGTATTTGTACCAATTGGAAAATCTGTTTGTCCAACTTCCGCAATTTCTCCCGTACCTGCATATCCTTCTACATTACAAAATGTAAAATATTGGGACTGTTTTGCTGATTTTAAAAAGTTTTCTATTTCATTTTCTCCACTTTGAAATGTGATTCTTTCTTTTTCTGTAGTACTTTCCAATACAATCATTTCTTTTGTATTTTCATCGCCTAACACTTTTCTAATGATATAGCTAAGCTGTCTATCGCCTTCACTTTTTGCTGTCATATTTATTGCTTGTGTATTTTCTGTATCCAAAAGTGTTGTTTGTCCTTTTGTGCCATCACTTCCAAGCCTTACACAATATACTTTTTTTGCTCCCCCTGTAAATATTTCTGTCAAAAGGGATACTGTACCATTTTCACCGCCATTGCCTAAAACTAGCTTTGCTTGTTCTATACTTTCAAATGTATGTACTTTGTTGCATTCTCCCCAATTAGAACGAATACAACACGCTACAATACCATCTGTTGCACCCGCAATGGATACACCGCCTACATTTTCATATCTTTGATACACACCAGGGCGTTTTTTCTTTTCCCCTACTGTGAAAAAAATACCCATACATCACACCTTCATTTCTAAAAATGATTTTACTATTTTTTTTGCTTGTTCCTCTGTTGCCGTTTTTATATTTGCTATTTGAAACGCTGCTAATACACATTCAGGTTTTGTACAAAACAAACTTTCTGCATTTTGAGCAAATTCATCGACACTATATTGTTGCTTTTTGACTTCTTGTTTTGTTTTTATTTCTTTGCTTTCTTCCTTTTTTTGCTCTGTATTTTTTTCTTTTTTATCCATTTCTTTCACTGCTCCCCTCAAATATAGCATGATTTAATTTTATTTTTTCTGGTTCTTTTCTCAATATGCCGTATTGTCCTACTATTGTAATCTGTCCCATATTCAATGGTTCACTTGCTGTATCTTCTTTGACTTCCATAACCAAAAAAGGAGAACCATTTTGCATAACTGTTTCTCCTTCTATGGCAATATCTCTATATATTGCTGTTACCCATTTTCTCGTTTCTTCTATATTAGAAGACATTACCATAATATGTAATGTACTCTCCATCCAGGCAAGAGCATAACTTGTTTTGATATTTTTGCTGTTTTCTTTTTTCACAAACACAATGGGATTTTTTGCAGTAGCATACAATTTTTCTTTTATTTCATCATGCCCTAATACGATACAATTCGGCTGATACTCTTTTATAAATTGATTCATTCCCCACACTGGACAGGGAGAAATCCCCTCTTGTTTTGAAAAACGGTATATATCAAAATATATTCTGACACCAAATACAAGTGGTTCTGTTTCTTCTGTTTCAAAATGGTCTGTTCTATCCCATGCTGCATAATAAGTGTCATACTTTTCCGTTAAAAAAAGCCCCTCAAACATTGCCGTAACTTCATCTGCTATGTCTTCAGGAGCTTTTTCATTTTCATTTGTGCAATAAATATCTATCGCCATAATACCGTCTGTTTTTCTTTCGGCATGATACCGCCATTCTATATTGTAAACCATTCTTGGAAAAGAACTGCTCTGTTTCCAGTTTCCCATCATATCATGAGGCAATATTTGATAAAATATAGCAAGTTGTTTATCATAAGTTGCCAAATCCTTTTGCAATATTTCATTCTCTTTTAATACATTATAAAAAAGTGTTTCTATCATATTATCAGCCTCCAGAATTTTTATAACTTTTACTGAATATTTCTGTTATTTTAGGCAGTGCAGCGTCTATTGTTTTTTGTTTGTATGGTCTTGGAGCAATTTTTTTTGTGCCGTTTTCAAGTAAATCCCCTAATAAATAACCATTTACTTGTAAATCACTTTCTGTAATGGCGTGTATAATGAGTTCTTTTCCATTTTGTTCAGCATAAGTACGTCTTTTAAAAGATGTTCTTAATGTTCCGAATCTAACAGCAGGAGGCTCACCAGGTGCAGATGCCGTATACACAACACCGCTTTTTTTCGATTTTCCACCTGTTTTTTTCACTTTATAAATACGTCCTGAGCGTTGTCCAGAAAGTACCTTTTTGACTTCATTTGTCAATACATTTGCAGCTTGATATCCTCTTTTTTTTGCTTTTTGTTCAATTTCCTCCACTGTTTTGTTTACAATCACACCAATTTCATGCATTGCTTGTTTGTAATCCCCCATACTCGCCTAGCCCCTTTCTTTTTTTGCAGTATATGATTGTAAATATACCTATTTCTCCAGGTTCTTCCACACTCTCCACATCATATCTCTGCCCATCATGCACTAATATATCTTCTGGATGTATGGGTGTTTTTCCTTTCACAACAATTACATGGCTTGCAGTATGTTCTATTTGTTTCCATTTGTATTTTTCTTTTTGGCTGATGGCAGAAATACTACCTTTTATTTCTGCTATGTATTCTAAATTTTCATGACTATTATAAATCACTTTCCCTCTTGTATCTATTTCCGTTTTCTTTCTGTAAATAGAAAATCGTTTTAACTGCTGTCCCGGACGGAATATTATCATACTATCACCATGCCTTTTTATTTTCCTGCATACCTAAATAAAAATAAGGCTTTGTTTGTTTTGTTTTTGCTATTTTTGATATAAATACACTAGATTGCTGTTTTTTCTCCAATTCTTCCAGCATATTTTTAAAATGCTTGTATCTGTCAGAAAGGCTTAAACTCATATTTTCCACTTTGTAATCCACTTCATAAGCTAACTTCATAACAATCGCTTTTAAACACTCTATTTTTGCCTTTTGCCATGTTTTATGTTGTGATAATATTGCTGTATATTCTTCATCACAAAGTATACAAGTATTAGCACCGCCTTCTACCATGGTATCACCCAATTCAAAGCGCATTTTGTCCATACCGTTTTGTATAATATTTTCAGCACAATAACTATACGTCATATCATCATTCCTTTTGTAATAACAATGCTACAATATCTGCTTTTGTCATGCCCTGCTTGACCTCTATTCCTTTTTGTTCTGCCATTTGTTCTAATTCTTCTTTTTTATATTGTAGTAATTGCTGTTCTGTTTCCTGCTGTTCCGTTTCGTGCTGTCCTGATTCTTGTTGTTCCGTTTCGTGCTGTCCTGATTCTTGTTGTCCCGTTTCCTGCTGTTCCGTTTCTTGTTGTTCGGTCTCCTGCTGTTCTATTTCTTCTCCCTCTACTAACACTCCACATCTTAGCAATTTATTTATCATATCTTTTGCTATAACATTTTCTGGTATGCTATCGCCCTTTTGATAGTATTTATCAAATTTCATAGCTTTCAGCGCAATATAGTTTCTCATACAGATTCCCTCCTAGCTTACACAATTTTTTAAATAACCAGCCATATCATCGCCCGTTTTTTTCATATCATAAGCGCATAAACCTTCTATAAATTCGGAATGTGTTCCATTTTCTCCTAAAAAATGGCTAAATACTACAGGCTGTCCATTTCCGAGAGGGTTCCAGCTAAATGTGTAACCTGCTGATGGTTCATCAATATGTGGGGTATCCGGCGCATACAACAACAACGCTCCTTTTGTATCACATATAAACTCCATATTTGGCTTTTGTCCTAACTCTGCACTATTATAAGAACTATCCAATACAACAACCTCACTTAGCCCGAATAATTCTGCTAATGCTTTTTCATTGACAGTTGCAGGATTTAATGTACTTCCTCCGAATTTTACTCTTTCTAATATCATAGCATTTGATTTTAATGCTGTGAATGTATCCACTCCCAATGCTAATTTATTCGGTTTTCTTCTGCCTTCTCTTTGTATTTCAACACAAAGACTATCGAATAACTGTATTGGGTCAGCATTATCATTGTCGAACTGGTAGAACTGTTTTGCTGTAGGTGTTGTTGTCACGCCTTCTAATTCATTTTGCCATACTCCAGATTGAAAAAATGCTTTTGAAAACATGACATCTATATGGGTGTTCATTTTTTCGGTTGCTGCGATTGCTTTTGCTTTTCTTGGGTCTATGACACCTGGTACACCTGCCCTTTGATAGTTGAGTGCCGTAATCTGGTCAATACCCATAATAATCTGGTCGACTTTGCAGCTGTAAGTATCCTCATCATTTCCCATAATAGAAGGAGATACTTTGCCAAAAGCGGGTTTTCTTTTGACATCATCTCTCGCAAGTGTTGCTTTGTCGTATTTGTAATAATGTCCTGTTGCTGTTAATACTGGCACTCTTGGAAATAATTTTAATCCCTTTGCTACATTTTCTGGTTTCTGCAAATATGCTATGGACATATTTGTTAAATACATATTTGGTTTCCAATTCCCTGTTGCAATTTCTTTTGCAATATATTCTGGTGTTAAACTCATATTTTATCCTCCTTATTTTATGAGACTCCGTCTCAAACTCTGCAAGCTTTCTTGAAAGAAAGCTTGACAAAGAACTTTAAAACGGAAACTTCGTTTTCTTAAATTAAAATTTAATATACTTTAAAATAGCGATAGCGAAACAGCAGTTTCGCATAAAAGTTTTTTCGCTTCCTTTTTTTCAAAAAAGGAAGTTAAGCCTTATATCCGCATTTCCTAATGTCTACTTCAATCACTTCATCTTCTGCAAGGGCATTTTGTATAGCATAGCCTAATACAAATTTACCGCTTGTTGCTGGTATCACTCTACCTTTTGTATCCACCATAACTTCCTGCCCCTTTTTGATTTCTGCACCTGCTTTACAAAGTCCAATATCCTTTATTTGTATTGTGACATCGCTACCAATATTTATTTTTTGTGCTGTTTCTGCTAATAATACTCCTGTTGTCAATTCTCCTTCTGTATCACATAACACAACATTACCATTTTCATTATATTTTACAGCACAAAATGCACCATTTTCTATTACTGCTCCTGCCGTTTCTGCAACAACAGAAGATGTGTTTATACTTGCTCCGAAATAATTCATAACATTTCACCCTTTCAATATTCTAATGCCTTTTTCAACTCTGCACTTTCTTCACATACTCTTGTAAATGCTTGTTCGTAAGTCATTGCCGTATCAGATTTCATCAATTCTTGTATTCTTTGTTCTGCCTGTTGTTTTTGACTGCCCGTACCTGCTCTACTACTGCCATATTCTTTAAATATACCGCTTGCTTGTGTCATTTCTACCATTTCATTTAATGTAGCAATGTAATCATCATATGCTTGCTCATTTGACTTTTTCAATTCGTATAACTTTGTTGCCAATTCTTCTGTACTTTTCCCAATCACTTCATATTGTTTTGCTATGCCTTCAAACTCTTTTAGCTCCAATGACTTTTTCAATTCTTCCAATTCTTTTTTTGCTGTTTCAGCCTCTTGTAATGCCTTCTTTACTTCTGGATGAAGTTCCTTTTGCTCTGGCTGTTCTTCTGGCTCATATTTCTTTTTTAATGCTTCATAAATTGCCTTGTCGTCATCTGTCATTTTGTTGATATCCATATTTTCAGCCTCCTGTTCCTCTTGCTCTATTTTTTGTTCACTCTTTGCAAAATCATAAACAGTGTCAAAAAATTCATTTACACTTTTTTGTAATACTTTTTCTTTTTGCTCTGCTGTTTTATTCTCATCCTGCAGTACACTCCATAATGATTTTTCCATTGCCTTTTTTATTTTTTGCTCTTGTGTTTCTTCCTCCTGTATACAAAATCCCAATGCCTTGCATACATCTTCTATGGTAATGTTTAATTCCTTACACACATTTTGAATCATACTTGTTTTGATATCCGACACACTATTTCCCTCCTCAACACTCTTTTTTAAACAAATAAACGCTCTTTGATTCGCTCCCTGTTTGCATAAATCCACACTATTTACTAACACATTTTTCAACTTTTTTGCCACACGCCACACTCCTTTTTTTGCATAAAAAAAACACCTGCTATAAAACAAGTGCTTTACAAAATATATTTTATTATGATATAATCTTTTTACAAAAGGGAGGCAGTCACCAGAATGGTCGCCCGATTTTGAGGTAAAACTACCCTAGCTTTGTCGGAGCTATGATGGGTAGTTTTTTATTACTTTCTCTTGTCGAGATAAGAAAGTAAAGCTAAAAGGAAGTTACCAGAAAGTAACAACAAAGTTAGTACTTGGTATGTATCCATAAGCTCCACCCCCCTCCCTTTTGATATGAGGGCGGAACCACTCCATCATGACTGCTTTTATTACTATATCACATCAATTTCCATATTTCAACAATATTATCATTCTTCTATTTCATATCTGAAGCCTTCTAAATATTCTGGTATTGCATTGACTCTAAAACTCCAGCTTCTTTTGATGATGTCGCCTGGTGTCAAATTCATCAAATCCACTGTACCATCTGGCAAGCAGTTTTTATAAATTTGTCTAGAAGATTGTCCGTCACGTCTTCTTAGTTTTCCCTGAAAATCAAATGTCGGAAAATATCCTTGTTTGATATCATCAAGCAATTTTTCAATCATAACATCATCTCTTACAACCGCCTCTGTCAATGTGAGTGTTACACTATAACCAGTAGGCACACCATAAACCAATGCAGAACCTACAGGCTGATAATCTACATTATTTTGTGATAGTTGCGCTGTAAATGTATCCACTTCTGCTAAAAATAATTGTGTGCCATCTTTTTGTGTTACAAAAAGCTGTCCGTCTTTTCCCGTCATAAGTTTTGTAACATCTAATATAGATTGTTGATTTAACATATTGTTTCACTTCCTTATTATAAATTAGGAGAATATCTGAATTTATAAACAAAATACAATTTTTCCAAGCTGTCAATATCATCTGCATAAATATTAAACCATGCACTATCGCCTTCTGGTAAATTGTTTTTATCTACTTCAATATATCCACCTTCTAACAGTTTTCCTTCTGTATACATAAGAGCAAGCAAGTTTCCTATTGCAATCAGTACTGTTGCTCTGCCGTCACCGTCATTGTTGATATTACCAATAAGAGGTTCTACTGTTGCAGATGCTCTATTCATCAGTTCTTTTCTGATTTTTGTTCTTTTTATTTTTTTCCAGCCCTCATCATCTTCCCCTTGAGGCATATTGAGTGTTGTGACAGCACTTTCAATCCACACATTTCCAGAGGAGGAAGTACTAAACGTCACCATACCTGCGTCAATACTTTGTTCGTATTGACTATTTGTCAACATTTCCATTACATCTGTCATACCTGTCACAACTTTATGAGTTAAACTTTGATTGGATGGTGTAGACGCAACCATACCTGCCATTCTTGCTGCTGCTCTGATACCTTCTAGTGGTTGTCCCAATGTATCCACTGCACCGCCCCCCACATAAACAACATTATAAGAATTGATTGCTTTTGCGTGTGCTAATCTTGTTTCAAAAGGGACACTTGTGGATTCTCCAATCACAGCAAAAGGCAGTATATTGCCATTTTGATATATTTTATTTATAAAAGCGGTCAAAAGTGTATGCACTGCAATGTTTTCTGTATCCACACATATTGTATTAAATAAATAAGGCTCTAACAATGTAAAAGCGTTAGAATAATCCTCATTTATAACAGTAGTATTTGTACCAATTGGAAAATCTGTTTGTCCAACTTCCGCAATTTCTCCCGTACCTGCATATCCTTCTACATTACAAAATGTAAAATATTGGGACTGTTTTGCTGATTTTAAAAAGTTTTCTATTTCATTTTCTCCACTTTGAAATGTGATTCTTTCTTTTTCTGTAGTACTTTCCAATACAATCATTTCTTTTGTATTTTCATCGCCTAACACTTTTCTAATGATATAGCTAAGCTGTCTATCGCCTTCACTTTTTGCTGTCATATTTATTGCTTGTGTATTTTCTGTATCCAAAAGTGTTGTTTGTCCTTTTGTGCCATCACTTCCAAGCCTTACACAATATACTTTTTTTGCTCCCCCTGTAAATATTTCTGTCAAAAGGGATACTGTACCATTTTCACCGCCATTGCCTAAAACTAGCTTTGCTTGTTCTATACTTTCAAATGTATGTACTTTGTTGCATTCTCCCCAATTAGAACGAATACAACACGCTACAATACCATCTGTTGCACCCGCAATGGATACACCGCCTACATTTTCATATCTTTGATACACACCAGGGCGTTTTTTCTTTTCCCCTACTGTGAAAAAAATACCCATACATCACACCTTCATTTCTAAAAATGATTTTACTATTTTTTTTGCTTGTTCCTCTGTTGCCGTTTTTATATTTGCTATTTGAAACGCTGCTAATACACATTCAGGTTTTGTACAAAACAAACTTTCTGCATTTTGAGCAAATTCATCGACACTATATTGTTGCTTTTTGACTTCTTGTTTTGTTTTTATTTCTTTGCTTTCTTCCTTTTTTTGCTCTGTATTTTTTTCTTTTTTATCCATTTCTTTCACTGCTCCCCTCAAATATAGCATGATTTAATTTTATTTTTTCTGGTTCTTTTCTCAATATGCCGTATTGTCCTACTATTGTAATCTGTCCCATATTCAATGGTTCACTTGCTGTATCTTCTTTGACTTCCATAACCAAAAAAGGAGAACCATTTTGCATAACTGTTTCTCCTTCTATGGCAATATCTCTATATATTGCTGTTACCCATTTTCTCGTTTCTTCTATATTAGAAGACATTACCATAATATGTAATGTACTCTCCATCCAGGCAAGAGCATAACTTGTTTTGATATTTTTGCTGTTTTCTTTTTTCACAAACACAATGGGATTTTTTGCAGTAGCATACAATTTTTCTTTTATTTCATCATGCCCTAATACGATACAATTCGGCTGATACTCTTTTATAAATTGATTCATTCCCCACACTGGACAGGGAGAAATCCCCTCTTGTTTTGAAAAACGGTATATATCAAAATATATTCTGACACCAAATACAAGTGGTTCTGTTTCTTCTGTTTCAAAATGGTCTGTTCTATCCCATGCTGCATAATAAGTGTCATACTTTTCCGTTAAAAAAAGCCCCTCAAACATTGCCGTAACTTCATCTGCTATGTCTTCAGGAGCTTTTTCATTTTCATTTGTGCAATAAATATCTATCGCCATAATACCGTCTGTTTTTCTTTCGGCATGATACCGCCATTCTATATTGTAAACCATTCTTGGAAAAGAACTGCTCTGTTTCCAGTTTCCCATCATATCATGAGGCAATATTTGATAAAATATAGCAAGTTGTTTATCATAAGTTGCCAAATCCTTTTGCAATATTTCATTCTCTTTTAATACATTATAAAAAAGTGTTTCTATCATATTATCAGCCTCCAGAATTTTTATAACTTTTACTGAATATTTCTGTTATTTTAGGCAGTGCAGCGTCTATTGTTTTTTGTTTGTATGGTCTTGGAGCAATTTTTTTTGTGCCGTTTTCAAGTAAATCCCCTAATAAATAACCATTTACTTGTAAATCACTTTCTGTAATGGCGTGTATAATGAGTTCTTTTCCATTTTGTTCAGCATAAGTACGTCTTTTAAAAGATGTTCTTAATGTTCCGAATCTAACAGCAGGAGGCTCACCAGGTGCAGATGCCGTATACACAACACCGCTTTTTTTCGATTTTCCACCTGTTTTTTTCACTTTATAAATACGTCCTGAGCGTTGTCCAGAAAGTACCTTTTTGACTTCATTTGTCAATACATTTGCAGCTTGATATCCTCTTTTTTTTGCTTTTTGTTCAATTTCCTCCACTGTTTTGTTTACAATCACACCAATTTCATGCATTGCTTGTTTGTAATCCCCCATACTCGCCTAGCCCCTTTCTTTTTTTGCAGTATATGATTGTAAATATACCTATTTCTCCAGGTTCTTCCACACTCTCCACATCATATCTCTGCCCATCATGCACTAATATATCTTCTGGATGTATGGGTGTTTTTCCTTTCACAACAATTACATGGCTTGCAGTATGTTCTATTTGTTTCCATTTGTATTTTTCTTTTTGGCTGATGGCAGAAATACTACCTTTTATTTCTGCTATGTATTCTAAATTTTCATGACTATTATAAATCACTTTCCCTCTTGTATCTATTTCCGTTTTCTTTCTGTAAATAGAAAATCGTTTTAACTGCTGTCCCGGACGGAATATTATCATACTATCACCATGCCTTTTTATTTTCCTGCATACCTAAATAAAAATAAGGCTTTGTTTGTTTTGTTTTTGCTATTTTTGATATAAATACACTAGATTGCTGTTTTTTCTCCAATTCTTCCAGCATATTTTTAAAATGCTTGTATCTGTCAGAAAGGCTTAAACTCATATTTTCCACTTTGTAATCCACTTCATAAGCTAACTTCATAACAATCGCTTTTAAACACTCTATTTTTGCCTTTTGCCATGTTTTATGTTGTGATAATATTGCTGTATATTCTTCATCACAAAGTATACAAGTATTAGCACCGCCTTCTACCATGGTATCACCCAATTCAAAGCGCATTTTGTCCATACCGTTTTGTATAATATTTTCAGCACAATAACTATACGTCATATCATCATTCCTTTTGTAATAACAATGCTACAATATCTGCTTTTGTCATGCCCTGCTTGACCTCTATTCCTTTTTGTTCTGCCATTTGTTCTAATTCTTCTTTTTTATATTGTAGTAATTGCTGTTCTGTTTCCTGCTGTTCCGTTTCGTGCTGTCCTGATTCTTGTTGTTCCGTTTCGTGCTGTCCTGATTCTTGTTGTCCCGTTTCCTGCTGTTCCGTTTCTTGTTGTTCGGTCTCCTGCTGTTCTATTTCTTCTCCCTCTACTAACACTCCACATCTTAGCAATTTATTTATCATATCTTTTGCTATAACATTTTCTGGTATGCTATCGCCCTTTTGATAGTATTTATCAAATTTCATAGCTTTCAGCGCAATATAGTTTCTCATACAGATTCCCTCCTAGCTTACACAATTTTTTAAATAACCAGCCATATCATCGCCCGTTTTTTTCATATCATAAGCGCATAAACCTTCTATAAATTCGGAATGTGTTCCATTTTCTCCTAAAAAATGGCTAAATACTACAGGCTGTCCATTTCCTAAAGCGTCCCAGCTAAATGTGTAGCCTGCTGATGGTTCGTCAATATGTGGGGTATCTGGTGCATACAATAAAAGAGCACCTTTCGCATCGCATATAAATTCCATATTTGGCTCTGCTCCTAATGGTGCAGTATTGTAAGAACTATCTAACACAACTACTTCTTTTAATCCAAATAACTCAGCTAATGCTCTTTCATTTACTGTTGCAGGATTCAATGTACTTCCTCCAAATTTTACCCTTTCCAATATCATAGCATTTGATTTTAATGCTGTGAATGTGTCCACTCCCAATGCAAGTTTATTCGGTTTTCTTCTGCCTTCCCTTTGTATTTCAACACAAAGATTATCAAATAACTGTATTGGATCAGCGTTGTCATTATCAAACTGATAAAATTGTTTTGCTGTAGGTGTTGCAGTTACCCCTTCTAATTCATTTTGCCATACGCCAGCTTTAAAAAATGCTTTGGAAAACATCACATCTAAATGTGTATTCATTTTTTCAGTTGCTGCGATTGTTTTTGATTTTCTGGGGTCTATTGCTCCAACAACACCTGCTCTTTGATAGTTTAGTGCTGTAATCTGGTCAATACCCATAATAATCTGGTCTACTTTACAGCTATAAGTATCTTCATCATTTCCCATAATAGAAGGTTCTACTTTGCCGAAAGCTGGCTTTCTTTTCACATCATCTCTTGCAAGTGTTGCCTTATCATATTTGTAATAATGTCCTGTTGCAGTTGCTACTGGTACTCTAGGGAATAATTTTAATCCTTTTGCTACATTTTCCGGCTTTTGCAAATATGCTATAGACATATTTGTTAAATATAAATTTGGTTTCCAGTTTCCTGTTGCAATTTCTTTTGAAACATATTCTGGTGTTAAACTCATAGTGTTGTCCTCCTTTATGCTTTATAACCACATTTTCTAATATCTACTTCTATTATCTCATTTTCCGCTGTAGCATTTGTCATAGCATATCCCATTACAAATTTGCCTGCTGTTGCTGGTATCACTCTGCCTTGTGTATCCACCATAACTTCCTGTCCCTTTTTGATTTCTGCACCAGCTTTGCAAAGTCCAATATCTTTTATTTGCATGGTAACATCATCACCAGCATTTATTTTTTCTGCTGTTTCTGGCAATAATACACCTACTACCAATTCTCCTGCTGTACCACATAGTACAACAGCACCATTCTCATCATACTTTACAGCACAAAAAGCACCATTTTCTATTACTGTTCCTGCTGTTTCAGAAACTACAGAAGATGTGTTAATACTTGCTCCAAAATAATTCATACTGTTCCACTCCTTTTAATTTTATAATTATTTATCAATGAAAAAGGCACCCTATAAAGAGTGCCTTAATATCATTTATTATTTCTATATAACATTTACTTTCATTACTTCATTATTATCATTTTCATTTTATCACCCCACTAAAAAACGCCTACAATTAGTGTAGACGTTCTCTCTATTATTCTTCTAATGCTTTTTGTATAGCAGTATGCGCCCACCATTCATCAGCTATTTTCGGCATATCTTCATGTAAAACATACTCATCCCAGTTTATACTGTTTCGTGTTTCATTTTTGTAAGTCGCTTTTATTACAATGTCGTCTGACGTATCTCCAGCACTGTTTACCATAGTGTATACAATATTAAAATCTACATTCAAATCGGGTATTTCTCTTATTTCATATAATGTATCTTTTATAGATTTCAGCATACCCTTTGCACTCATACTGCTTGATAACAAATCTTTCCCTTTTGCTTTAATCAAAACAAAGTTGTCCTCCGGTTCATAAAACACATTGATATAATTTTCTTCTCCAAATACCTTTTTTGTAGCAGTAATGATTTTTTGCTCTGTTGTATCATTTTGTTGTGATTTATTTGTTGTTTCAGCTTGGGTTGTTTCCTTTTCGGATTCTTCATCAATCTTTGTAGAGCAAAAAGGGATTTCTTTAGACATTTCTTCTAAACTCATTGATGCAGATATATTTTCTGCAGTAGCTGGTAATATAGAAAAATATATTGTATTATTAAATGTTGTATCATCAATAGACTCAAAAGAAGTATAAGATATTTCATAAACACATTTTTCTCCTAATATATATCCATCTGCAAGTTTATCTCCATTTTCAAAACAGCTCTTTGTATTAACAATATCATTAAAAACTTCTAACATATCATTTTTAAATTTTTCTGATTCTAAATCATCAAAATCCTCACATATCGTAGCTAACATATACATTATAGCAAACATATTGTTGTAATCTTCTTCTGAATTATCTGTACTGTCTACTAATTCAATCCATAAATATTTTTCATCTTTTTTAGGTTTTTCAAATTGCATAGTAAAATTTGCAATAGATGTTTCATATATTTCACTTCCTTCTACATTAGTTTTATCCCATTTTTCTATTTTCCCAATACCTTTTAGTGCTTCTGAACTTTCTATCCTAGTGTTAAAAATATCTGTAAAAGCTTCCTTATCAATTATAAGATATTCGCCATCTACTTCTATAGCTTCTTTATTGGTGTTAGTTTCCTCTACTAAATTACTCACTTCTTGTTTATTTTTTGTTTCATTACTTGTACAAGCTGTAGCCATTACCGCACATAAAATACATACTCCTATAAAATACATTAGTTTTTTCATAGCAATTCCCCCCTATGATATAGTGATTAAAATATCATAAAATGACTATATCATAAGACTTGTCATTTTTCAACAAATTATGCTATGTTTGCTTTCATATTTGGTAACAGTTTTTGTAATTCTTTTGCAATAGCTTCTGCGACTTCATTTGCTATTTCTGGCATTTGCTGTCTGATTGTTGTAATAATACTTTCTTTATCCCCTGTTGCATTGCCTGTAAATGTAAAATTCATACCACCTAAATTAATTGTAATACTATTTGATTGTGCTGTTTGCTGTTTATTTTCTGCCTCATCAAACATAGATTTATAATCTATACTGCCACCAAATATACCGCCTTGTGCGTGTTTCGGAAGCATACCCAACAATTCACCTGTTTGTTGCCATAATGCTATACCTCTATATTTATTTGTACCAGTAAGGGGAATAATTGCTTCTGCACCTGCTTCACCAATCATACCTAAATGTGGTTTATTTATAATACCACCCATTGCTTTTTTATCTACACTTTGATTTGTAAATTTATCAAAAGCCATACTAATTCCTGTCCCTAATGGATTTGTAAGTCTTTTTATCATGTCTTGCGGTTGAACACCATCATATGCTATTTTAAACAACAATTCTGTATTAATTCTATCTGGCAGTTCTCCATAGGTATCTTTTAATTTAAGTACTTTTCTAATGGCATTTTCTAATACTTTTTGACTAGTAGCGTCCATTTCATCATACTTTCCTATTGCTTGTTCTATTGGTTCTCCATATTCCATTTCTATTAAATTTAATGCAGCTTCACTTTCAGCTTTAATTTCAATTTGTAATTCATTTTCCTTTTTCATTGCTGCTGAATATTTTGGAAGAGTATTATTTTGCTGAAACTTTATAGCCTTTAATGCTGTACCTTCTATATCTTCAGGAATATACATTCCATCATTTAAACCAGCACTAATATTATTTTCTTTCATGATAGCTCTTGCTCGTCTTTCATTTTTCTCATATTTTTTTTGATTGTTTCCATAATCTATCCAATCCTGTGTATTTCCTGTTTTGTTTTTTTCAAATGATTCCATTTTCATTTTCAGAGTTTTATTTTCTAAAATAATATCACTAATTTCTTTTTCTGCACTCTCTAATCCTTGTTCTTTTTTCTGTAAATTAGAAACTTCTTTTTTACTGTTAATATAATCTTGTTTCATTTTATCAGCATTTTTTTCATTTTCTAAAACAGTCTGTCTCAAATTTACTCTTTGTAATTCTTTGTTTGCTCTATTATATTCTTGTATTTTTGCAATTCTATCCTCTATTTTTCCATTGATAATATCTTCTTTACTTATCATATCAGGATAAAGAGCAACGAACCTTTCTGTAATATCATTTAATTCCTGCTGTTTTTGTAGTCTATCTTCTTCTGATAAATCTGTTCTATCTAACTCCTGTTTTATGTCTTTCCATATATTTTTTAAATGTTCTGTTTCCCATATCAAATCATTTGTATTTTTTAAATTACTTCTTATGTCTTGAGTATCGCCAATATTCTTTTGAATTGCTTCCTGCTGTTTTTCCTCTTTTGTTTTAAAATATTTATCTCCAGAAAGCAATGCACCAATACCGCCAACACCTGCACCAAGCAAGCCTCCTATTAAATGTCCTGCACCTGGCACAACACCGCCAATCATTGCACCGATTGTTGCACCACCACCAACCATACCTAATTTTGAAGCACCTCTTGCATAATGTTCCGATTCAAAATCTTTCAAACTTTTTACAATGCCAGCTAAACCTAATACACCACCCGCAATGGAACCAAGTCCTAATGCAGAAGTTGCACCAGCACTCAATGCGCCACCGCTTCCAGCACCTAAAAAAGTACCAATTTTAGTGCCAATTCCTAATATACCTGTTCCTGCTGAAGCATTGCCTAATAACTTTGAAAGCAAGCCTCCACCGCCAACAGGAGGAGGAACACTAGGCTGTGTAGGAGTTGGAGTTGAATTTGGAATAGGTGTTGATGGTACACCACTAGAAAACATTCTTTTCACTTTCATACCACCATAAGCTAACAGTCCAGCAGAAAGCCAACTACCGCCTGTTGCCTGTTCTCCTCCTGGCAATATTTTAGAAGCATTTACAACAAGTTCTTTTGATTTTTGTTTGACACCTTCCCATATTTTACTACCATCAAAACCATTCATAAACCCTTCTGCAAAACTCTTTCCAATATCAAAACCGCTATCTGCTACTTCTCCCAAGTCAATGCCTAACAGTGCCGAAATACCCGCTGTTAATGCGGAACTGACACCATAACCAATATCATTTGCTACACCACAAGCCCATGTTTTTCCTTCACTACTCCACCATGCACTAAAAGGTTCTGCTATAATTTTATCCCATGCAATACCGATTTTTCCGGATAAGTCTGCATTTTGCCACTCTTTACTACTTTTAAACTCTTTTATGGTATTTTCTATTTTCTCTATTCTGTATTGGAATTTTTCTGCTGCTTTTGTCAGTTTCTGCCCAAATGAAAGTGTCAAATCTTTGCTCCACTGCAAAAACTTTCTTGCACTTGGCTGAAATTTATCCATAAAATCAAGCTGAACGCTTTCTACAGCACTCTGCAATGCTTTAACATCACCATAAATATTATCATTCATGATGTTAGCCATTTCTTCCAATGCACCATTTGAATTTGCAATTTTTTCTTTTAATTCGTCATATTCTCCGCTGACACCAGCCACCAGTTTTTGTACATCACTTAATCTTGTTTTACCACCAATAGCACTAAAATAATGCTGTTTTTCTTCATCATTTAAGTCTTTTATTTTTTCACTTAATTCTTTTAGAACATTAGCATAACCTTTAAATTTATGTTCAGAATCATATGCACTTAATCCTAATTCTTTCATTGCTTTTCCAGCAAGTCCCGTACCAGAAGTCAAATTTGTCAGTACAGAATTTAATGCCGTACCAGCCTCACTACCCTTGACACCTCTGTTTGCAAGTATACCAATCAAAGCGCTTGCTTCATCATGTGCAATACCATTATTTTTTACAGTACCGCCAAATTCCAAAAATGCCTCCATCATACTGTCAATATTTGTATTAGAGCTAGAAGCAGTTTTTGCAACTTTATCTAAATAACTTTGTAATGCCCCCTCTTGTCTTCCATCAATACCTAAACTGCTCATACTATCAGTAACTAAGTCACTTGTTCTGCCTAAATCCATATTTCCAGCTTCAGACAATCGCAATACGGGCTGTATAGATTTTTGCATAATTTCTTTGTCCCAACCAGCAAGTGCCATATATCCCAATGCGTCAGCAGCTTCGCTTGCAGATTTTGTTGTCGTTTTGCCCATTTCTCTAGCCAGTTTTGTCAATTCTGCTGTATCGCTCGCATTTGCACCGCTCAACGCTTTGACATTACTCATACTTTTTTCAAAACCTTGATACGTTTGAAAAGTATTTGCTCCTCCTAGAGAAATGCCCAGCACTGTACCAGCCTGTAATATGGGATTTTTCAGCATATTCAATATGCCTTTTAATGGTGCAGTTGCTTTATCCAATATTTTTACAGATATATTCCATGTTTTTCTGGACAAGTTAGAAACTGTTTTTGAAATTTTTTCTATTGCCTGCGTTGCTTTATCTTTTACATTATAAAGTAACTTCACTTTTTCTCATTTTAGACATCTGTTTTTTCATTTTTTCAATGCTTTTCCCCAGTCTGTCTACATTGCTTTTTACTTTTTCTACTCCTGCACTTGTTTGGTCTTGCAATCTCGCTGCAATATCAATTACTACAGTTTGTGCCAATCTCACCACCTCATATTATATCCACCTATTTTCTCTATCCTTTTCAGCAAAGCAAGTCGGAGGTATCATAGCTGTATTACTTTTTGCTAATTCCGCAAAACCGTTACTACTTGCGTCAACCATATCTTTATATTTACCTTCTGGAAAACTTTCCAATTGTGACAAATAACTATCTGTCCAATCCGAAAGCAATACAAATACATTACCTTTTTCTGTACCTTGTAAACCTATCCATTGTGCAGAAAAAGGTTCTGCTCTTGTCTGTTTGTCGCCTGATTCTTTCACCACCGAAACAGAAAATCCTGAAAGCAATTTCAAATATTGTTCAGCCTGGTCTTTTCCAGCCTGCCCAGGGTCTTGTGACAATCGTATTTTGACATTTTTGTATTTTGCTTTGTCTGTTTTTGCTGTATTCAACACGGTTTGTCTTACTTTACTAGCATTCATTCTTCTGTTTATAACATCAGCTATAATATAACTGCCGTTTTTCCTTTTTC
>OFFY01001389.1_pt1 | contig 20488 bp, 22 predicted proteins | sample 1521481 | NCBI WGS metagenome assembly OFFY01 (sample SAMEA3504117, study PRJEB24116) | mouse gut metagenome | biome: mouse gut; feature: mouse-associated habitat; material: faeces | place: Denmark | collected 2011
ATTCGGTGTTTTGGAAAAAAAGGTTTGGATATGAAAGGAGTTTGGATGTGCAAAGCTCTGGAAGATATCAAAAAATATGAATTGGAAAAAGGTGTAAGGGATGGAATAAAGCAGGGAAGGGAAGAGGGACGAAAGCAGGGAGTAAGACAGGGACGAAAACAGGGTGAAAAGCTGGGAGCCATCAAAATGTTGTGTTCTCTGGTCAGTGACGGTCTTCTGAAGCCGGAGGAGGCTGCCAGGCGGGTAAATTTGTCCCTGAGAGCTTTCGGCATGGAAATGAAGAAGGTGGGATATCGCTGAGGAGCGGAAGTGCCGGTAGGAAATTGTGGAGAGAAACAGGGAATTTCAGCCGCAGAGGGGCAGACGGAAGGGAATCAAACAGAAGAGCAGACGAACAGACAAAGAGGCAGATGGGAGAACAGATGAACACACAGTCTACAAAACGAATAGGAGAGCAAATACAGGCAGAATTATGGGAGCTGCAGGATCCGGCATATAGGGAGTTTCATTCCAGGCTGATTCCTACGGTAGCGCCGGAGACGATCATTGGGGTACGCACGCCCCAGGTGCGGGCGCTTGCCAGAAAGTGGGCGAAGGATCCCTGTATCGGAGATTTCCTGGAGCAGCTGCCCCATACATACTATGATGAAAACAACCTCCACGCCTTTGTGGTGGAACAATTCCGGGATTATGGGGAATGCCTGAAGCAGACGGAGCGTTTCCTGCCCTATGTGGATAACTGGGCCACCTGCGATATGATGGCGCCGAAGGTGTTTGGCCGGCACAGGGAAGAATTCCTGGAGCCTGTCCGTCGGTGGATCGCATCCAGGAAAGTGTATACTGTCCGTTTCGGGGTGGGGATGCTGATGCGGTTTTATCTGGATGACGGTTTCAGGCCGGAGTACCCGGAATGGGTGGCGGGAATCCACTGGGAGGATGCGTATTTTGAAGGAGCAGGAGACGCCCCTTCCTACTATGTCAATATGATGCGGGCATGGTATTTTGCCACGGCCCTGGTGAAACAGTATGAGGCCATCGTGCCGTTTCTGGAAGAGAAGCGCCTGGACCCCTGGACCCACAATAAGGCCATACAGAAGGCATGCGAGAGCCGCCGGGTGACGGCGGGGCAGAAGCAGTATCTGCGCGGATTAAAAGTGCCGGACATCAGGCCGTGAGTTAAGTAACGGTTTCAGCTTTGATGCAGACAGTGTTTATAATCAGTGCGGAATGGCAAATGCGGGCGCTGGGGCAGGCGAAATGGTTTGAGCCATATTGCGCAGCTCCGGCATAGCCGGGGATATGTTAAGGGGGAACATATGGGCAAAAAGCGTTTATACTGTTTTGTACACTGATTATCTGACTGGGGCCGGTTTTCCAATAAAAAGTGAAGGGACAAAACAAATGAAAGAATTAGATAGATTGAGCGTATTTATCAGTTTGATTCTGCGCCATCGTCCGGAGGAGGCGAATGTGGTTCTGGATGAGCGTGGATGGGCGGATGTGGAGGAATTGCTGGACGGTATCCGCGGTACCGGAAGAGAAATAGACAGGGGGATTCTGGAGGAAATTGTGGCTACGGACAAGAAGCAAAGGTACAGCTTCAGCCGGGACGGGAGATTGATCCGTGCCAATCAGGGACACAGTGTTCCTGTGGATGTGGAATTAGAGGAGGCGGAGCCGCCGGAATTTCTGTATCATGGGACGGCGGCTGTCTTTCTTGACGGCATCAGGAAAGAAGGGCTGAAACCCATGAGCCGGCTGTATGTGCATTTATCCGGGGATGCGGAAAGTGCCCGGAAGATCGGCCAGAGGCATGGCAGCCCGGTGGTTTTGCGTATTCGAAGCGGCGATATGTGGAGAGCGGATTACAGGTTTTATTTATCCGTGAACGGTGTATGGCTTACCGGGAGCGTTCCGACGGAGTATTTGCAGGAAGAGAATGGGGAAATATAAAAAGACGGAATATTCAGACAAAATCAGACCCGAAAAATAATTAAAAGAAAATTTCAAAAAAGTATTGACAGATTCGAAAACATAAGCTATAATTGATCTCAACAAAGGAAAACAATATCTTCCATTTTAAGAAAACTGAATATTGTATTAAACATTGTATGACAGAAACACAATAGGAAATGACAGGAGGCTTAATCAGACAAAAGAGTGCGGCACACAAGATGGTAACGGAACACTGAAAGCAAGGATATCAGGACGCTACAGTACATGAGTACAAAGAGTAACGTGGAAAGCATGAAAACAGGAAGAAAATGGAAGATGATTGGATGAATATAGAGAAAACTGAATAAAGGAGGTAAGATCCGTTGGATGCAGAACTTTAAGAGGGCGTATTGATTAAATGACGATCGATACGCCCTCTTACATCTACCTAGTACTATCTTGTGGGAATTCCAGTGAATTCAACCCCCGTTCTTTGTGCCAGTGCTGCGTCGTCATCAGCAGGCGTGTCCACCGCACCGCCACCTTCTTTCTCCTTGCCCTGACACAAATATCGGGCACTGAATTTACCGTTATTCCCGCAAGGCAGTACCAGTGTTTTGCAGTCCTGACAGCCGGGGGGCTTCCGATTCAGTCCAGCCGCGTCAACCTGAGTGCAGATAAAAGGCGCGGATAAAAGCATTCTGAATCTGCGGGATGCCTTGACTAGGTTCGGCTGTCTGTGCTAGAATGATATTTGAAAATGACAGAATACACGCTTTCATCGGCGGGGGCTACGGGTTACAGTATTTTGCAATGCGCATGAAAAATATGTAGGAAGGGAAGGGTAAAAGCATGAGTATCACATTGGCACAGGCGAAGGAGAAGCTTAAGAAGTACGGCCAGGAACATGTCCTGAAGTATTATGAGGAGCTGACAGAGGAGGAGAGAGCGTCGCTGCTTGACCAGATCGAAGTATCCGACATGGAGATTCTGGAATCCTGCAGACATCAGGAAGAGTTGACGAAGAGAGGAGTGATCACGCCCCTGGCCGCCATGGAGCTTCCGGAGATCGAGGCAAATCGTGAATCCTTTACCAGGGCGGGAGCGGACGCCATACGGGCCGGTAAGGTAGGGGCGGTTCTTCTGGCCGGAGGCATGGGAACCCGTCTGGGGTCGGATGATCCCAAGGGTGTATACAATATCGGTATTACCAGGAAGCTTTATATTTTTGAGTGTCTGATCAACAATCTGATGGAGATCGTGAAAGAGACGGAAGCCTGGATTCCGCTGTTTGTGATGACCAGCGACAAGAATCATGAGGCCACGGTAAAATTTCTGAAGGAGCATGATTTCTTCGGTTATAAGGCGGAGTGCGTGCACTTCTTTACCCAGAAGATGGCGCTTGCGGTGGACTATGACGGCAAAGTCTATATGGAAGGCAAAGGAAAGATGGCCAGCTCTCCCAACGGAAACGGCGGCTGGTTTGTGTCCTTGCGGGACGCTGGTCTTCTGGATTTGATCCATCGGCAGGGGATTGAGTGGCTGAACGTCTTTGCGGTGGATAATGTGCTGCAGCATATTGCGGATCCCTGCTTTATCGGCGCCACCATTCAGAGAAAATGTGTGGCTGGGGCGAAGGTGGTGGCGAAGGTCACTCCGGATGAAAAGGTAGGCGCCATCTGCCTGGAAGACGGGAGGCCTTCCATTGTGGAGTATTATGATATGACGCAGGAGCTGATGGCGGCCAGGGATGCCCAGGGGAAACCGGCCTACAATTTCGGCGTTATTTTGAATTATCTGTTCAGTGTGGCGGAGCTGGAGAGGGTGCTGTCTCTGAGCCTGCCGCTGCATGTGGTGGAGAAGAAGATACCGTATTTGGACGAAGCCGGGGAATTGGTCAAGCCGGAGGCGCCCAACGGGTATAAATTTGAGAATCTGATTTTGGATATGATTTATCAGATGGAGAGCTGCCTGCCCTATGAAGTGGTGAGGGAGAATGAATTTGCACCCATTAAAAATAAGACGGGGATTGATTCCGTGGAAAGCGCGAGAGAATTGCTCCGGCGAAAAGGCGTTGTACTGTAGACGGCACATAACCAATATAACATTTCGACTGATTCTGATAACATATCAATATTGAGAAAAACGGGAATTTTCGGTATTCTCATATTGTAGGGAAAACATACAAGAAAAGTTTCTTTGAAGGATCTTTTCTTGCCGGGAGTCAAAAGCGCGGAATTACAGCCGGAACAGGGTGTAAAAACGTGCAGAAAAGAGGGTGCAATGAAGATTTTGGTGACAGGCGGCGCCGGTTTTATCGGCAGCCATACGGTAGTGGAGCTTCAGCAGGCAGGGTATGATGTGGTGGTAGTGGATAATCTGTGTAATTCCAGTGAGAAATCTTTGGAGCGGGTGGAAGCGATCACCGGGAAGAAGGTTCCTTTTTACAAAGCAGATATCCTGGATCGCGGGGCAATGGAAGATATTTTCTCCAAAGAGAACGTCGATGCGGTGATTCATTTTGCGGGTTTGAAGGCGGTGGGAGAATCTGTGCAGAAGCCGTGGGAGTATTATGAGAATAATATTTCCGGTACTTTGACTTTAGTGGATGTGATGAGAAAGAATGGCGTAAAAAACATCATTTTCTCCTCCAGTGCCACAGTGTACGGGAATCCGGCGGTCATTCCCATCACGGAGGACTGCCCCAAAGGGCAATGTACCAATCCTTACGGCTGGACGAAATCCATGCTGGAGCAGGTGCTCTCCGATATTCAGAAGGCTGATCCGGAATGGAATGTGATTCTCCTGCGCTATTTTAACCCTATCGGCGCACATAAGAGCGGGACTATGGGGGAGAATCCCAATGGCATTCCCAACAATTTGATGCCCTATATTACCCAGGTGGCAGTAGGCAAGCTTCCCAAGCTGGGCGTTTTCGGAAATGATTATGATACGCCGGACGGGACGGGAGTACGTGATTATATTCATGTAGTAGATTTGGCGTTGGGGCATGTGAAGGCGCTGAAGAAGATTGAGGAAAAAGCCGGACTGAAGATTTACAATCTGGGCACAGGTGTGGGCTACAGTGTGCTGGATATGGTGAAGAATTTTGAAGCGGCAAACGGTGTAAAGATTCCTTACGAGATCAAACCCAGGCGGGCAGGCGATATTGCTTCCTGCTATGCGGATGCAAGCCTTGCCAAAGAAGAGCTGGGATGGGAGGCGCAGCGCGGTATCCGGGAAATGTGCGAGGATTCGTGGAGATGGCAGAAGAACAATCCGGGCGGATATGAGGAATAAGACGAAGAGATGATTCAGAGGAGGCGGCGCAGGCTTAAGGGTCTGTGCCGCCTTTTCTGTTGCTTTGTCTTACATGAAAGATAATTGCCGCGGTTTCTGCAGGCAAACTCAGCTTTTCCAGGATATCCGAACATGTGAAAGAAGTCTGCATGCGGTCCGGGCGGCCGGAAATTTATGCCACATACAAATACATGAAAATGAAATGGCATACACTTCCGGCCATGACAAAGAGATGGAATACTTCGTGGGAGCCGAAGCATTTATGTCTGGAATTGAACAGGGGGAGCTTCAGCGCATAGATTATGCCACCCACTGTATAGATGATACCGCCTGCCAGAAGCCACAGAAAGGCTGCGGTACACAGGGTATCGAAAAGGCGTCCGAATACCAGCACACATACCCATCCCATGGCGATATAAATGACGGAGGAAAACCATTTGGGGCAGGTGATCCAGCAAAGTTTGATGAGCATACCGACCAGTGCGATTCCCCAGACGAGAGCCAGCAGGGTATAGCCCAAATCGCCGCCCAAAACGATGAGGCACACGGGGGTGTAGGAACCGGCGATGAGCACGAAGATCATCATGTGGTCCAGTTTGCGGAAGATGCGCAGGTATTTTCCGGTCAGGTTTACACAGTGGTATGTGGCGCTGGCGCCGTAGAGCAAAACCATGCTCGCCATAAAGACGGACATGGCAGCGAAGCTTCTCCCGCCGGAGGAGACACCTGCTTTTATCAACAGCGGCACTGCGGCGAAGAGTGCCATCATCATACCGATGAAATGAGTAATTGCGCTTCCGGGTTCTCTTATTGTAATCTGCATAGCAATACCTCCTGTTCCGGTGATTTTGAGTTTGGTAATCATCTCTGTCTTATTGTTTACATTCGGTTCAAAACCATACGAAAAAGTAATAAAAACCGTATTTTGGTTTAAAATAGTACAACACATAGTTTTGAAAACCACATCGAGATTAAACTAATATTATACCTGAACAGGAGAAATGTCAATACTAATCTTCTTCGATTACCTGAATTTCCAGATAGTCAAAATCTATGCTCTCGATGAAATTGTCCTGAGTAAACCGCACTTTGCTGTGGCGCTTGAAGTCTGCGATGGTTTTGTTCAGCCAGATGGGCCGCGCCAGGTCAAATTGGAGGCAGATTTCATCCAGAGCCCGGAATATTTTGTGCGTGCGGGTATCCTGGCTGCCGTCGTCGATGCAGGTATCCTGCAGTAAGCGATTGTCTTTAAAGGTTCTTCCCCATAAACGAAACATATGATTATCCATTCCGCATCCGCTCCTGCCTTGCAGCAAGGCGGCAGATGCTTTTTTTATTTGCAATCTATGAAATACATAGTAATCTATTTCGAAGGGAAACGCAAGAAGCATAAAAAGGATTATTTTTTTATGAAGCATATTCATTTGTATTATTATTTATGGTATAATGTTGACTCAGAAGGACATTGAGTCAACTTCTGATTCCATATGCGCTGGAGCGCATGTAATTATGGTATAATAAACTTATTCTTGGCATGAAACGGCCGGATAGCGGCAGCAAAACGGGAATCACAACCCGATGTTAGAGGAGTTAACATGGAACTGAGAGAAGGCAACGGAGAGGGCGTTGACAGCTGGAAGGAAGTAACGCTTATCTACAACGCAGCCCTGAAAATGATTGGGACGAGAATGGAAATCCTGAATGACGAATTTCAGCATGTCCATCGATACAATCCCATCGAACACATTAAGGCCCGGATTAAGACCCCTGAAAGCATTGTGAAGAAGCTGAAGAAGGACGGACATGAATCCACAATTGACAATATGATAAAGTATATCAATGATATTGCAGGCATACGTGTCATCTGCTCCTTCACCTCGGACATTTACAGGATAGCGGATATGATCAGCGAACAGAAGGACATTCATGTGAAGGCCGTGAAGGATTATATTACTTTTCCGAAATCAAGCGGCTACAAGAGCTATCACATGATCGTAACCGTGCCGGTGTATTTATCGGACAGGACGGTGGATACTAAGGTGGAGATTCAGATCAGGACAGTGGCGATGGATTTCTGGGCCAGCCTGGAGCATAAGATTCACTATAAATTCGAAGGGGATGCCCCGGAGTACATTCGGAGCGAATTGGTGGAGTGTGCCAAGATGGTCTCGGATCTGGATGCCAGAATGCTGAAATTGAATGAAGAACTGATTGCGATTACCCATGAACGTATGCTATAATGTTGATTCAAGGGCGCAGCGACAAATGATACCCAGTAGGCATATTGGCCGGGAGGAAAACAAATGGATATATTTATGGACAAGCTGGCACAGAAAACGACGGCGCAGGAGATTATCAAGGCGAATACTGCGGCAGATTTAGAAGAACTGAGCAAATTGAGAAATCAGGTGGCGGGTTACAGCGACTGTCTGGCGAAGCTGCAGACACTGATGGATGAAGGACAACAGAAGCTGGCCGGAGCACAGATGAACGGGGAGGAGCTCAAAGGACTGCTTGAGAAAAACACAGAAGAAACCACAGCTCTTTGCAGCCTTGTAAAGCAGCTCAGGGAACAGCTGGACGGAATAGAGCAGACTGTAGGCGGCCAGCTGGAACTGCTGTCGGGCGTTTTGGAGACCAAGGTTAAGGAACTGCGCACCCAGCTGGAAGCGGCGGATACCGGACGTATTTTCGAAAGACTGGATACGATGGACGAAAATGTCCATAAGGAATGCGTGAAGGTATACCGTAATGTGCAGGCTGTGATGGTGGAAGAGGGCGGAAAGCAGACGGAGGCGCAAAAGGAAGCGGCTGAGGATACGAAGAAGTCCCGGGGAAGGCTGGGATTTGCAATGGCCTTTTCCATTCTGGCAATGCTTTTTTCGCTGACCGGTGTGATCCTGCAGATTCTGAATATGACTCATATTATATGGTGACTATGGCGAAAGAAATTTGGAAACCGGGAAATATGCTTTATCCGCTGCCGGTGGTCATGGTGAGTATGGCCGACGGCGGAGGAAAGTATAATATCATTACCATTGCCTGGGCGGGGACTGTGTGTACCAATCCGCCCATGGTGGGCATATCCGTACGGCCGGAGCGGTATTCCTACCGGATTTTGAAAGAGACGGGAGAATTTGTGGTGAATCTGACCACAAAGGAACTGGTCTATGCCACGGATTTCTGCGGGGTGAAAAGCGGCCGTGAGGTGGACAAATTCGGGGCGCTGGGGCTGACTGCCCTGCCTGCGGATCAGGTGCGCGCGCCGTTAGTCGGAGAGAGTCCGGTGAATATCGAATGTAAAGTGAAGGAGATTCTGCCGCTGGGATCCCATCATCTGTTTCTTGCGCAGGTGGCAGCGGTTCATGCGGATGAGAAATATATGGATGAGAAGCGCAAATTTCATCTGGAAAAGGCCCGGCCTATTGTCTATTCTCATGGAACCTATTATGTGTGCGGAGAACCGTTGGGAAGTTTTGGATACAGCGTGAAGAAAAGCGGCAGGTGAATTTCGGCAGAAATGAGGCGGCATGACAATCGGGACGAAGATCAGACAGCATGAAAGGAAGATAGACGGCTGCTTTTTTGCAGTGTTTCTCCTTGTGTATTCCGGGCTTATGTTTGTGCTGTTTTATAGGCAGGCCATAGAATATGGGGGGATGTATACTTCCGATATGAGGGCTTATATTCTGGAGACACAGGGATTGGAAAGCGGGTATGAATTCCCTTACCGGCTTTTTTTCTGGTTGTCAGGGATATGGATGAGCGTACTGACGCCGGAAGCGGCAGTGGCTGTTTCCACCATGCTTTTAAATTCGCTCAGCGTGGTTTTGCTGAAATATTATTTTGATAAAAATCTCAGGAAGCATGCTGCCAGGCAGTCTCTGCAGTGGAATCTGGGATGGGACGGGGCTGTGAATTTTCTGGTCTTTGCCCTGTTTTTTGTGTCCATGTATTATGGCCCCAAGGGGGAGAAAATATTCGGCTATGACTACAACTATCGCTGCAACGGTATCCTGACGCCCAATCCCTACTGGAATGCCACCTATCTGGCAGTGCGGCCTTTTACCATTCTCTGCTTTTTTCTCACGGCGGAGCTTTTGGAAGAATATGAGGAGAAAATTCCGGTGAAAAAGGCATTGCTGCTGGCTCTGTTCAGCTTTCTGGCGGCATTTACCAAACCCAGTTTTCACTTTCTGCTGCTTCCGGTGGCAGGGCTGATTTTGCTGTATCGGCTGCTTCGGTCCCGTTTTACCAATTGGAAAAATACCTTGGGATTAGGGTGCTGTTTCCTGCCCTCGGGTTTTCTGCTGATCTACGAGTTTTTCGGTGTGTTTACCGGAGAAAATATCCTGGGAGAGGAGACCGGTATCGGAATCGAGCTGGGCAAGGCATGGTATATTCATTCAAACCGGATTTCACTGAGCGTGATGTTGGCACTGCTTTTCCCTTTTTGCGTGCTGGCGCTGAATTTCCGCCAGCTGAAACGGGACGGGGCATTCCGTCTGGCCTGGCAGCTTCTGCTGACGGGATTTTTAAGCTTTTTGTTTTTGTATGAAAAGGGTTTCCGTCTGGAGCATCTGAATTTTTCCTGGGGATATATGCATGGACTTTTCTTTGTCTATTTGGTCTGCGGTTTCCAGATTTTAAAGAATCTGATGGAATGGAAGCCATGGATTTATCAGATGTTTGTAATACCGGAGTTTTTGCTTTTTATGCAGCATCTGCGGTGTGGAATGGAATTTTTCATGTATCTGTATCAGGGGTATAATGCGGGGGTTTTCTGATGGATAAGAGAAGAAGGCAGCAATGTCTGTTTTGGGGAATACTGGTGTTGGCCGCGGCGGTGCGCTGTATCCGTTTTGCCCAGGTGCCGGCCGGCATCAACCAGGATGAGGCCATGGCGGGAATGGACGCATGGGCCCTTGCCAGGTATGGTACGGATCGGTATGGGATTCGGTTTCCGGTGCATTTTACCGCGTGGAAATACGGACAGATGAGCGTATTGCTTTCCTACTGCATGATTCCCTTTATACGTATCTTTGGATTCGGGGCGTTTGCTATAAGGCTGCCTATGCTTCTGGCCAGCTGCGGTTCCGTGGTGTTGGTATATTTGACCGGGAAGAAATTGTTTTCTGACAGGATGGCGCTGGGGCTCATGCTGCTTGTGGCTGTCAATCCATGGCATTTTATGCAGAGCAGATGGTCTCTGGACTGTAATTTGCTGCCTCATGTGTTTTTGCTGGGTTTCTATCTGCTGCTTCTGGGGTTTGAGAAGCGTAAGTTTTTGTATCTGTCCATGGTTTTCTTCGGTTTGACGCTGTACTGTTATGGGGTGGCGGTCTATTCCGTGATTCCGTTTCTGGCAGTGTATGCAGGATGGTGTATCCTGAAAAAACAGCTGCGGGTGAGAGAGGTTGTAATCAGCGCTTTGATTTTTCTGGCGGTGGCCCTTCCGGAACTGCTGGTGATGGCGATCAATTTCTTTGGACTGCCTACGATTGAGACACCGCTTTTTACCATGAGCTATTTCCCGGAAAGTGTCAGAAGCAATGATATTCTGTTTCTGAATTACTCATTTCTGCAGCTGAAGAAGAATCTCAATGCCATGCTTGGGGCCTGTATTTTACAGCTGCCGGATCACCTGCACAATGCGATTCCGGAATTCGGACCGCTCTATGATATTTCCACACCTTTTGTGCTGACGGGGATCGTTGCATTTACCAGAGATTTGTTCCGGGAGAAAGATACTGCCAGGCAGACGAAGATGATGGCGCTGTGGGGCTTTTTCCTGACGGGGGTATGGATCGGCCTGATCACTTTAGAGGTGAATGTGAACCGGATCAACTTGATCTTCTTCCCGCTGATATTCCTGTGCGGATACGGGATTGCAAAAGTGTGTTCCCGTTTCCGGAGAGCCTGGCTGGTGGTCGCGGCGGCTTACGGACTGTGTTTTGCCCTGTTTTTGGGAGCTTATTTTACCACTTATGCGGAAGAAATCAAGACCAGATTCAATGTCAATTTCCTGGAGGCCGTGAAAGAGGCCGATGAAATGGAAGCGTATGAAAAGCTTTATATCACAGGGCATATGGACTGGCAATATAATCTGAGCATGGCGGAGATTCTCACCCAATATGCCTGCAGGATCGACGCGCTTTACTATCAGGAGCGCACGACGGTGACAGGAGGGAGGGAGTTGCTTCCCTATGGGGAAAGATATCATTTTATTGATGTGAAATATCCGAACGAGCCGGATCCGGAGGGATTGTATCTGCTGCATACTTCCGAACTGGATAAGCTGTCATTTCCCTTTGAGATTCTGGAGGAAATCGGGAATTATTGTCTGCTGCGGCCGTTTTCCGGTTTTGGCCAGGATTCATGATTTCCGGTGCATAATTTCCTGCAAAAGGGAAAGAATACGTAATGGACAATATTTGAAAATACTGTTAAAATAAGATTGCTGCGGCAAGAAAAAAGAAGAAATTGGAAGACGTATGAAAAAGAAGAAAAACAATTATAAAAAGCACAAATTTACATATATTAAGACTACGCTCGGCACACTCTTTCTGGGGGTGATGTGCATGAAGGGCTATACCCCCTTTGAGGCTACGGGGGAGAATCTGTTTCATATCCAGGTCAACGGCCAGGATGTGGGTACACTGGGAGAGAAGTCCCGGATCGAAGAGCTGCTTTTGGAAGCCCGGAAGAATGTGGCCGGAAGCAGCGAAGAACTGGTTTTTATGCAGACGGATATGACCGTCGTCGGGGAAGAGGTTCTCTGGGGAGAAACCGATGAAGAGGAGGACGTAATACGGAAGATGGAGGCTGCGCTGAAAAGCAGTATCCGTGAGACGATGCATCGCTCTTACACATTGAAAATCAATGAGTATATCATCAATCTGGCCAGTATTGAGGAAGTGCGCAGCCTGCTGCAGGCCGCCATCGATAAATACGGAAATGACGGCAAATTCACCGTGGAGCTGGAGGGAGAGACAGGGCGGGAATTCAGCGTGCTTACGGCCAACGTGGCGGATGCAAGCCGGCAGGGTAACGATGAAGCGTGGCAGGCTTGTATGGGGAGCGGTGTCCAAAGCTTCCTGACGCAGATGACGGGAGAGCAGGAAGGGGATACCAGGCGATCCTTTTCGGATTACGAGCTGGGGATCCAGACCATGGATTTCGCGGAAGATGTGGAGATCGTGGAGAGCTATCTGCCTGAAAGCCAGCTGACTCCTCTGGAAGAGGCTGTCAACCTGGTTATTATGGAACAGGAGACGCCCAGTGTCTATGAGGTGGTGTCGGGAGATACGCTGTCGGAGATTGCTATCAAGGTGAACATTCCCATGGATACGATTATCGCCATGAATGATTCCCTGGAAGACGAGAATTCCATGCTTCGGGTGGGAGACCAGCTGCTGATTACCGTGCCGGAGCCGGAATTGTCTGTGACCAGGGTGGAAGAGGAGTATTATGAGGAAATCTATGACGCAGAAATTGTCTATATTGATAATGACAGCTGGTACACCACTTCTACGGTAGTGCGTCAGCAGCCCTCGGCCGGCTTCCGGAAGGTGGTTGCGGATGTATCCTATCTCAACGACAAGGAAGTGGGGCGTGAAATCTTAAAGGAAGAGGTGGTCATGGAGGCGGTGGCCAAGGTGGTGGAGAGAGGCACCAGGATCCCGCCCACCTATATCAAGCCTATCTCCGGCGGAAGGAAGAGTTCCGGCTTCGGCAGACGGTCCGCGCCTACCAGGGGGGCGAGCTCTTACCATAAAGGAATCGACTGGGCCACACCTACCGGGACGCCGGTATATGCTTCCTGCGGAGGAACCGTCACCAAGGCAGGCTGGGGCAGTGGCTACGGCTATGTGGTGTATATTGATCATGAGGACGGCAGGCAGACCAGATACGGGCATCTGAGCAAGGTTCTGGTGACGGCGGGACAGCAGGTAAGACAGGGCGACAGGATTGCGTTGAGCGGAAATACCGGCGTCAGCACGGGGCCGCATGTGCATTTCGAGATCCTGATTAACGGAACACAGGTGGATCCGCTGAAATATCTGGAATAGAGAGCCGAAGCGGAAATAGAATATGTGTTCTGTTTACAAATGAGGGAAAATGTGGTAACATGGCTTTTGTTGAAAATAAGACGAGGATGTGAAACCCTGGTATAGCATAGTGAAAAGCCCAGGCTATACCGGAACAGAGGGAAATCAAATGGAACAATATGCAATCAAGGGCGGGAATCCGCTGGTAGGGGATGTGGAGATCGCAGGAGCCAAAAATGCGGCACTGCCTGTTTTTGCCGCGGCGGCCATGACGGATGAGACCGTATATATAGATAATATTCCGGATGTGCGGGATATCGATGTAATGCTGAATGCCATGAGGAGCATCGGCGTGGTGGCGAAGAAAATTGACCGCCATAAGGTTATGATGAACAGCGGGAATATTCATAATCTTACAGTTGACAGCGAGGGGTGTAAAAAGATCAGAGGGTCTTATTATCTGCTGGGAGCCTTCCTGGGAAAGTATAAATGTGCGGAGGTAGTGCTGCCTGGCGGATGCGATATCGGGAGCAGGGCAATTGACCAGCATCTGAAAGGGTTCCGCGCCCTGGGGGCGGAGGTTGTCATCGAGCATGGCTTGATCAAGGCGAAAGCGGAGCGTCTCTGCGGCAGCCATATCTATATGGACAAGGTGTCTGTGGGCGCTACCATCAATGTGATGATGGCAGCTACACTGGCAGAGGGCATGACTATCATTGAGAACTGTGCAAAGGAGCCGCATGTGGTAGATGTAGCCAGCTTTTTGAACAGCTGCGGCGCCAATATCAAGGGGGCCGGAACGGATGTGATCCGTATCCGGGGGGTAGCCAGACTCCACGGGACGGACTATACTATCATTCCGGACCAGATTGAGGCGGGGACCTTTATGTTCGCCGCCGCAGTTACCAAGGGAGACGTGACGGTGAAAAACGTCATTCCCAAGCACCTGGAATCTGTCACGGCAAAGCTTCTGGAGATCGGGTGTGAGGTGGAGGAAGCGGATGACTGTATACGGGTTGTTTCATCAAAGCCGCCCATGCATACCCAGGTGCGGACACTGCCCTATCCCGGATTTCCCACGGATATGCAGCCGCAGATCACTGTGGCGCTGGCACTGGCCAAGGGAACCAGCATCGTGACGGAAAGTATCTTTGAAAATCGTTTTAAATATGTGGACGAGCTGGTGCGGATGGGCGCCGATATCAAGGTGGAAGGCGGCGATACGGCTATTATCGACGGCGTGCCCAAATATACGGGTGCCAGCATTACGGTACCGGATCTGCGGGGCGGGGCGGCTTTGGTGATAGCGGCTTTGGCGGCGGAAGGATTTACCCTTGTGGACAATGTGAAGTATGTGGAGCGGGGATATGAAGATTTCCACATCAAGCTTCAGGGTCTGGGAGCCCAGATTGAATTGGTAGAGACAGAGAAGGATTTCCAGAAATTCAAGCTCAAGGTAGGATGAACAAAGAAGATGCAAAACAGGAAGGGCTTTGCGGCAGGTTTTCGGCGGCAGGGCCTTTTTTTATAGGAAAGCCCGTTGTCAGACGGACATGGAATCAGTAAGGCGCCGAAGGTACTATTTTTCCGGCGGCCCGCGCTGCGTTTCGGGATCGGATTTTACGGAGGCATTCGGGGGCGAAGCTGTGCAAATCTTGACAATCCGGTGAAAAAGGGGTATGATAAATGCAGTTTTCAGAAGGCAGAGAGGTGGTGGCAAAGCTATGCGGCGTAACGCGAACCTGCGTCTTTTGCCGGTATTGGTTTTGCTGCTGGCTATTTGCGGCTGCGGGGACAGCGTACCGGGGGGACAAAACGGACAGACAAATCAAAGCAGAGCGGACGGACAGAGCGCACAGACCGGACAAAAGCAAGACCAGCAGAAGGATTTTAACCCATATCAGGCGCCGGCATTTGCGGATTCCGTTTTTCATGCCGAACTTGCAGAGGGGAATGACCGTGCAAAAATCGATCTCTCTCAGGTGAGTCAGGGCTATGTGGGAGTGTCGGCCCAGTCGGAGCGGCGGGTGAAGCTTCAGGTGATCAAGGACGACGAAGCGGCCTATAATTACGATATTCCTTCGGACGGTACGCCGGTGATCATTCCTCTTTCCGGCGGTGACGGCACATACAGCTTTTTTGTAGGGGAGCATGTGAAGGAGAAGTCCTATGCGCCGCTCCATGTGACGGAATGTGAAGTGAAGCTGCAGGATGAATTTCAGCCGTTTCTGCGTCCCAGCCTGTATGTGAATTACAGCAAGGATTCCGAATGTGTCCGCAAGGCTGCGGAGCTGGCGGGGAATGCGGAAAGCGCTTTGGGTGTGGTGACTGCCGTATTTGAATATATCTGCGACAATGTGACCTATGACCAGGAGAAAGCGGCTACGGTGCAGACTGGTTACCTGCCGGATCTGGACGAGACGCTTGCGTCGGGAAAGGGAATCTGTTTTGATTATGCAGCTTTAGCGGCAGGCATGCTCCGCAGCCAGGGGATTCCCACGAAGATGGTATTCGGCTATGTGTCGCCGGGCGATATTTATCATGCGTGGAATATGTTCTACACCGAAGAGACAGGCTGGGTCAGCGTCAGTTATGAGGTGAAGGCGGGAGACTGGTACCGCCTGGACACCACTTTTTCGGCGAACGGCGCGGACGATACTTTCATCGGAGACGGAAGTAATTACGTGGATGTATATTATTATTAGGAATTGTGTACACTTTGGCGGAGGTAGGATATGAGAGGTAGGAAACTGGACAGTCTGGGGGTCAGTGCCTTTTGTGAGAGCATGGCGATGATGGTACAGTCCGGAATTCAGATGGATGAGGCAGTAGCGCTTCTTAGGTCCGGCAGAGGGCAGGGTGGATGCCTGGAAGAAGGGCTCGTAGTCATGCAGGCGGAGACGGAAGCCGGAAAGGGACTTTCCGTGGCTATGGAGAAAGCGGGAATTTTTCCGGAGTACGCTGTCAGGATGGTTGCGGCGGGGGAAAGCGCCGGCCGTCTGGAGGATGTTCTGTTTCAGCTGGCCAGATATTATGCGGATCAGAAGACCATGACGGATAAATTGCGGAATTCGGTTTTGTATCCGGTGGCCATGCTGGGGATCATTATCGTGGTGCTGGCGGTAATGCTGACAATGGTACTTCCCGCGTTTACGGATGTATATGACAATCTGACAGGCAGCCTGGCTGCTTCTGCATATGCCTATGTACAGTGGGCTTATGTGCTCTGCTGGGCGGCGATGGGAGTGATGCTGGTGCTGGCGTTAGTGTTGGCGGCGGGGTTTGCCCTGTGGAACAGCAAAAAGCGGGGTGCAATAGAGGGGCTCTTGGGAAGAGTTCCGGCCTGCGGCGCTATATTGGAGAGCCTGGGGATGTTCCGGTTCACGGCGGCACTGTCTACTTTTTTGGCCAGCGGCCAGATGCAGGATATCGCGGTGGCTGAAAGCGTGAAGATGACCTCCTGCAGAGCGGTTGAGGAAAAGGTGGACCGCTGCGCCCGTCGCATGAGTCAGGGACACGGCATCGCCCAGGCAGCCTACGATGAGGGTCTGTTTGAACCTGTATACGGGAGAATGCTTCTGGCGGGGGAGCGAAGCGGCAATCTGGAGTCTGTGCTCAGGAAGCTGACGGGCCTGCTGGCAGAACATTGTTCCAATCTGGTGGAACGTCTGGTGGGTATCGTGGATCCGGTGCTGTCGGGTATCCTGATGCTGACGGTGGGATTATCTCTTTTGAGCATTATGCTGCCGTTGATCGGTATGATGAACGCCATCGGATAGAATATCCGGATACGGAGGTAGAACACATGTATGTTGATCGGAAGAAAAGACGTTGGCCATGGGCCATACTGCTTTTCGGGTTGCTTCTGGCGCTGGTGGTCCTGTGGCGTGTGAGAGTACCGGCGTCCGGACAGGATATGGAAGAGGAAAGTATCGCTGCGATGAGGGCTGCCGTAGAACGCAGCGCCAGACAATGTTATGTGGTGGAGGGAGCTTATCCTCCCAGCCTGACCTACCTGGAGGAGAATTACGGCCTCCAGATTAATTCGGAAGATTTTTACATAGTCTATGATATATTTGCATCCAATATCCCCCCTGCAGTACGCGTAGTCAGGCGGTGAGGGGAAGCAATGTTGCGGGACTGAAAACATAAAACAGCAACAATGCATCCCAGTGCCCAGAGGATTTACGGACGCATGCATTTAGCGGCCGGAAATTCTCTGCCTATGTTTGGTACTGATGCGGGTACTTACGGAACTGGAACAGCAACAATCCCTCCCAGTGCCCAGAAGAATTGATGGCCCTGTACTTGGGACAGCAATTCTTCTGCCGTTACTGGTACTGGGAGGGATTGTTGCGGAACTAAAATTAGGAGGAATGGCCATGAAGAGAAACGGCAGTTCGCCGATCGGATTTTATACAATGGGAGTTGCATGCCTTTTTCTGGCCGTCTTTTTTCTGACAGTGATTTTCGGCGCCCGGACATACCGGGATATCGTGCGGGAACAGACACAGAATAACCGGACCAGGACATTGTTGTCCTATTTTTCCACCTGTATGAGAAATCACGACACGGCGGGGGCGGTGCGAATCTATGAGGAGGACGGCACCACAGTGCTGGCCATTGCGGATGAAGACAGCGGGTATGGCCTGCGGCTTTATCAATATGAAGGTTGTATTGTGGAAGATTACGGACAGCTGGATGCGGCGCTGAATCCTAAGGGGGCGCAGGTCATCGGAGAGACGGACTTCTTTCTTGTGGAAGAGGTAGATGAGAATACGTATACCGTTACCACTGATGAAGGGAAGGTGCTGCTTCGGGCAAGAAGTGCCGCAAAAGCAATGGGGGCTGTGACAGATGAGTAAAAAGGGCGGTATGAGCAGGGACAAAAACAAAAAGCGCCACATGTCTGAATTTTATATAGAGACATTGGTTCTTGTTGTCATATTCATTGTTGTCATTCTGGTGCTGACCAGGGTATTTGCGCTGTCGGGGCGGATGAGTACCAGGGCGGGGCTTCTGACCAGGGCTGTCCGTCTGGCGGAGAATGCCGGGGAGGCAGTGGCTGCCTCGGACAGCCCGGAGACCTTGCTTAGGCTGCTGGAAGAGAACGGCAATGTCCGTTTGAATCGGGAGGGAGAGACGGATATACTGGATGCGCGGTATGATGAGGATATGAGACCGGCGAAGGATGGAAGCTTCCGTGTAAAGATTACATGGAAGACGGAAGAGAATATGCCGGATTTCGCAGAAAGTGTGGTGGCAGTATACTGGATGGAAGAGACGGAGCCGGTTTATAGTCTGGAGACAGCAGTTTATTTCGGCGGAGGGGAGGTGCTGCCATGAGACATATTCCGATTCGGCTGGGGCCATTGGCACTTTTGCTGACGGTGATCAGTATCTGCATGAGTACGTTGGGCATATTGGCTTTTACGACGGCAAGGGCGGATTTTTCGCTGGCAGAGAAATATGCGGCTACAGTGGAGGAACGCTACGCGTTGGAGCGGGAAGGACAGAGATTCCTACAGGAAGTCTCCAAGACATGGAAATCCGGTGCAGGACTTGGTGCGCTTGACGGGATAGAGGAAGAAGACGGAGTCTATTACAGGACATTTACAAACGGCGGCAGAAATCTAATCGTGGGAATCATCGGAGAGGATTCAGGGATCAGGGTAGTGGAGTGGCGGATGCAGAAGGACTGGGAACCTGAGGAAGGGATGGGAAATCTCTGGCTTGGGGAATGAGAAAAGATGGAAGGACGGGCAGGAACATGAAATTGCAGGAGATTCTGGAACGGGCAGTGCGGGATGAGGATGTATCGGATGTGTTTTTTGTGGCAGGATTGCCGGTTACCATGAAAAGGAGCGGGAGGCAGGTGCGCGTGGGAGAACAGATGCTGATGCCGAAGGATATAGACGGACTGGTGGAGCAGATTTATACGGAAGGCAGGCGTACCCGGATACGGCTGGAAAATGGAGAGGATGACGATTTCTCCCTGTCCATATCCAGGCGAAAAGATGAGAACGGAGAATTTCCGGGAGGACGTTTCCGCGTGAATGTATTCAGGCAGCGGGGCTCTCTGGCGGCGGTGATCCGGGTGATTCGTTTTGAACTGCCGGATCCCGGAAAACTGGGGATATCAGAGGAGGTTCTGGCTCTGGCGGACGAAAAAGGGGACAGAAACAATCGGAACGGCGGGCTGGTATTGGTTACTGGCGCGGCGGGGACAGGAAAATCCACTACGCTGGCCTGTATGATTGACCGGATTAACAGCAATCGGGATTGCCATATTATCACCATGGAAGATCCCATTGAGTATATTCACAGACATAAGAAGGCGATCGTGACCCAGCGCGAGATCTCCATCGATACGCCGGGATATCTGCATGCGCTGCGCTCGGCCCTGCGGGAAAGCCCGGACGTTATTTTGCTGGGAGAAATGCGGGATTACGATACGATTTCCGCGGCCCTGATTGCTGCGGAGACCGGTGTTTTAGTATTCAGTACCCTGCATACCAACAGTGCGGCGGATACCATTAACCGGATCGTGGATGTCTTCCCGGACAAGGAGCAGGCCAGAACGCAGCTGGCGCAGGTGCTGAAGGCAGTGGTATGTCAGCAGCTGGTGCCTTCTACCATGGAGGACGGAGTGGGGAATCGGATCCGCATTCCCGTCTATGAGATCATGAAGGCCACAGATGCCATCCAGAATATGATTCGGGAGAATAAGGTAAACCAGCTGAATTCGGCCATGCAGTCCGGGGCAGGAGAGGGAATGTGCACCATGGACGGCAATTTGCTGAAGCTGTGTCAGGAGGGGAAGATCACCAAGTCTACGGCGCTGAAGTACCGCACGCATTACGGGTATGAGTATATGGAAAAGAGGCTTGGATCATAAGGGCTGTACACAGTGTGAAAAACATACACAGTGTGAAAAATGAATTACCTACTTGACAGCCGCCCAAAGATATAGTAATGTGTTAATAGCAATTGAAAATTTAATAAGATTTCTCTTATTCAGAGCTGGTGGAGATACATAGGATCGATGAAGCCACGGCAACCCCATTTTCGGAAGGTGCCTCCCTGAGCGAGTGTTATTCGAACAATAAGAGGATTTGATATCGCCTGATTTAGAGTCCGCTTATGTTGTAAGCGGGCTTTATTTTATGCACAGGCCCGCATATGGAAGTTTGCTGCTGACG
>OFFY01001391.1_pt1 | contig 20447 bp, 20 predicted proteins | sample 1521481 | NCBI WGS metagenome assembly OFFY01 (sample SAMEA3504117, study PRJEB24116) | mouse gut metagenome | biome: mouse gut; feature: mouse-associated habitat; material: faeces | place: Denmark | collected 2011
TTTCCATGTCTTTATTTTACCACGTTCCGACAAAAAGTTAAATGCTGTCGCCCTGCCAGGTGCGGGTACATTTCAGCACCACCAGCACCGAGACGATGGAGGACAAAATCAAGCGGTTGCTCCGCGAGGAAGTCCGTCAGGCGATGGAAAACGAGTAACGGAGGATGGCCAGGACAGAAGTTTTTGCCCTGGCCCCTCTGCTATCCTTGAAAAGCAGAGATATTTGTGGTAATATGAACATACAGAAAGCGGGTGATCGTTTTGGACACAGCAGAGCAAAAGCGCCAGAAAGATTTAGAACGGCTGCGCAGTTTCAGACCGATGGATGATGATTTTATGCGCTGCCTTTTCAAAGACAATGTTCCTTTGGCTGAAATGGTGCTTCGCATTATCACTGGTAAACCTGATTTGGTGATTACCGACTGCCAGACGCAAAAGGATATGAAGCGGCTGGCTGGGGCGCGTTCTATCTGCTTGGACGCATACGGGACGGATTCTATCGGGAAAAAGTATGATATGGAAATTCAGCGGGAGGATAAGGGAGCAGACCCACACCGGGCCAGATTTCATTCCAGTGTGCTGGATATTGAAAATCTGGACGCTGGACAGGAGTTTCGTGAACTGCCTGATACATATACCATTTTCATCACCGAAAAGGACTTTTACGGGAAAGGCGAGCCAATTTATCTTATCGAGCGAATGAACATTACCACGGGTAAACCTTTCGCGGATGGGGAACATATTCTTTATGTGAATGGCGAGTATCGGGGTGATTCCGACATAGGGAAGCTGATGCACGACTTTAACTGCACTGATGCCGATGATATGAATTTCAAGCTGATGGCAGACCGTACCAGGTATTTGAAGGAAAATCCGAAAGGAGTGAGCGAGATGTGCAAGGTAATTGAGGATATGCGTACTCAAGAGCGTAAAGAAACTATGGTGGCAGTCGCTAAAAAATTGTTGTTAGATGGAACACTTACACTTGAGAAAATTGCTGAATGTGTTGGTCTTCCTTTGGATGAGGTGAAGAATTTACAGTTAGGGCAGAACACATAAGAAACAATACTCGTTAAAAGCGGGAACCTGACAATAGGTTTCCGCTAATAGTATTTAGTTAAGTTTGATGGTTGCCATTTCCATGTCTAACAGTTTTACGAGTAAAGAAAAACTAAGATTGGCTGAATCACTTGATTGATACAGAAGGAGTAAAATGTCAAACTATTTTGTTATGGATAGTTTGAATAGTGCGTTTCAAGAGCAACTGGATAAGTTTAGAGCAGATGGCCTATCTGATTCTGAGGTTATTAACAAATTTTCGGAGCAAAGAATTGAAAACGTACTTTCGGAAACAACTGAGGCAATAGCATCCAACACAGTTAAAACTATGGAAAGCACTATGTATAAGCGAGTTTTAGAAGAACGGTCTAATGTAGCGCAATTTATGGCGCACAACAGTCAAATTTGGGAGAAGGCTTTTGTTACATCAGAAGCAATGTACATAATTGCTCTTGAAGCGGGAAGCGATATTAACTCCTATATTTCAACGCTACCAGAAAATCAGACCAAGGACAAAAAATTTCGCTATTGTGTACTTGGAGAACTTTACGGGCGAGCTTGCCAGCAATATCTTGAAATTACCTATTTAGTCAAAGGCGGATTTGCCGATGGTGCTTACGCGAGGTGGCGTTCTTTATTCGAATTGAGTGTCACTTCAGAGTTTATCAGAAAGAACCCAGAAGAAGTCGCTAAAGCGTACCATCGAGCTTCGTTTACGGATGATGGGCGCTTTGGGTGGGCTGGGGTTGCCCCCTGCTTTTCCGAACGGAAGAAGCCAGAAAAAATACCCTTTGAAGAAATCAAAAAACAATGTAGCATATCAACAGATGCCTGGAATAATCAGTATAAACTAGCAAACAAGGTTGTTCATGCAACACCGCAAGGCACCTTTGATCGACTAAATGTACCCTCTGGACCACGAAACTTTACGCCTGTAGGTCATAGTGACTACGGGCTACCACCACCAGCGATTAATGCAGCTATTTCACTTTCCATGATAGCAGCAAATTATTTTGGATTTGTTTCGAGTGGAGATTCAATTGTTTATATGCGTGTACTGACTAAATGGGCAAATCTTATCAGAAAGTATTATACAGAGATTGAGGCAGAGTGCTTTGGCGAAGCAAATAAAGATATAGGGTTATCCGAATTACAGAACTGACTTAAAACCCACCCCTTTGAATTCGTTAAAGAGGTGGGTTTTTTGTTGCCCAAAAATATAAACAATTTGTAAATAAGATAAAAAAGTCCTTGACAACAAGCAACAGGCAAGACCTCAAAGTCTATACTCGTGTCTACTGCCGTCCGGCTGGCTCCCTTCAATCTACCCCAGATCAAGGCCATTACGGATCGTGACGATATGGATCTTTATACCCTGGGAGAGAAGAAGTGCGCGTTGTACGCGGTGATCCCGGACAATGACAACAGCTTCAACTTTTTGGTGAGCCTGCTCTACGCCCAGGCGTTCCAGGCCCTCTACTACAGCGCCGACCAGATCCACCACGGGGCCTTGCCCTGCCACGTCCACTTCATCCTGGACGAGTTCGCCGCCATGCCCCTTCCAGGCTTCACCCGTGAGTTGGCCACCATGCGTTCCCGCAACATTTCCGCAAGCACCATTATTCAGAATATGGCACAAATAAAAGAACTTTATAAGGACAGTTGGGAGACAATTCCGGGCAATTCGGACACAATTCTGTACTTAGGCGGCAACGAAGCGGCGACCCACAAGTACATCTCAGAGGCTCTTGGAAAAGCCACGATTGATACGAAAACCCATGGTCAGACCAAGGGGAAATCTGGCTCCTACTCTACTAATTTTCAAATGAATGGCCGCGAATTGTTGACCCCAGATGAGGTGCGGGGGCTGGACAACCGCTATGCCATCCTGTTCATCCGAGGGGCGCAGCCTGTCATGGACCTCAAGTATGAGTTGACCCAGCACCCGGCCATCCGCCACACCTTAGACGGCGGCGGGCCGCCCTACATCCATCATCAGGAGAAGCCTGAAGTAAAATTCCCCGGCGAACCGCTGTTTGCCGAAGTACCGGACGATCTGTCCGAGGAAGAAAAGGAGATCAAAGCCTATGAAGAACCTGAAACTGAAGAACCCCAAGAACACCCTGGAGAGCCAGAGGAAGATTGAGCGCCGCGCCAAGCGGGCCTATGCCGTTTTCGCCTGTCTGGCGCTGTCCATGGCCGTCATGATCGTCCCCGCTTTCGCGGCGGACGATCCCCTCCAGATTGTCGAAAACCTCAGCGATTTCATCTTTTCCCTGATCCGCGCCATCGGCCTGATCCTGCTGGGCTTCGGCATCCTCCAGTTGGGCCTGTCCCTCAAGAGCCACGACCCTTCCCAGCGGGCCAACGGTATGCTGACCATCGCAGGCGGCATCGTGATCACCTTCACCCGTGAGATCCTCAACCTCATCACCGGGGGCTGATGGACAGGACGGCAGCGGGAGGGCGCGTCTGCGTCCTCCCCACTCGTTTCCCGTGGGAGGTGATTTGATTGGGAAGCGGAAATTGGATCGTAGACAACCTGAATTCCGCCCTGGGGACCTGGAACGACAAGCTGGCGGAGATCTGGACGCTGGTCAGCACCACCCCGGAAAACTTCAAGGGCGGTGCGGTCTGGACGGTGATCACCGGCATCAACGGCGCGCTCCAGGCCATCGGCTGTGCCCTGCTGGTGCTGTTCTTCGTAATGGGCATCGTAAAAACGTGTTCGAGTTTTACGGAATTGAAGAAGCCCGAAATGGTATTCAAGTGCTTTATCCGTTTTGTGCTGGCCCAGGTGGCGGTGACCCACGGCATGGAGCTGATGTCCGCGCTGTTCCAGGTGGCCCAGGGGATGATCTCCACCATCATGACAGCCTCCGGGCTGTCGGCGCTGACCGCCACGACACTGCCGGCGGAGATGGTGACCATCATCGAGGATGTGGGCTTTCTGGAGAGCATCCCCCTGTGGGCCATTACCCTGCTGGGGTCGTTGTTTATCTGGGTGCTGTCGCTGGTCATGATTTTAACAGTTTATAGTCGTTTTTTCAAGTTATATATGGCGACCGCCATTGCGCCCATCCCCATGGCCAGCTTCGCGGGACAGCCCTCCAGCAGTATTGGCGTAGCCTTTTTGAAAAGCTACGCCGCCATCTGTCTGGAGGGCTGTGTGATCGTGCTGGCTTGTGTGATTTTCTCGGCATTCGCCTCGTCCCCGCCCGCCATCGCGGACGATACGCTGGCGGCGGCAACCATCGTATGGAACTATGTAGGGGAAATTTTGTTTAATATGCTTGTGCTGGTGGGCGCTATTAAAATGAGCGACCGGCTGATCCGTGAGCTGATGGGTTTGGGATAGGCCGCCCGTCCCTGTTATGCGACCGTGTAGATTTTCACATCGGGGTCAGCATCCCAGAGGGGCTTGAGGCCCACAAACACATCGTTCTGGAACATCTCGCTGGTCAGATACGCCTGTGCGTGTTCCACGCTGTCGAAGCCGTGCAGGACCTGGACGTCCTCGTCCCGGATCAGCAGATCCTTGGTGAGCGCACCGGGGATCTGCTCCAGGAACGGCCCGCGGTAGTCGGTGTAGACCTTGGCTGCGGCGGGGCGGTTGGCCTCGTTGATCTTCATGGTGATTTCCAGATAAGCAGTTACTCTCATGTTGCTTTTTCCTCCTGTTTTGGTTTGCTCGAATTGTTGAGCTTGCCCAAATGATACTCTATTGGCACGGAGAAAGGAAGATATAAGCAAATTTATAAGTTACTCATAAATTTCATAGTAGCTTGTAAATTAAACGGTTCTATCGTAGAATGAGGAAAACACAATGAGGAGGCAGCGCCATGGCGTATCAACATAAATTGGACAAGGACATCCGCTGTCCATTAGAATATGGGCTTGAAATTTTTGGAGGCAAGTGGAAATCCAGAATCATCTGCGTTTTGGCTGCAAAGGAAACGCTCCGCTATAGTGAGCTGCGCAGAGAAATGGGCAACATCACGGATGCGGTGCTGGCAGCGGCGCTGAAAGAGCTGATCACGGCACAGATTGTCAACAGGATATCCTACGATGAGATCCCACCCCGTGTCGAATACTCGCTGACGGAAAAGGGCCGCTCCGTGGTGCCTATCCTGCAAAGTATCTGCCGTTGGGCCGGACTCTATCATAAGGAGGACTACAGCGGCACCATGGTACATTGCCAGAGATGTGACTATCATTCCGATCTGGGTGACAGCCTGAAATGATTATCTCCACAGCCCCTCGGTGCTGATGGTATACTCACCAGCGGCTCTGGCCTGCCGTACCCGGTAAGCCAGCAGCTCTGCGGCGGCACGCTCATCCCGCCAGTCCTCCACCAGACCCCAGAGCCAGCGGAGCAGCGTCACCACCCAGGACAGGGCAGCTAACCCAATCAGGGCGAAGAAGATGCCGTCCGCCAGAGTGGTGTTGGCCCGATACCAGCCGTGGAACGCGGTGAGCATCAGGACTGCGTACAGCATGGGGACGCCCAGCCGGAGTTTGAGCGCCAGACGGAACAAAATGGGCAGCAGAAACAACCCGAACCCTAAAATCATAAACATCATTGCGACAGCCTCCCTTTTTCTGGTTTGTCGCATCTTACCATAGGCAGGCAGGCTTTACAACGGCCTGTCTGCCGATTCATTTGAAAAGAGGTGGTTTTTATCGAAGTCCGCATCAACAAAGAAGTCCGGGACTATCAGGAAAGCCTGTTCTTCGGCCTGTCCCTGCGGCAGTTCCTGTTCGCCCTGCTGGCTGTCCTGGTGGCGGTGGGGCTGTATTTCGGCCTGCGCAACGTGGTAGGCAGCGGGGAGATCGGCTGGATCTGTGTCCTGGCGGCGTTCCCCTTCGCCATGTGCGGCTTTTTTACCTATAACGGTATGACCTTTGAGAAGTTCCTGCTGGCCGTCATCCGCTCCGAACTGCTGTATCCCAGGAAACTGGTGTTTCGGGCGGAGAATCTATATGCCAAAGCATTGGAACACTCTTCCGCAAAGGAGGCTTTGAAAATTGATTAAAACTCTGCAAAATACGCTGAAGCAGGACCGGGAGGGCTTCGTCCTCCCCAAGTCCGTGCAGGACGCCATTCCCATCCGCCGCCTGTGGCCGGATGGGATTTTTCAGTTCGGGAGCAAGTTCTCCAAGACCATTCGATTCTCGGACATCAACTATGCCATCGCATCCAAAGAGGACAAAACGTCCATGTTCCTGGGCTATTCGGAACTGCTCAACGCCTTGGACACCGGCTCTACCACCAAGCTGACCATCAACAACAAGCGGCTCAACCGCCAGGACTTTGAGCAGAAGATCCTGCTGCCCCGTCAGGACGATTATCTGGATGACTACCGGGCGGAATACAACACCATGCTCATGGACAAGGTGACGGACTCCTCCAACAGCGTGGTGCAGGAACGGTACATCACCCTGTCTGTTCACAGAAAAAATATTGAGGAGGCCCGCACCTTCTTCGACCGGGTGACGGCGGATGTGACCGCCCGTCTGAGCCGCCTGGATGCCCACAGCGAGGAGCTGGACGCGGTGGAGCGCCTACGGGTGCTGCATGATTTCTACCGTACCGGGGAGGAAACGGAGTTCCATGTGGATCTGCGGGACCTCATGCGGAAGGGCCACTCCTTCAAGGACTCTATCTGCCCCGACAGTCTGGAATTTAAAAAGGATTATTTCGTTATGGGGGATAAGTATGGCCGGGTGCTGTTCCTGAAGGAGTATGCCAGCTACATCAAGGACTCCATGATCAGTGAGCTGACGGCGCTGAACCGCACCCTGATGCTGTCCATTGATGTGATCCCCGTCCCCACGGACGAGGCCGTCCGGGAGATGCAGAACCGCCTGCTGGGTGTCGAGACAAACGTGACCAACTGGCAGCGGCGGCAGAACAGCAACAACAACTTTTCCGCCGTTGTCCCCTACGATCTGGAGCAGCAGAGAAAAGAAACCCGTGAAATGCTGGACGATCTCACCACCCGTGACCAGCGGATGATGTTTGCTGTGGTGACGCTGGTGCATCTGGCGGACAGCAAGGAGGAGCTGGACAGCGACACCGACGCCCTCCAGTCCACCGCCCGCAAGCATCTGTGCCAGCTCTCCACCCTCAACTGGCAGCAGGCGGACGGACTGGTGACAGCGCTCCCCCTGGGCCTGCGGCGGATCGATGCCCTGCGGACGCTGACCACCGAGGCCCTGGCGGTGCTGATGCCCTTCAAGGCCCAGGAGGTGCGGGATCAGGGCGGCGTGTACTATGGGCAGAACGTCATCAGCAAAAACCTCATCATCGCCAATCGGAAAGAACTTTTGAACGGAAACGGTTTTGTGCTGGGCGTGTCCGGCTCCGGCAAGTCCTTCACCGCCAAGCGGGAGATGGTCAATCTGGCCCTGTCCACGGATGATGACATCATTGTCATAGATCCTGAGTCCGAGTACCGGCCCCTCATTGAAGGGCTGGGCGGCGAGGTGGTGAATATCTCTGCCACTTCGCCTAATCACATCAACGCCATGGACATGGAACAGGGCTACGGGGACGGCGAGAACCCGGTGGTGCTGAAGTCCGAGTTCCTGCTGTCCCTGTGTGAGCAGCTCATGGGCGACCGGATGCTGTCCGCCAAGGAGAAATCCATCATCGACCGCTGTACCGCCAACGTCTATCACAGCTACATCAAGGGCGGCTATCAGGGGAAGGCCCCTACCCTCCAGAACTTCCACGCCGAGCTGCTCCGGCAGTCCGAGGAGGAGGCCCGTGACGTGGCCCTGGCAATCGAGCTGTTCACCGAGGGCAGCCTCAACACCTTTGCCAAGCCCACCAACGTGGACACCGATTCCCGCATCCTGTGCTACGACATCCGGGACCTGGGCAAGCAGCTCCAGCCGGTGGGAATGCTGGTGGTGCTGGATAGCGTGTTTAACCGCATCATCCGAAACCGGCAGATGGGGCGGAACACCTGGGTCTATATTGACGAGATTTATCTTCTCTTCCAGCATGAATACAGCGCAAATTTCCTCTTTACACTCTGGAAACGTGTCAGAAAGTACGGAGCCTGCTGTACTGGCCTAACTCAGAATGTCGATGATCTGCTCCAGTCCCACACCGCCCGGACGATGCTGGCCAACAGCGAGTTTCTGGTCATGCTGAACCAGGCCGCCACAGACCGGGCGGAGCTGGCGCGGCTGCTGAACATTTCTGACAACCAGCTCTCCTACATCACCAAGAGGATGTGTTACTCGTTAAACTAAAGTACATATTTCCCCGGATTTCGACAAAGCAATATATTTTCGTCAGACCAAGCCAACAAACCGATAGAACACTTTAATATCCTGATGGCGTTGACCATCAATATTGGTGCGCTCGCCAACCTCAATGTGGTCGATCAGTTCCTCCACAATGGTCCGGTCAACTTCCTGCAAGTCTGAATATTTTCGGATGATTGCCGTCCAGTTATGGATGGCAGTCGTTTGTTCTTCCATTTTTTCTAGCTGAGATAAAAGTGTCGCTAGTCTTTCCGCCTTTTGGATGCGTTCTTGCTCACTCTTTTCCGCCAGCATAATGAATGTATCCCCGCTGATTTGACCAGCGTACTTATCTTCATAGAGTTTAGCAACCACGTCCTCCAATTCCCTTACCCGGCGTTGCAGTCTGTTGACCTCCTGCCTGATATTGGATATTCTTTGTTCATCATAGCCAGCTATCTTGCGTTTCAGCTGTTCCACTACCGCAGTTTCATCCATCATTACGGCCTTTGCCTGGACTTGTATTTCCTCAGCCACAATTTTGGCAAGCGTCAACTCCGAAACAGTGTGCCATGAGCAAGCACTTTTGCCAGAGCGTAGGTACTTACTGCAATGATAAGAAATGTAACGTACCTCACGACCGTCCTTTCGCCGCTCAGAATGTGTCGAGGCGACCATAGGCGTTTTACAGTCAGCGCACACCAGCTTGCATGAGAAGATTTTGGGAACTGGCGGACGGTTGTTTGCAGCACGGCGCTTGCCAACTTCGTTGATCTTCTGAACTGCATCCCATATTTCTGTTGATATGATGGCCTCATATATTGCCTCATGCCGTACCCATTCACTCTGCGGTTTAGGAACCGAAGTGCGGTCTTTATAAGAACGTGTCCCTACACGGTTTGTACAGAGGTTTCCAAGGTAGACCTCGTTGCGAAGAATAAGTTTCACTGTGCTGTCCGACCAAAGCTGGGCGGCTTTTCTCCTATCGCTGCCATTGCCGCTCTGACAGCGATACAAGCTAGGCGGCAAAACTGCGCTACGGTTTAATGATGCGGCGATACTACCGTAGGACATACCGCCCAGCCGCATATCGAATATCTTGCGAACTATGCTGGCGGCATACTCGTCAATCACCAGTTTGTGACTATCCTCTTCGCTTTTTTGATAGCCATAGGGCGCATAGGTTGCGAGGAACTGTCCCGCTTGTTTTTTACTGCGCAGTACAGACCTGATTTTGTTGCTCAAATCCCGAAGGTGGTAGTCGTTCATCAGACTGCGGAAGTGGAGCATATCAGTATTGTCCTCTTCACTGTCCAGGCAGTCCAGAACGGAAACAAAGCGGCATCCCAGGCTGGGAAACACAACATCTGCATACCGCCCAACCTCCACAAAGTCCCGCCCTAGGCGAGAGAGATCCTTCACCAGGATAAGATTGATGATACCCTTCCTGGCATCTTCCAACATTTCCAGAAATCCGGGCCTCTGGAAATTACCCCCGCTGTAACCGTCATCCACATAGGTTTTGGTTTCGACCCAACCATTGAGCATGACGAATTTGGACAGCAGCTCCCTTTGGTTCTCAATACTTATGGACTCGTCAGCGGGAATATAGTATTTTGCCTTGGAAGAATTACTGGCATCATCCACACTCACCCGGCAGTAAATGCCAACGTGGTAGAGGTTGCTCATACGACTTCCCGCCCTTCTTCTGATATAACATCATCTACAAAACCCACATAGCGGTAACGGATTTTAACGTCTTGGATGCGAGTTCTGCCCCGCCGCAGCGGTTCACTGACCTCGATGCGGTCTACCAGTTCAAACAGGATACTCTCATCCAGAACGGTGATTTCCGTGTACTGCCGGATAATATCTGCCCAGCGCTCCACGTCCAGGCGATGCTCCAACTGTGTCCGGACTTTCTGCTCCAGCTCTGGGAGTAATGCGGACTTCTGGGCCCGTTCTGTCTCGTACTTCTGCATCAGGGTCTGAAATACGGTTTGCGGTACGACACCAGCGCATTTGTCCTCATAGAGGTTCTGCATCAGCCGTTCAAGCTCCGCAACACGGGCAGAGGCAGTCCGGAACTCCTGTTCAAGAGAGGCCCTGCGACTATGCTGTTCTTTGTCCTTCATGCGAGTGATCTGCGCCAGCAAGCGGTCACGGTCATAGGCGGCGCACTGGGCCTTGGCACGAATATCTTCCAACACAATTTGATGAAGCGCAGCCTCATCTATCGTATGGATGGTGCAGGCACTTTTCCCGCTACGCATATAGCTCCCGCAAATAAAGTAACTCAAGCGTCCCGGCTTTCCGGTTCTTTTGTAGGTGACATTCTTCACTTGACTCTGCATTTTGAAACCGCAGTCAGCGCAGTAAACGAGGCCAACAAAAATACTTCTAACCCCGTTTGCAGTGGTAGGTTTGCGCACCTTTTTCAGGCCGATACTGACTACAGTGTCCCATACGTCACGAGAGATAATTGGTTCATGAGTCCCTTCTACCCTTATCCATTCCTCCTTGGGCTTTGCCACAAGTTTTCTGGACTTATAGGAGAGAGTACCGCATTTCCCCTGGACCATGTTGCCAATGTATGCCTCGTTCCGAAGGATTACCTGGACCGTTGAATCGCTCCACTTATGATTGACACGCCGGGGGTCAGCAATCCCATTTCGCTCATAATGGAGGTCACCAGGGGCAGGAACACTATCTTCATTCAGCATGGTCGCAATTCCACGGAAGGTCATACCGGATGCTCTCAAAGAAAAAATACGCCGCACAATAGGAGCCGTATCTTCATCAATAAGAAGGTGATGCTTATCGGCGGGGTCCCGCTTGTAGCCCAGAGGGGGGCGGTTGCCGATGAATTTTCCGTTCTCGGCACAGGCTTTTTTGACCGCTTTCACCTTTTTGCTGGTGTCACGGCTATAAAACTCATTAAACAGGTTCAAAAAACACATGACATCGGTACTGCTGTCATCGTTTCCAGTGTCGATACCGTTGTTGAGGGCAATGAACCGGCATCCAATGGACGGGAACAGGTAGTCTGTGTATTGACCGAACTCAATATAGTTTCTGCCAAACCGAGAGAGGTCTTTGACGAGTATTACGTTGATACGCTTGGCCTTGGCGTCCTCAATCAGACGCTGGACACCGGGACGCTGGAAGTTTGTTCCAGAGAAACCGTCATCCGCTAATGTCAAGCAGGGTCTAAAAATAAATTGTAAACAAATTGTGAATGGTGTCGAATGAGAGGACCGCCTCCCCAAAGGTAACGCTACTGCTTTGCCATGTTTAACTTCATCCCACTGGCTTGCAACAATTCAAGCAATATTTCCATATTGGTCTGAGAAATACTGCCATCCTCACAGATCAATTCAACCTGATGCTCTTTCAGCCAGTTCAAATATCGGTCAGTCTTTTCAAGGCTACGTCCCAAACGGCAAAGGTTCTTTACCAGCAGGAAGTCGATTTCTCCATTTGCCACGGCCTCGGAAACCTCGGCCAATCCTCTGTGGGAGAAGTCAAGTCCGCTGGAGTGTTCAGCGGTAGTGCCTACAATTTCAAGGCCCTGCTTCTCTGCGTATGCCTCCAAACTTCTCTGCTGGACTGCCAACTCCCAAGCGTTAGGATAGGCAACTCTGCAATAAATCCAGGTTCTGTTATGCTCCATGTTGATGCTCTCCTTGTAAATCAAGTATCAGCTTTTCCAGTTCGTCACGGAAATTCCAGGCAATTTCAAGCCGCTTGTCAGGATAGATGCGGACTTCTCTCAAGACTTCCGTCACAATCTCACCGGTGATTTCCTCGACTTCCGTATACTTCTCAAAAGTAGAAACGAAACTGTTCTGCAAACTGCCATTCTGCCCCACGTTCTCCAAAGTGGCTTCAATCTCGGCAATTCGGGCAGCAACGGTATCTCTATGCTGGACAGCGGCGGCTTTTGCGGCAAGGTATTCCGCTTTGCTGACCTCACCCAGCGCAAAGGATTCGTACATCCCACTGATTTGCTGGCAAAGCCGTTGATGCTTTTCCCGCAATCCAGAGAGGGACTTCACCATAGCGGTGGTGTCCTTTTGCCGCACTCGATGCTGTTCTTCCCATAATCGGCGCAGTTCTACCGCCATCAATGCCTGCACTCGAAGCCCCTCCAAAACAGCGTCCAGAATATCATTCTCTGGCGTTCGCTCCGCACAGGTATAGGCAGCGTTCATGCGGGGGGTACGGCAGTAGAAATACATCTGTTTCCCTATGGTATAAGACATTGTGTAGCCACAAACGCCGCAGCGGATTTTGCCATGTAGCGGCCAATCGTGCTTTTCCAGACCATCACGCTCCGCAAAGGCCCGCATCGCCGCTTGTGCGCGGTCAAATTCTTCCTGCGTCACAATACCCTCATGGGTGTTCTCTACGGTGATCCAGTCCGCACGGCTGACCTTGACCGTATGTGTGCGGCCCACCATATCCCGTATTCGTTTCCCAAAGATGTTTTTTCCAATATAGCGTTCATCCCGGAGAATTTTTGATACGGTTTTATCTGTCCAGAAATTATCCTCGAAAATGCTGGGCCATCTGGTACGGGAGCATCCAGCCGACCGTTTATAGAGCATGGGCGTCGGCACAGCCTCACGGTTTAGAAGCGCCGCGATTTCCTCTGTTTTCTTACCGTCTGCCATCAGGTGGAAGATGCGCTGTACTGTCTCCGCCGCTGACTGGTCGATCATCAGACGGGTCTTATCAGTCGGGTCTTTAATATAGCCATATGGGGCGAACGGCGAGAGGAAGTCTCCCCGCTGGGCGCGAAATTTTTTGGCGCTCCGCACTTTCCGGGACAAATCTCTGCTATAAAGGTCATATAAGAGGGTCTTAAAAGATGTTTCCAAACTGTCCACATCCGTGGGCCGGATGCTGTCAAAACCATCGTTCACAGCGATAAAGCGCACACCCAGGAAGGGGAACACGCAGGAAATGTAGTTACCCACAATCAGGTAGTCGCGGCCGAAACGGGATAAATCCTTGACAACGATGCACTGGATTTTTCCCTGTTTCGTCTGCTCGATCATCTCTTGGACGGCGGGACGCTCAAAGTTTTTGCCGCTCCATCCATCATCGCAGAACTCGATCACATCTGTGTCAGCCAATTCCGGGGTACGGCTGATAAAGGCATCCAGTAAATTGCGCTGGTTCGTAATGCTGTTGGATTCAATCTTACCGTTTTCCCCTAAATCATCATCCTCTGAGGAAAGCCGGATATATTTTGCGGTGGTATTACTCATGCAGACACCGCCTCTCCCTCGGACACCAAAAACTGGAGCAGGGCGCGGTATTCATCTTGGTAACGCAGGACGATACTCACACGATTTCCAGCATCGACTTCCACACGCTCAATCAGCGCATGAGCCATGCCCTCTGTCAGTTCTGTTTCCTGTCGGTACTGAATGCAAGTAGTAAGCCAGGGATTTTCGGTGGTCTGATGGCGAGTGTCTTTCTGCTGCTGTTCCAATGCTTCCAAGCGGGCTTGGGCACGTTCCATGTCGGAACGATACTTCTGCTTCATTTCCGTGTATTCCCGCTCCGTCATTAGTTTGTCGGCGTAGTTCTGATACAAGCTGTCATAGAGCATTTTGGCACGGGAGAGTGCCTGTTTTACAGTCGTGACTTCATGCTCCACAATGGCCCTTTGGCTGACGGCCTTTGTTGACCGGCTATACTGACGCACCAACTTGTCCAGATTTTCAGCCAGCGCAATCTCCCGCCGCAAGGTGTCCCAAAGGATTTCCGTCAACTCTGTTTCATGGAGATTCTTCTTCGGGCAGGAAATTGGATTGCTTGCATGGGTTCGGCAGATATAGTTGTAGTAGAGATGGGTTCCTTTATTTGTAACATTCTTATACCGCGTCATGGTTCGTCCGCAGTCCGCACAGTAAATCAGCCCGCGCAGGATATTGGGGATTTTCCCCAGCCCGTCATGCCGCCCTAAACGCTCCTGGTAGGTGCTGCTGGCATCCTCCGCCATCCGTTGAACCGCACGGAAGGTATCTTCGTCTATCAGCGGTTCATGGGTGTTGCGAACGATGATCCACTCGGATTCCGGCACCTGATAGGGTTTCTTTCCCTCGGAGAAGCCGGAGCGTTTGCGCCCTTGAATCATGTGGCCCAGATAAACCTCATTAGTCAGGATTTTCTTGACCGCATAGACGCTCCAGAGCGTATTTGCGTAGCGTTCTGATTTGGCGTCGCCTTTCAGATAATGATACCGGGCAGGAGAAGGAACACCCCGCTCATTCAGCTTCCGGGCGATATTCTGATAACTCAGGCCGGAAAGCCGCCACTGAAACATATCCCATACCACCGGCGCGGTTTCCTCATCAGGCTCGATCCTGTGGCGGTCCTCGGTACACTTATGGTAGCCATATGCCGCCCAGGTGCCAATAAAATCACCGTTCTGCTGCTTTGTTGACAGCGCGGGAAGTATTTTTCTGGATATGTCCTTGCTATAAACTGCGTTCATTATGTTTTTCAGCGGCACAATATAGCCGTCCTGAGAACGCTCGGCGGTCAATGTGTCAAAATAGTCATTGACAGCAATAAACCGTACTCCCAGGAGGGGGAAAACTCCCTCCAGATAGTTGCCAGTTTCCCGATAATTCCGCCCAAACCGGGATAAGTCTTTGACTACGATACAGTCCACTTTTCCGGTTCGCACATCCTCCATCATCCGCTCAAACTCCGGGCGGTCAAAGTTCGTTCCTGTCCGTCCGTTGTCACAGTATAGATCATAGAGCCGCATATCCGGCTGACTGGCGATGTAGCTTTGAATCAGTTCCTGCTGTGTTTCAATGGTGTCTGCCCCTGGTTTGCCGCTGTCCTCCACAGATAGCCGGACATAGCCGCCTGCCTGATATACCTTTTTCGGGGCTTCTGCGGGTGCGGCTGGCGGCAGGATGGGATTGACCTTGCGTTTCGTCCTTGCCATCTTAGACCGCCTCCCTTCCGGGAAGCATCTCCTGGGCCTGTATGAGCAGGTCAAAGAGCCACTGAAATTCATTGTACCAGCGGTAGACAATCTCCACCCGGCGCTCACGGAAGATTAAGATGCGCTCGATCAGCGATACGACAATAGTGCGATCCAGCGAGGTAATATTCTGGTGCTTGCGGAATTGGGCCATCCATCCCTGGTTCTGGCTGAAACCGCTCATTTGCTTGTCGATTTCTGCTTGAATGGCCTCGGCCTGTTCCTCTGCTTCGGTACGGCGGTGGGAATAGGTTTTTTTCAAGTTTTGATATTCGTCACGGTCGATTACACCGTCATTTAGGCTTTCATAGAGGGAAAGCAGAAGGGTTTGATTGCGGTCAATTTCTTCCTGCTTCTTTCCAAGCCGTGCTTGCAGCTTCTTCACACTGGCCTGCTGAAGCCGTGCGGTATCGGTCAGTTCCAGCAGGTCGGAGAGGTCAATTACGTCCCGAATGTGCTTTTTCAGCGCGGTCAGAACAATTTCATCCAGGGCCTCTATCCGCATGGAATGGGAGGAACAGAGTTTTTCATTCTTGTGGGCAGCGCAGACATAGTACACATACCGCTTTTTGCCGGACGGAACCGTTTTGCGTATCATGGAACTGCCGCACTCGCCGCAGTAGACCATCCCGGAGAACAACTCCACGGCTTTGCCGCTGACGCTGGTTCTGGTGTCCAGGGCAAGCACCTTTTGAACGCTTTCAAAGTCGTAGCGGTCAATGATTGCCTCATGGCAGCCCTCTACCACCGCCCATTCCTCGCGTGGCTTCGTGACCAGCCGCTTGACCTTGTAGCTGGGTGTGGTCACACGGCCCTGCTCCAGCACTCCAATGTAAACCGGATTTTTCAGAATCCGCAGTACCATTCCGGCGCTCCAAACGGATTCTTCTTTCACTCGGAAGGTGGTGGAGTAGCGCATTCCCTGGGAACGCTTATAGTCCAGAGGCGTGGGGATGCCAGCCTTGGTCAGACGATCTGCAATATCCCCGGCACTGACACCTTCCAGCTTCCATCTGAACATATCCCGAACCACATCGGCGGCGTAGTCGTCTACCAGTAGGCGGTGATGGTCCTCCGGGTCCTTTTGGTAGCCAAAAACAGCAAAAGAGCCGATGAAATCTCCGCGTTGGCGTTTGATTTCAAGCTGGCTCCGTGTTTTTACCGAGGTATCCCGGCAATATGCCTCATTTATGAGGTTTTTGAAAGGGATTACCAGCTCATCAGATTCTGCGTTGCTGTGCAGGCTGTCGTAGTGGTCGTTGATTGCGATAAACCGCACACCGAGGAAGGGAAATAACTGTTCCAGATATTCTCCCACGCCCAGGTGGTTGCGGCCAAACCGGGATAAGTCCTTGACCACGATGCAGTTGATCTTACCTGCCTTGACCTCGGCCATCATCTCTTGGAAAGCCGGACGGTCAAAATTAGAACCTGTGTAGCCGTCGTCCACTTTGATGCCACACTCCCGCAGTTCCGGGTGGTGCGACAAATAATCACGGATCAGGTCTTTCTGGCCCGTGATGCTGTTGCTTTCGTCCTTGTCACCGTCCTCGCGGGACAGGCGGACATAACCGCAGGTATTCCATACCTGTTCAGCGGTCTGTTTCATATGCTTCGCCCCTTGTTGTCAAAGTTTAATCAGCAAAACACTTTAACAACAAGCGGGACACTTGTTTGTCCTGTTGCTCGGATGTTAACATAATATTTTCGAGTTGTCCAGAGTGTTTTGCAAAAAAGTTTTTCTCAGCACTTTGAGCGTATGTAGGAGAGCATCCTGTCCTCCAGTGTCACATCCGTATCAATGAAGCTGACCTTCACCACATATTTGCCATGACGGTAGCAATAGGGATTGCCAATCTGTCGAATGAAGTCCAAAATCCGCTCCTTCTTCGGCAGAGCGGTGTTGATCTCCACATCTCGAATATCCCGCAGGGTTGTCGGGTCCACAGTCCGAATATCCACATTCTGCATCGCTTCGACCTGTTCTCTGGTATAAGCGCACTGGCTCATATACTTCCTCCCTTCTGATTCAGCATATGCTTGTACTCTTGCTTCCATGCTCCGCAAATTACAGAACCGCCGCAGGCCATTTCTGCGGCGGTTCATTTGTAGGGAATCATCGCTTGAAACGGTAGGGCAGTTCCGAACCGCCGTTTTGCTGACCGTTGTATTTGTCCCGGATGATACGGGCGAAGCGTAGAGCGGTGTTATAGTCAATCCGCCCCTGACGGATGATCTCGTCGGGGCTGACGATAGACATACGCCGGACAAAGGCCCGGTCGCTCAATTCCATTTCATAAGTCTTGACGAACAGAGCCATACCAGAAAACATGGAGGCTTTCAGAGAATTGGGCGTACCCTGCCACGCTCCGGCCATCAGCGCCAGCATCCGGGAAAAGGCATCACCGCCTAAAAGCTGGTAGGCGTTGATAAGGGCACGAACGGCGGCGATCTCAAAGGGTTCGCCGGTCTGTGCCTCCAATGCCCAGGTAAAACCGCCGTCCTCCACCAGACGCTTGACCTCCATGATTTTTGCGTCCGAGCCAGCTTCAACCACAGCTTTGGTATGCTGCCGCAGGGTTAGACGTTTTTTGTCCGTGTCCAGCTTGGCATACATTTCCGCTTCTTCCGCATAGGTCAGGCCGGTATGGATGATGCAGGGGACGATTACATCCTTGCCGCCCGCCATCTGACGCATGGCCTCAATACGGTGCTGGCCGTCCAGAACATTGAATTTTCCATCCCGAAAGCTGACAACCACTGGGGACAGTTCGCGGCCGCTCCACTCCCGGATGATCTTGTCCACATCCTTCTGCTCCACGGGCCGCTGGTAGGGCAGACCGGAGGTCAGACGGCTGGTGGAGAGGGTGCGGATAGCGCCGGGATTGCTATACTCCACTTCGGGAAGGGGAAGGAAAGTCTGCTGTTCCGCCCGGTCCGGCTTGGGCGGGGCGTGTCTTTTGCGGTAGCTCATACGCTCATGCTCCTTTTCATTTGTTGCAGTAAATCATGTATAGCGGTTGAGATCGTACCAAACCGCTTTTTCAGATAATCAAACTGCACAGGCGTTATATCCGGGAAAACGACTGTGCAGAAGGGGTCGCTATACCATTCAAATTCCTTCTGGAATTTCTGGATGAAAGAATCCAGTTCGGCCAGCAGCGCATCCGGGGTATAACTGCAATCCTTATCATGGTTTTTCAAATCAGCAATAGATTCCTCAAAAGAGGCGTAATGTCTACCGCTGGACGAATAGGGAACAGCGGCAGGCATAGGGGCCTCTGGCGGCGGTGCTGGCTCCGGCTCTGCGGGCGGCGGCTGGGATTCATCTACCGAATGAATACTGCCCGCTACTAACTGGCTGGCCGCTTCACTCTGTTGCTCCGGGACCAGCCGGGAGAGATTTAATGCGTCCTTCTTTGTAATCTTGGCATCAGCATCCCGAATAATGTTTTTTGCTTCCGGTGTCAGATTCTTGGCGGTTTGAATATCACGCCGAACGGTCCGGGGGTCAACTCCCAACTTCTCAGCAGTATCATCTACAAAACTTTTTAACGTGGCGGACATTTTGTCCGTCACGTTGTTGCCCACAGCGCGGTTCATTCCGGCTGCCTGCGCAATTCCAACCTTTGTCTCTGGATGAAGTGCTTCGTATATCTCTTTCCGGCGCAAAAGCAAATCGCCATAGTCCATAGGGGATAGTTCAGCCCGGACAAAGTTCTCGTCTATCTCTGCCAGTTCCGCTTGCAGGCCCTCCAAGCCGCTGACCGTACATTCGATTTCCGTCCACCCCAGCAGTTTTGCCGCCTCCAGCCGGTGAAGTCCAGCAATCAGGATGTGTCCGCAGTCAACCGTGATTGGATTGAGCAGGCCCACTTCTGAAATGCTGTCCGCCAATTCTCGAATATCTTCCGTTTTGGCTTCCCGCCGCCCCGGATTGATCTTGATCTCGCTGATCTGAACCAGCACAGTCTCACCTCCCTGGCCTCCGGCCTCTTGATAATTCATCTTTGCCGGATGGAACACCTGGGGCCATAGTCCGCCTATGGCCCCAGGTCTTTCATCCGACCGTTGGGCGGGAAGAACCGCGCCGGTCCCGGTTGTGTCCTCTTTCTGTGAGGAAGTGACCGGCGCGGGTTCCCTTTGATACCCTTTCGTTAGAATGTGTGCCGTATTATCAGGCGGCATGACCGCCCTGCTGCTATCCCCCCGGCACGGGAGTATGTAAGTCCGCCTTGGTACGGCGACGCGATACCAACAGACGGTGACGGCAGGTGACTAAGCTGCCCAGGCCAATCCCTCAGTACCTCCCTTTTACCCTGCGATACGGGTTTTTGCGGTGCATCCCGCGTCTGCGGCGTTACCAATGCCGGACAAGCCGCCCAGATGTCGCTCGTACCTTTGATGTTATCGTTTTGACGGGCAGGGAGCGGAAAGGAATCACCTCCTTTTCTCCGGCCCTGGCCCGCAGGTAGTCTTTGCGATTGAACGGCTGATGCAGGATGCAGCACTTACATACTGAATATGAACGGGAGCTTGTCCCGCTGTTTGTCAAGGTGCTGGGGATTGCTGGTCAGGGAGCAAACTGGAAGATGATACTGCTGATCGTAGCCAGATCATCACCGACAAGCTGGGCGCTCAATTTTATAAGCAGCTTCACTTGCTTTTTGCTGAGGGCTTTGCGATAAGGCAGAAAATCGGCCTTGACGCGGACGCCCCCACCATAGCGGCCACGGATGGTTTCAATCGGATAAGAACACATGAGCAGCACAATGTCGTGCCGGATGGTTTCTCTGGAAACCCCGAACTCGCTTGCCAGATTGCCGTATGTATCCTGCCGTCTCAGGCACAATAATTCCAGAATCCTCTGGCGGCGTTCGCCCGCGCTCATGTGTCCACCTCCTTCCGCTGCTCTCTGGAAATCATCATAACAGGTAAAGGGCAAGCCTATCTTTGCCTTTAGAAAAATAATTTGAAAAATTTTTATTTTCATTAAAAATTACTTACTTTTTTGCTGAAATTGTTGAAAATTGTCGAAAGAGAAAAATCGCCCGCTTCTCCGGTTATCAGCGGCTTTTCTGTCGAATAGAAAGAGGCCGCTGCCCCTTCCGGG
>OFFY01001409.1_pt1 | contig 20227 bp, 18 predicted proteins | sample 1521481 | NCBI WGS metagenome assembly OFFY01 (sample SAMEA3504117, study PRJEB24116) | mouse gut metagenome | biome: mouse gut; feature: mouse-associated habitat; material: faeces | place: Denmark | collected 2011
AGTTCACACAGCAAGTCACATACACAAGAAGTGAAAAGTCTTACCATTTTTGTCCTTGACACTGAATTCAAAGACCCCCTTGACGGGCGTACAGCCTCACGTGAATTATGTTTATACATCAATGTCTTTAGATGGAGATTTATTTTCAACCTGTTCCTGCCGAACATATCGGTCACCATAATTTTATCCGCCCTTCTCCTCGTATTCTCTCTGCATTCTATACAGGATAAGAGGCCGCCGCATTCATCCTATCCTGCAGCGGCCCCCCGTGTTTCCGTCTTCCGTCCGTTAATCGTTATTGGTTACAACCTCACCATGTCCCAGGTTGTAAGTAATCTCGCCCTCCAGCTCCACCTTGATAACCGTGGTCAGCGGGTGCATCTGCATCTTATCCGCGCGGATCCACAGCGTTCCGGGAATGCCGCTCCAGGGCAGGGAGCCTGTATAGTCATAGGTAAGCTCCTCCCCGGTGTGCAGTACACTGACCTTCTTCACCCGTGTCTTCACGCCCTTCACACACAGAAACTCCGAAGGCTGGTCATACACAAAAAGATAAATCGTCTTCTTGTCTGCAGACAGGGTGCTGCCTCCCAGGAACTGATTGTAACTTAAGCCCTTCTCCGTTTCATAGATGGCCTCTTCGTTGTCATGGATAAACTGCCCCAGATCCTCCAGCACCTTCACCTGACGCTCATCCAACGTGCCGTCCTCCTTGGGCCCCACATCCAGAAGCAGCTTGCCCCCCAGAGTCAGGCAGTCGCAGAACATGCGGATAACCTGACGGCTGGTCTTGTAGTGGTTATCGGAAGGGCGGTAACCCCATGACGAGTTAATTGTAGTACAGAATTCCCATACACCCTTGGGCCCCAGCAGCGGTATCCCCTGCTCCGGCGTCTCGTAATCACCATAACCCTGAAGGCGGGAATTCACGATGACATTGGGATTCATGGACTGAAGATACTCCTTGAATTCCTTCGCCCTCCACTGATTGGCGCTGCGCTCCCAGTCGCCGTCAAACCACAGCAAATCGATGGTTCCGTACTGCGTCATCAGCTCCCGCATCTGATTATTGTTGAACTCCAGAAACTCCTGCCACTTCTCCGGATCCTCCGGCCCTCCCGCCGGTGTGGCAAACACATCCTTTAAATGGTTCTGGGGATCGGACCCTTCCGGATAAACCGTCCTGTAACGGGGATCTGACCAGTCGATCAGAGAGAAGTAAAGCCCTACCCGCATGCCCGCATCCCGGACTGCCTGGGTGTACTCCTTGATTAAATCACGCCCTGCCGGGGTCTTCTTCACCACGCTTAAATCGGAATACTGCGTATCAAACAACGCCACGCCGTCATGGTGTTTGGAAGTCAGCACCACATACTGCGCACCCGCCCTTTTGAACAGATCCGCCCAAGCCGTCGCGTCGAATTTTGACGCCGTGAAGCCGTCGCACTGCTTCATGTAATCTTCATAGGAAATAGCGCCGTTGTGGAACGACCACGACTCCGACACATCTCCTACGGCATAAATGCCCCAGTGGATGAAAATCCCCAGCTTCGCCTTTTGAAACCACTCCTGCATCATAATGAAAATCCTCCTTGCCTGTTCCGGCTTTTTTTATTTCTCACCAACAGTTTACAATCTCTTCCTTGATAATGTCAACATATCTTTTCGCTTTCGGAATATCTCTGTTGATGGTATAGACATCCCTCTGGGTAATCTCCATCTCACATCCCCTTGCCGCCTGCAGGCTCTTCCTGATATGTGTACGAAAAGCCTCCTCGTCCAGCACCGTTCCTGTCCCCAGGTAATTGGGGCTGGGCTTGCGGTGATAGATTACCCTGCTGCCCCGGAGCCGCTCTCCCATGTATTCCTCATTGCACCAGGGCGAGATCGACACCTTGCGCAGGTTCTCCAGTCTGGAAATACAGTTCTCCCACACAGGGTCCACCGGCTCGCAGCATCCGTAAGAGAGCAGCCCATAGTTTTCAGAAATCTTTTTATAACAGGGGAAAATGAACTCCTCAAACATCTCCGGGGATATCCCCACCGTCTCCTGAGAATCCATAAATCCCCATACATCCTTTGTTGTATAGCTGCCGGGAGCCTTGTCCTTTGGCAGGGTATGGTTATAGCACCAGCTGCCCTGTCCCAGGGAACCGCCTCCCGTGGTAGGCTGAATCAGTCCCTCCTTTTCAAGCAGGCGGTAATACGCCAATGTATCATCGGCGATCCGTCCCATCATCTCCTTGAACAGCTCCGGATAATCATACATGGAGAACATCATGGTCTCCATGCTCATCAAATGGACCACCATCTGGGTAGGGACGGAATACAGACAGCTTCCTTCCAGGCGCACCGGCAGGATGTCGCCGATCACCTCTTCGATGGCACCTTTCCGTTCCAGAGAAGCCTCCGGATTCACCCCGAACCGGGTTTCCCCCAGCTTACTCCAGTCCTCTTCCAGATCTTCGATCTGAGACAAAAAATGATGCCCCACGCTCACGTTGCCGTCCGCATCCTTTACCCCCTGTACCTTCACCTGCAGCCCGAACAGGGTAAAATAGCTGTCATAACCTACAGCGAAGTAATCCGGCGTCACCCTGTCGTCGTCAAACAGTTCCTGATTCAGGAAATTGCAGTACAGCGTCCGCTCCAGCTGCCTGGCAAACGCCCCGGTACACCGCATTCTCTCCGGCAGAATTTCCTGCTCAAAGGTTCCCATCTCCAGATGAATCAGTGGCCGCTCCCCCTGCAGCTCGTTATGGCGGTACCATTCCCCCCGCCGCTTCAGATTACATTCCTGACTGGCGTAAAAAAGCTGCTTTTTCGCCAGTTCCCGCAGAATCTGCCGATCCTGTGCGCTTACTTCATATTCCATAGTTCCTCCTATTCCAGTGCCGTCTCTACACTACGGTGCCCTTATAGGGGAATGAAATTTCATCTGCAAAATGCGCAGCTGATATTTCATTCCGGGCACCTTCGTTCCGAGACTGTTATAAAATTTCCTATGTCGACATTTCTTAGCTGGACTCATCATACGCCCAAACCGCCGCGGAAAAGGCATCCATACCGATGCACACCTTCCCGCAGAAACATTCTTCCCTCTCCGTAAGCAACGGCTTCAGCAGGGCGGCTCCCATATTCACGGTATCCTTGTCAGCCCCTGCAATGTACGGAGGGATGTATCCGCTGTGACCAATACCCGTATTCCCGCCCTGCGGCAATATTCCTCCACCGGCGGCAGGAACAGATCGGCGCTGCGGGTAATCTGCCCGCCGAAACACAGCACTTCCGGACGGAATTCTTCCAGAAACGGAAGCAGCGCATCCCCCACCTGACATCCGAAGCACAGGAAACATGCCCTGGCTTTTTCGTCTCCTGACCGGACCCGCTCTGCCAGTGCCTTCCCGTCCATGGCAGTCCCCATCAGCTCTTTCGTCAGTGTCAACAGCCCCCGGCGGGAAATAAAATCGTCCACACATCCCCCCTGGAAAGGCGCGCCATACACATATCCGTTCTCCGGAACCCCGGACGTTCCCGGCGGCGCCAGCCTTCCGTCCAGTCCGAATGCGCTTCCGCACCCGGTTCCGATACAGATAAAAACCGCTCTGGCCGCACCCTTCGCATGGCCGAATCCCATTTCCCCCAAAGCGTAGGCAGAGGCATCATTGATAAACCGGATTCTCTCCGGCGCCATATGCATCCTGCCCGCAAATTCCTGCCGCAGATTCACTTTGTATAGCCTGTCATATTTATCCAGCCCCTGCAGCAGGCAGATTCCCTCCTCATAGTCAAAAGGCCCCGGAAACGCCAGATGAATTCCCTTCACTTCCGTCTCCGGAACCCGAATCTCTTTTATAATCGAAACAAAGTGTGCGAGTAATGTCTCCTGCTCTTCCTTAGCCCTGGCCGGAAAATAGCGTATTTCCCGCCGCAGCTCTCCCTCACTGTCCACGGCTGCCGCCTTAATCTGTGTTCCTCCCACATCCAGGCATAAATAGATTTCTCCCATAATAGTGTAGTCCCCCTATTATCCTTCTCGAATCTGCATCTGCCGCTTTCTCCCAAACGAAAGAGTAATACTTGCCAAGATGCTCTATATAGACGTATTATAGCATTCACTTCCGAATTTGTAAATACAAATATTCAAAATATTTTTATGTAAATACCTTTAGTCTCAAAATATCTTTTTCCGAATGCACTGCCTTGACTCTCATCTATTGATTTCTATCCGGAAACTGCTCCGGCTGGCAGGATAGTAGCTCTCCGTATATTCAATGATCTGGCCGGCCCGGGTATATCCCTGGGAGACAATAAAAGCAGCCGGTTCAAAAGACGTGATGCCCAGACCTGCGGCCACCTCTGCCGGAGGCATGGCTACCTCCAGTTTCCGGGAGGCATGTACCACGGAAAGTCCTCTGCTGTCCAACGCTTCATAAAAAGAAGTATCCGTAAAATCCAGGTCCGGCATCTCCGGAAAAAGCTTCAACGGCACATACAGCGTTGTATACACCACCGGCGCATTGGAATATAGATTCTCCAGATGCCGTATTCTCACCAGACGCGTAACCAAATCACCGGCGCCGATCTTCAAGGCATCCCCTATCCGCTCGCCGGCCTTTTCTGTCTGAATGCACACCACCCTTGTCCGCAGAATACGTTTTTTCTTCCGGCTCTCCTCCCGGTAACCTGTAACGAAACTGGTGGATTCATGCACAAGCTTTGGCTGGGCCACAAAGGTACCGCTGCCTTTCACACGCACCAGACGCCCCTCCCTGGCCAGCAAATCCAAAGCCTGTCTCACCGTGGGGCGGCTGACTCCCAAACTATCCGCCAATTCATTTTCTGTCGGAATCCTGCCGCCCAGGGGATACTGCCCGTCGGCAATCTGTCCCCGAAGCTGCTCCGCTATCTGAATATATCGTGCCTGCATCATTTTTCCTCCCTGTCATGATCCTGTTATAGGAACCGTTTTACGAACCCTATAATCCCTTCACATTGTATCATAATTTTTTAGATATTTCTCCTGGTTTTTATCTTCCCGATCATTATTTCTGTAAATACGTTTCTATTTTTTCATATTATGTATTGACATATTTAGAAATATGGTGTAATGTAAATACAGCAATGAACTGCTGACAGTCCGGACACGCGAAAATATCTTGATCAGTTATATTCACAATAATTAATAGAAAGATAGAGGACAACACATGAAGAAGAATTTAGTAGTGAAAGCCTGTTCCCTGCTCATCTCCGCCGCCATGATCAGCTCCCTTGCCGGATGCGGCAACGACAGCAACAGCACTTCCGAAGGCGGAAGCTCCGAAGGCGGACAATCCTCCAACCCCCCCGTCTCCGATGAAAGCCCGGAAGAGACATCCGAAATATCGGCTTCCGATGCATCTTCCGCCGAGGACGGCGATGCTGCGGCAGAAGGAGAGGAAAAGTATGACTTCGGCGGCGCAACGATCAGAGTCAGCGGCGCATACTGGGCGGGCCTGAGCGAAGAAAATGAAGGTACACCTGATTATCTCATAGCTCAGGAGCTTCTTCCCCAGCTGGAAGAAAAATACAATATAGATATTCAGTACGTCAAACTGGAAGGGGATGACGGCTACAACACCTCCGAGCTGATCCAGGCTTCCATCACCGGCGGCGAATGCTATGCCGATCTCTTTTCTGCCGGCGGCGACATTACGCTCGCTTTGAGAAATTATCTGGTAGATAATACCGATACCAAAGAAAGTCTGGGAATCGGCTCCATTTATCTGGAACCCGCTACCTGGAACGGCCGCACCTACGGCTTCTCCTGCGAGAACATGGGTAACTGCTATGCGCTGGTATATAGCCGCGAATATCTCAATTCCATCGGTATGGATGTCACCCCCACCGATAAATTTCTGGCCGGCGAATGGAGCTATGACGACTGTATCGAATATCTTAGTGAAATGAAAGCCAAGCTCCCCGAAGGCGAGTATCCTATCGCAGTGAACACGAATCACTGGGTCAGCATGGCTCCCGCTGCCAACGGCACTGTCTCTATCGATTCCGACGGCGGCATACATCTGACAGACGATGCTTACATAGAATCTCTGGAATTCTACAGGCAGCTCATTACACTGGGCCTGGCCGCTCCCATCAAGGACGTACAGCAGAATGAAGACGGCAGCATATCCGCGGATCAGAGCGCCGGAAGCATGAGCGGTCCCAGTCAGGCTAACGGATTCGTCATCGGCATGGCAGAGCATTGGTGGATGAACAGTCTGGAGGAAAGTATCGGACAATGGGGAATCGTTCCCTGGCCCTGGGGCAGCAATGTAACCTGTGAAGGGGACTATACAACTCTGAGCGACAATTATCATACGGCCCAGATTATGTGGACAAACATGGTTGCCCCCCAGGCGGACTACAGAGCGGAAAGCGCCAAAAACATTCCCGACGATGTCCTGCTGAAAATCGGTCTCGACTGGTGCGATATGATGGATCCGGCAGGCGCTGCCGCCAGACAGGCTGCATTTGCGGCGGAGCAAAACGGACAGACATATGAAAATCTGGGCTATGAAGCAGGAACCCTCCGCTATTTCAGCACCAAGGAAGATGCCGACCTGTACGACTGGATGCATTCCAGAGTTGTCGTCGACTGGGGCCATACACTCAACAGTTATGTCCGCGTATACCGGAATGCACTCTCTGTTATCGGCGCCGGAACGGATGCAAGATCCAGCGGCCAAAGCTTTACCCAGGACGGTGAGGCCGCAATGGCAGAAGCGTTTCAGTAAATGAAATCCCACGGCATCCGCCGAATAAATGCCCTGGCATTCCTCCAATAGCCAAGGCTCTTACGGGCAGAAATTCAGGCAAGACTTTTAGAAAGCTGTAATCAGGTCCGTGCCAGGGTGGGAACAACTCTACATACTCCGTGTATTACAATGCGGTTCCAAATGCATTGTAATACACGGATTGTATAATTTTCCAGGAGGTATCTTTATGAATTCAAAACACTCATTTCGCCGGTTTCCCGCTGTAAAAATCAGAGGATACGAAACTTCCGCGGCCGATGATCGGGATGTAATTCTTCAACGGCTTTCTCAATTGTGCCGCTGCAGGACCAAAACCGTCATTGTCGCCGAATGTTATCCGGGTACTGCGCAGTCAGAATTAGCGGAACTGTTCTCCAGGCTGAATCTGACGGACTGTATCCATAGTGACGATCTGGCCCTGTCTCCGGAAGAAATCGACGCCCAAATAGAACGTGATCTCACCGATGACGATCCTGTCTTCGGCATTATGACAACCAGGCGCCTGGAAGATTTTTTTCCGGAAAAAAGCCTTGCTGCCGCCCGGCACAGGATTGATGCCGTGAAATCCGGTATCCTGCTGGTCTATGGCGTAGGAGCTTCCCTGGTATGTGAAGGGGATATTTTGATTATGGCGGATATCACCCGCTGGGAAATACAGCTGCGCTACAGAAATGGTCTTTCCAACTGGCGCACGGCCAAAACCGACCTTCCCAAAAGCAAAAAGTACAAACGGGGCTATTTTGCCGAATGGCGATGGGCTGACCGTATCAAAGACAGACTCCTTCCGAAGATAGACTTTTACCTGGATATGACTACAGAGCACTCTTTTTCCATGGTTACCGGAGAAGCCTACAGGACAGCCCTGAAACAGGCATCGATGCAGCCCTTCCGCATGGTTCCCTACTTCGATCCGGGCGTATGGGGCGGCGATTGGATGAAGACGCACTTTGATCTGCCTGAAAACGGCTCCAACTATGCCTGGAGCTTCGACGGTGTGCCCGAGGAAAACAGTCTTCTTCTGGATTTCGGCGGTAAACTGATTCAGACCCCGGCTTTGAATCTGGTTCATTTCTGCCCCAGGCCCCTTTTAGGAGAACGGGTACACGGACGTTTCGGAGCGGAATTCCCGATACGTTTCGATATGCTGGACACAATGAACGGCCAGAACCTGTCTCTGCAGGTCCATCCGCTGACAGAGTACATACAGCAGCATTTCAACATGCATTACACCCAGGACGAAAGCTATTATCTGCTGGACACACAGGGCGACGGCGCTTGCGTCTATCTGGGTATCAAAACGGGCACGGATCCGAAAGCCATGGAACAGGCTCTGGAAGACGCTCAGGCAGGGCTTGCTCCTTTTCCCGCGGAAGAATTCGTCAACCGGATTCCTGTAAAAAAGCACGATCATGTGCTCATCCCCGCCGGAACGGTGCACTGCTCCGGCGCCGATACCATGGTTCTGGAAATCAGCGCAACCCCCTATATCTTTACTTTTAAAATGTGGGATTGGGGACGTCTGGATCTGGACGGACATCCCAGACCCATCCATCTCAGGCACGGCATAGCCAATATTCAGTGGGAACGCAATACGGAGTGGGTGGAGCAAAATATCGTAAATCAGGTCACGCTCATCCACAAAGACGAAAGCGGCAGTGTAGAACGCACAGGACTCCATGAACGGGAATTTCTGGATACCTTCCGGGTCAGCACCGCAGACATAATGCCCATCCGCCGCAACGGCAGCGTCCATGTGATGAACCTGGTGGACGGCCAAAGAGCCATGTTGATCAGCGCGGAGGGCCAATATGAACCTTTTGAGCTGCACTACGCAGAGACCTGTATCATTCCGGAAGCAGCAGGCGCTTATTCTATACAGGCTATAGACGGCGAACCTGTCAAGGCAATCATTGCCTGTGTGAGGAATTAGATCATTTAGCATTTGCTAATTTCATACAATCTGGTATAATGTTGACTCAGAAAAACTCTGAGTCAACTTTTGATGCCTCGGGAAAAAGCGGAAAGGATACGTAATTCCATGTTTAAACGTTTTATCTACTATTATAAGCCCCACAAAAAGATGCTGGCTCTGGACATGCTGGCATCTCTACTTATCTCGGTCATCGGCATGGTATACCCCATCGTGACCAACAAGATGCTCAACATCTATATCCCGGAGAAAATGTATTCCACAATCGTCGTTGCCGGTCTGATCGTGCTGGCCCTGTACATAGTGCGCATGCTGCTGCGTTTTTTCGTCCAGTACTACGGCCACCTGATCGGCGTGCAGATGCAGTCCCAGATGCGTCAGGATCTGTTCGCCCACCTGGAAAAGCAGCCCTTCAGCTTCTACGACAACCACGAGACCGGCCGCATCATGACCCGTATCACCAGCGACCTGTTCGAGGTGTGTGAGCTGGCCCACCACGGCCCGGAAAACCTCCTGATCAGCTCGGTGATGATCCTCCTGTCCTTCACTTATCTGTTTTTAATCGATCCGATCCTGACTCTGATCATCTTCGCCTGTGTGCCCATTCTGGTGGTGGTTACCCTGTACTTCAGACGGGCCATGAGCCGTGCCTTCGACGACCGCCGCAAGAGCAATGCCACCATCAATGCCGCGGTGGAAAGCAGCGTCACGGGCATCCGTGTCACCAAGGCCTATACCAACAGCGCCCGCGAGGTGGAGAAATTCAAGGAAGGCGACAAGCAGTTCGTGGATGCCTCCCGCAGGGCTTACCGGGCCATGGCTCAGTTCCACTCTTCCACTGCTTTCGTGACAGATATCTTTAATGTATTTATCCTGATTGCAGGCGGACTGTTTCTATATGCAGGCAGAATATCCTTCGGCGATTATTCCACCTTCATCGTCTCCGTGAACCTGTTCATCAATCCGGTAAACACCCTGATCGGCTTCATGGAGCAGTTCCAGAACGGTGTCAGCGGCTTCAAACGATTTGTGGAGATTATGGACGAAACGCCTGAAATGGACGCGCCTGACGCAAAAGAACTTACGGATGTCCAGGGGGTCATCGAATTTAAAAATGTCACCTATGCCTACGCCCCTACCAAGGAAGTCCTTCACGATATCAATCTGCGCCTTGAAAAGGGGCGTAAGCTGGCGCTGGTAGGACCCTCCGGCGGCGGCAAGACCACTCTGTGCCATTTGCTGCCCAATTTCTACAAAATCCAGGAAGGCGACGGCTCCATCCTCATCGACGGCAAAGACATCCGGGGGTTGACCATGGAATCCGTCCGCCGAAACATCGGCATCGTCCAGCAGGACGTGTTCCTCTTTGTGGGCACCATCCGGGAAAATATCCTCTACGGCCGGCCCGATGCCACACAGGAGGAAGTATATGAGGCAGCAAGACGAGCAAATATCCACGATTATGTGATGACCCTCCCCAATGGTTACGACACGGAAATCGGCGAGAGGGGCGTGAAGCTCTCCGGCGGACAGAAACAGCGCCTGAGTATCGCCCGGGTTTTCCTGAAAAATCCCGCTATTTTAATCCTGGACGAAGCCACCAGCGCCCTGGACAACACCACCGAAGTACTCATTCAGCAGGCCCTGGACGAGCTGTGCAAGGGACGTACTACTTTGGTAGTAGCACATCGTCTCTCCACCATCCGCAATGCAAACGAAATTGCCGTAGTCATAAACGGACGCATTACGGAAAGAGGCACCCATGAAGAACTGATGGCTGCGGACGGCACCTATAAGCAACTCTACTCCCTTCAATTCCGAGAGAACGATCTGTTCGAATAAGGAAAATCACTTTGACGGGTATGCAGGCCAGAGTGCGCAGTCTTGTTTGTACCTTGAGCGGAATCGAAAGGATTGTAAAATATGAAAATATACCGCCTGATCGGCATTATCACGACCCTGCAGCAGAAAAAAAACGTCACCGCCCCCTACCTGGCCGAAAAATTCCAGGTATCCCGCCGCACCATCAACCGGGATATCGAGGACATCTGCAAAGCCGGCATCCCCCTGGTCACCACCCAGGGGGCAGGGGGCGGCATTTCCATCATGGACGGCTTCTCCCTGGATACTACCGTATTTACGAAACAGGAACTGGAAGCCATTTTCACGGGATTAAAATCCATAGACAGCGTCTCTCACTCTGCCTCAGGAGAAAATCTGGCCAGAAAAATCGGAAAAAGTCCCGCCGTGCAGGTATCCGGCCACATGCTTATCGATCTGGCATCCCACTATAAGGACGACCTGGCATCCAAATTGGAGCTGATCAAATCCGCCATCGAGACCTCCAGCTGCATCGCTTTCCGCTACTATTATGAAAAAGGGGAGGCCGACAAGCTCATCGAACCCTGCCTGGCCGTATTCAAATGGTCTGACTGGTACGTCTTCGGCTTCTGCAGACAGCGGCAAGATTTCCGTATGTATAAGCTGCGCCGCCTGTGGAATCTGCAGATTACGCAGGAACACTTCTCCCCCAGAGAGATTCCGGAGGAGAAAACACGCTTCGGCTCCCATATGACGGATGACTATATCGTTGCCGCCGTCTATGACCCCTGCGTAAAATACCGTCTTGTGGAGGAATATGGACCGGACTGCTTTACCAGACAGGAAGACGGCAGACTGTATACGGAATGGGGCTTCACTACCAAAGAGCAGGCTCTGGAATGGTTCCTGGGCTTCGGCATCCGGGTGAAAGTCCTGGAGCCTGGGGAGATGGTGGACCTGATGAAAGAGGCTCTGGATGCCGCACGGGCTTTATACTCTTGATTCGATTGTCACGGTAAGTCCGCTTTTGCATTCATCTATTGCAGTGCATTTATGCTTTTTATAATACTGAACATGACATACTGTTGACATGTTCGGAATGATAAAATATAGATGAAAAGCCGAATCCTTTTCACCCAATACCAAAGTCCGCTCTACGACAGAGCGAAAACATAATTTGAGGAAAAACGGAGGTACTTAAAAATGATTGACTCAAGATGCGGACTGCACTGTACCGAATGCGACTACAGGGAACCCTGCAACTGCGGAGGCTGTATTGAGACAAACGGCCATCCCTTCCATGGGGAATGCCCTGTGGCCACCTGCTGCCAGGAGAAAGGCTTTCTCCACTGCGGCCAATGCCCGGATATCTCCTGCAAGCTGCTGAACGACTATTCCTGCGATCCCGAGCAAGGCGATACACCCCACGGTGCCCGGATAGAGCAATGTAAAATCTGGCGTCGGGAGGAAATGGGAACTGAGCCCCCTGCGACAAATGTCTGAATACATACGACGCGACGAAATGAAAAAAGTCGGAATAATCTAAAAACCGGAAAAACGGAAGGAAAAATCAAATGAACAGAAAAATTCTGTCACTGCGCATGGAGCGGCAGCACCTCCTCACAAAAGCGGATGAATCCGAATACATAAGCCTGTACCGGGATACCCAGCCGGGGCAGAATGTATACTGGCACGGCTTCGGGAATCCTCCTGTCCTCTCCTTCCGCGCAGCCTTCGACGATATAGAATTCAACCGGAACCGCCAGCTGGAACGAAAGCTTGTAAAGGGTCGTTTTGCCGGAGGAAATCTGGGATGGATCATGTCCGAAGACATGGAACTCTTCGCCTCCCTCTACCGAAAGCCTCTTGTCAGGCCCACCCTGGAACAGTCACAAGTCCTCACCCTCATCGAGAACGCCGGGCCTTTCAATATACTGTCAAAAGGTGGCAGATGCGTTTGCAGAGCTGTATGAGATGGAGAATATCGTAGTGCTTGATGTAGGCAGGTATGGCTTTGTAATGCTAAAATATTATAATCTGCCACATGGTTTTGAAGATGCCATAACTTTTACAGACAGTGTGGAACTATTTGAAGATTTGTGGGAAGAATGGCTGAATACAAAACTGTATTTACTGGCAAAAGGCACACCGTTGCTGGAGAAGGGCTATAAAGGTGTGTTTGAGGGTTTGCCGGAAGAAAAACAGTCGGAACTTATCATGAGGAAAGCTACTTTTGCAAAAGCGGCAGAGATATATCTATAATGTTGTTTTTGTGAGGAAAATGGAACGGTAGTTGGCGAATAATCAAAGGTTAGAAAGGCTCTGTGAGATGCAGAGCTTTTCTTATTTGTGTTTTATGAAAAAATGGAATGAATGAGTGGGATTTCGCCGTAATCGGCATTGTGGAAATGTCGTATAACTGGCTATCTTATGGAGTTGTGGGTAACTCTGTTTGCAGGATGTGGGAAAGCTGCACTTTGCTTTTCCATGTCCTGTGAATAGAGTTATCCATGACGGAATAGTCAGTTATGCACATTTCCATGATGCAGTTTTTATGGCAAGTCTGTTCATTTTACAAAAATTTGACATAAGTTATGTTTTTGATTTTACAAGCAGTATTTATGATAAAAAGCGTAGAAGAAAATATCACAAAGAAAAAAGGAGAAAATTATTATGAAAAAAATTGTTACTTTTGTTGCCACTTTATCACTTGCACTCGTAGCTATGACCGGATGCGGGAAGGCGGACAGCAAAACAGTATCTACGGATGGCTCAACCTCTATGGAAAAAGTAATCGGTGCTTTGGGCGAAGCTTTTGAGGAAAACAATTCCGGTGTAACCTTTACATATAACCCTACCGGTTCCGGCTCCGGAATTACGGCTGTGGCAGAAGGACGCTGCGATATTGGTCTTTCCAGCCGTAACTTAAAGGAAGAAGAAAAAGCGCAGGGATTGACTGAAACGGTGCTTGCGCTTGACGGGATTGCTGTCATTGTAAATCCGGATAATCCGGTAAATGACCTTGACCTTGAAACGATTAGCAGGATTTATAGAGGGGAAATAACAAACTGGCAGGATATAGGCGGCAATGATCTGGAAATTGTCCTGATTGGACGTGAAGCCGGGAGTGGTACAAGAGATGGCTTTGAATCCATTACGGACACGGAGGATGCCTGCAAATACCGTCAGGAGCTTACATCTACCGGGGATGTGATTACAACGGTGGCAGGCAATCCGGCGGCAATCGGATATGCTTCCCTTGCATCTGTAAAGGATACGGTAAAAACCCTTTCTGTCGGCGGTATTGTACCTGCGGAGGAAACGGTAAAAGATGGTAGCTATGTGGTGCAGCGTCCGTTTGTGTTAGTGACAAAGAGCGGCGCAGAGCTTTCGGCAACTGCACAGAAATTCTTTGATTATATTACTTCATCTGAAGCAGGTGAGATTATCTCATCTGCGGGTGCAGTACCAGTAAATAAATAATCCGGCGGATTATGAAAGGTTTTGGAAGGTGAAGTCAAATGAACAAAAAACAGTTCATGGAGAATGCCATACATGGCATATTCCTGATACTTGGTCTGATTACAGTTGGCTGTGTACTCCTGATTACTGTTTACCTTGTCATATCAGGGATTCCGGCTATCCGAAAAATAGGAGTTTTGAATTTCCTTTTCGGGAAGAAATGGGCTTCTACAGCAGCACAGCCGCAATATGGGATTTTTCCGTTTATCCTTACCAGTATTTATGGTACGGCTGGCGCAATCGTACTTGGAGTGCCAATTGGCTTTATGACAGCAGTTTATCTTGCTAAGATTGCGCCGTTAAAAATAAAAACCGTTATTGAAACAGCGGTAAGTTTATTGGCTGGCATTCCGTCGGTAGTTTATGGGCTTGTGGGAATGATGGTGCTTGTGCCAGGGATACGGATTGTTTTCCATATCCCCGATGGAGCCAGCCTGTTTGCTGCTATCATTGTACTTGCAATTATGATATTACCCTCAATCATTAAAGTGTCGCTTACGGCATTAGAAGCTGTTCCAAAGGAATATGAGGATGCTTCCCTTGCGCTTGGTTCGACACCGATTGAAACATACTTCCGTGTATCCGTTCCGGCGGCAAAAAGCGGCATTGCGGCGGCTGTTGTGTTAGGCGTTGGCAGGGCTATCGGCGAGGCTATGGCTATTATGATGGTGGCGGGGAACGCCCCAAATATGCCGAAAATTTTTCAGAGCGTCCGTTTCCTTACAACCGCTGTGGCAAGTGAAATGTCTTATGCGGCTGACGGAAGTTTACAGAAACAGGCATTATTTTCGATTGCGTTGGTTTTATTCCTCTTTATCATGCTGATAAATGCCGTATTAAATTTCTTTTTGAAACAAAGCAAGGAGTAAATATAGATGGAAAAACAATCAATTTCCCTTAGAAGGAAAACATATATTACAGCCATGCGTGTGTTGATGGGGATTTCCGTATGCATTACTTGTGCATTGGTATTATTTTTGATTGGTTATGTATTGTGGAAAGGGCTGCCGAATGTATCTTGGGAGCTGCTTACTACGAAACCGAGTTATCTGTCTGACCGGATCGGGATACTGCCGGATATTCTTAACACAGTCTATATTGTAGCGGCAACTTTGGTATTTGTTCTCCCGCTTGGAGTTGGTGCGGCGATTTATCTTACAGAATATGCCAAAAATAAGAAACTGGTAGAAATGATTGAGTATGCAGCCGAAACCTTATCAGGGATTCCGTCTATTATTTATGGACTTGTAGGTATGCTGTTTTTCTGTCAGTTTTTTGGTATGAAAACTTCCCTCTTAGCGGGGGCATTTACTTTGGTAATCATGAATCTGCCTACGATTATGCGCACAACGCAGGAAAGCCTGAAAACAGTACCGCAAAGTTACCGTGAAGGTGCTTTTGGGCTGGGAGCTGGAAAGTGGCGTGTGATTTATACCGTTGTGCTTCCAGGTTGTATTGATGGAGTCATAACAGGCTGTATATTGTCAGTGGGGCGAATTTTGGGAGAATCAGCGGCACTTCTTTTTACGGCTGGTTTTGCCCATGCCCTGAACGGGATTCTTGAAGGGCTTGGCAGTGCAGGGGCAACATTGACGGTCGCATTATATGTCTATGCAAAAGAAAACGGGGAATTTGGTATAGCCTTTGCAATTGCCGCTATCCTGATGATTTTGACCATGTTCATCAATCTGTCGGCTACACTGGCGAGCAGATATTTCCAAAAAAGGAGAAATGTATGAATAATATAATGAATCATGACAAAAATCCTGCCATGGTGGTAAAAGACCTGTGCCTGTGGTATAGCAGTACACAGGCTTTGAAAGATGTAAATATTGAGATTGAAGGACAGAGCATTACGGCACTGATTGGCCCCTCCGGGTGTGGGAAGTCTACTTTCCTTAAATCGTTAAACCGAATGAATGACCTTATCGCTGGTGTACGGATTACAGGAGAAGTGTATTATAGGGGCGATAATATTTTTGATGCAGATGTCGATGTCAATGAGCTTCGCCGCAGTATTGGCATGGTTTTTCAAAAGCCGAATCCTTTTCCTATGAGCATCTACGACAATATTGCTTACGGGCCGAGGACACACGGAGTGAAAAATAAGGCAAAATTGGACGATATAATAGAACGCTCTCTGCGTGGGGCGGCAATCTGGGATGAAGTAAAGGACAGGCTGAAAAAATCGGCATTAGGACTGTCAGGCGGTCAGCAGCAGCGGCTCTGCATTGCCCGTGCATTAGCGGTAGAGCCGGATGTGCTTCTGATGGATGAGCCTACAAGCGCACTTGACCCTATTTCCACATCTAAAATAGAGGAACTTGCAATGGAACTTAAAGAAAAGTATACTATTATCATCGTAACGCACAATATGCAACAGGCTGTGCGGATTTCCGATAATACGGCTTTCTTTCTCCTTGGCAATTTAATTGAGTATGGAAATACGGAAAAGATGTTTGAGCAACCAAAGGACAAGCGGACGGAGGATTATATTACGGGGAGGTTTGGATAATGAGAAGTCGTTTTGATGAACAGCTTGTTATGCTGAATAAAGAGCTTACCCAAATGGGGGCAATGTGTGAGGAAGCGATTGCCGCTGCTTCAAAAGCATTAACTATGGGCGACATAAAGCTGGCAGACAAGGTTTTATCCCTTGATGGAGAGATTAACCGGATGGAGCGCACAATCGAAACACTGTGTTTGAAACTGCTGTTACAGCAACAGCCGGTAGCAAGGGATTTACGGCAAATATCTGCAGCCCTTAAAATGATTACTGATATGGAGCGTATTGGAACACAGGCGGCGGATATTGCGGAAATTATCACGTTTCTTGACGGAAGGACTGGAGGGGAATGTGAACAGATCCGGTTTATGGCAGATGCGGCGAGCCAGATGGTTACAGAAAGCATTGACGCTTTTGTAAAACAGGATGTAGTATTGGCTGGTGCGGCGATTGACCGTGATGATGTGGTTGACGATTTGTTTTTACAGGTCAAGTCATCTCTGATTAAGCTGATAGCAGAAAAACCGACAGACGGAGGATATGCGCTGGATTTACTGATGATTGCCAAATATTTTGAGCGTATCGGGGATCATGCGGTAAATATTGCAGAGTGGGTGGCTTTTTCCGTGACAGGAGAACATAAAGGAGCATGATTATGAAAGTATGGTGTGTGGAAGATGATGACAGTATCCGGGATATTGAGGTATATACGCTTAATTCCACTGATTTTGAAGCAAAAGGATTTTTGGATGCAATAGCCTTTCGTGACGCTTTATCTATGGAAAAGCCGGATTTGATAATTCTTGATATTATGCTGCCCGGAGAGGATGGCGTGGAACTGCTGAAATTTTTAAAAGACAGCCCTGACACTTGCAGGATTCCCGTCATCATGGCAACTGCAAAAGGCATGGAGTATGATAAAATCCAGAGCCTTGATTTAGGTGCGGATGATTATCTTGTAAAGCCTTTTGGGATGATGGAGATGGTTTCCCGTGTGAAAGCGGTACTCCGCCGGTGCAATCCTACAGAGGTAGAACATCTTTTGAAAGCCGGGGGGCTTGTTGTCAATCTGGACGAACATACAGTTTCCATTGATAATGAAAGAATACAGCTTACCTTAAAAGAATTTGAACTTCTCCGGCTGTTCCTTTCCCGTCCGGGCATCGCATTTTCCCGTGACCAGCTTTTTAATGACATATGGGGAGCTGATTATGTCAGTGAAACGAGAACGGTTGATATGCATATCCGTACTCTGCGTGTAAAACTGGGGGATTATGGGAAAATGATTGAAACAGTGCGTGGTGTTGGTTATAGGTTAGAGGTGCAGGCATGACAAAGAAAATTTTTAAATCAATTATGGTTGTAGCGGGGGCTGTCCTGATTGCAAGCCTTGTTATCATCATGGGATGTCTTTACAGTTATTTCAGTAATGTTCAGGGAAAACAGTTGGAGGATGAACTGTCTTTAGCTGCCATAGCCGTTGAAAAGGATGGACGGAACTATCTGGAGGAATTACAGTCAAGGGAGTACCGTCTGACATGGGTTGCTGAAAATGGAGATGTTATATATGATACACAGTCTGACGGGGAAAGTATGGAAAACCATGCGGACAGGGAAGAAATTCAAGAAGCCCTGCGGAATAAAGAGGGAAAAAGCTCACGTTATTCCACGACTCTTTTAGAAAAAACACTTTACTGTGCAAGGCGGCTTAATGATGGTTCAGTATTAAGGATTTCTGTCAGCAGCGTTACGATATGGGTGCTTGTTTTGGGGATGATACAGCCGATTTTAATTGTAGTTGTTGTAACACTCATTTTATCAGGAGTATTAGCAAGCCGTATTTCTAAACATATCATGGAGCCGTTAAACAGACTTGATTTAGAAAAACCGCTGGAAAACGATACTTATGAGGAGCTGGCTCCCCTATTAAACCGTATCAATAAACAGCATAAGCAGATTGATATGCAGTTGTCGGAACTCCAAAGGAAAAATGATGAATTTGCACAGATTACATATGGCATGACGGAAGGGCTTGTCCTTTTGAATGAGAAAAATATAATTCTGAACATTAATCCTGCCGCGCTGAAGCTGTTTCATACGAAACGTTCCAGCATAGGTAAAGATTTTCTGACAGTAGAGAGAAGCCATAATGTGAGCCACGCCATACAGGACGCATTTTCAAGTGGACACAGCGAAATCCGCATAGAACGTGAGGGAAAAGAGTATCAGATCCATGTCAACCGCATTGAATCTAACGGTATTGTAATTGGGGCGGTTGTTCTTGCCTTTGATATAACAGAAGCAGCTTTCGCAGAAAGGAACAGACGGGAGTTTACTGCCAACGTATCACATGAATTGAAAACTCCGCTGCAATCCATAATGGGGAGTGCGGAGTTAATGGAGAACGGTCTTGTAAAATCGGAGGATATGACACGTTTTGTAGGGCATATCCGCACAGAGGCAGGGCGGCTTGTAACATTAATTGATGATATTATCCGTTTATCCCAATTAGACGAGGGATGCGATATGCCGTTTGAAAATGTTGATTTATGTGAGATCGCATCTGAGGTGATGGCAGGACTGGCAGATATAGCAGCGGCAAAAGATATTGAAGTGGCTTTAACAGGAAAAAAGGTTTATATTAAAAGTGTCCGGCGGCTCTTAACAGAAATTATTTTTAACCTCTGTGATAATGCTATCAAGTATAATAAGAACGGCGGTACGGTAGAAGTAGCTATAAGCAGTCAGGAAAATAGTGCCTCGATTACGGTGAAGGATTCGGGAATCGGCATACCGCCGGAACATCAGGCAAGAATCTTTGAACGATTTTACCGTGTAGACAAGAGCCGCTCTAAGGAATCAGGTGGAACGGGATTAGGACTATCTATTGTAAAACATGCTGTACAATACTTGAATGGCAAGATTGAACTGCAAAGCAGCCTGGGGCAAGGAACGGTTATACAGATTATTTTTCAGCAAGATAAAAGTGATGTGGTGCAGTTTTCCTAAAAAACCTGTATTTTACATAAATTATACAAAACATAACTTTTATATTTTACAAAGCATTCATAAAATTATCTTTATAAATATTCAAAGCAAACGCTGACGGTAATTTTATGAAAAATATATAGCGCATGAGCTTAAGAATGGCGGTTTTATTTGAATGTAAAACTGCCATTCTTTTTTATAGACTATCAGTAAGGGAAAAGATATGATTAGAAAAAAGCAAAAACTGTATACACACCAAAGACAAAAAATAAAGAATAATTGCACACATAAAGGTGTACCGCAAGGAAGAAATAAACTTCACTGCGGTACACCTTTTTTAATGGTGCGAAATTTGTCTGATTTTGGCTTTTATTACAGTTTATCTGTTGCGTATTTGTGTGCAAAATCTGGCTGGAACAATTTTGATTCTGGAGGGGGATTCCGTTTGGGCTTACTGCTTCATGGTGGGCTGTTTTGAGAGCATGGATTTTTGTGTATCCCACACCTGTTTCATCAGCTTTTTCACTTCCTCCACATCGGCTTTATAGACGTTGCCTGTGGCGTTCATTCGCTTGGCGATCTGGTTTAAGTTGCCGCTGATTTTTCCAAGCGTGTAGTTGTATTCCCGCAGGTCTGAATAGTCAATGTCATAGACAAAGCCGT
>OFFY01001414.1_pt1 | contig 20179 bp, 16 predicted proteins | sample 1521481 | NCBI WGS metagenome assembly OFFY01 (sample SAMEA3504117, study PRJEB24116) | mouse gut metagenome | biome: mouse gut; feature: mouse-associated habitat; material: faeces | place: Denmark | collected 2011
GGAACAAACACCAGAATTTTTGGAAACTCCGGCACCTACAAAAACAACTAACTTATTTTGATTATTTATTTCTCTTATGTTTTCAATTTGTGAAATAATTCTATTCATAATTACCCCCTATAATTCAATTGTTTTTTCATATATCCTTTAAATTCAAATTTGCCATCTATTATACAACTACAGCCTTCCAGATGAAACCAAACCAAAGCAGAAGATTCTAGATGGCTCCAATCCCCCCACACACAATCAATGGCATAAGATTCAGCCAGCTTTTACAACGGTTTAGAATAATAGCATCTCCGCAACTCCCCCCCCAGATTGTCCGAAAATTGTATTAATCTAACAATCAAATCAGAATTTTTGCACTAAAAAATCAGGTATTCCCAGATCCTCTCACGAATCTTTTACCTGACCTTGAAAACTGAATAAAATACACAATTTTTATGCTGCTTCTCTTCCTACTTTTTCCATCAATTCCTCAAATCGAAACATATTTTCTGCTCTTGACAGGTTATATCCTGTTGCAAAGAGCGCAAATTCCCCATCCACTTTCCTCTTGCCTTTTAACAGAAAGTAGCTTGCTCCCATTGCTCGTTTTATTGTTCCAAACGGATGCTCTGAGGTACATTTCCTCAGTTCCATTTTCTCCCTGCCTGGTCGGAATTTTATTCGTACCACCTTCTTCTTTTCAAAATGCCACTTCTCCTTTTTCCCTTTCTTTGGTTCTTTCCCAGGACCTTCTGGTCCTTCCGGCCCTTCCGGATTCCACCATTCTGCTTTCTTCTCCAGCGTATCTTTGTTGAAATCTATTTCTTTCCATTGCCCTTTCCCACTTATACATTGATTTCTATATGGACATTTCCGACATGCTGTTTTATTCGCGTATCTCGTGTCTCCGTTTTTCTTAACACTTTTATGCCGAAGTACCGCTCCTCCTGGACAATGTACTTTATCACGCTCCGGATCCCGTACATAAAATCCTTCCCCTGCACGCTCCTTCATCTCTTCCTCTGTTGCATACGGCTCTGCCATTTCTGCCGGTTCGTCGACTACTTTCTTCTTTGTCTCTACTACTTCTATTTTCTCTATTACTTCTTCATACACGTCTGGCACAATTCCATTATGCAGGCACTTTTTTATCTCTTCTGTTGATTTGCTTGATTTGTCACATCCCTTTTCCTCATACTCTATTTCCAACTCATATGTCTCCTGCCCGTCTGGCAATATCACATTCGGAATGATCCCTTTTTCAAGACATTCTATCATATCTTCCGGCTGTTGGTACCCTTTGTCTGCCAGCGCTTCTATGATCTCATCCCCCGCACCCTTTTTTATCTCTCCCATTGTTGATGCCATGAGTCCATGGTCCGTATTCCGGTTTGTCATCTGGTAATCCATCATCAAATGCGTCTCTGTATCTACTGCGGTCTGAACATTATATGCTGTATCCATCCCATTTTTATTTTTCATCAATCGGCAATCCGGATCTGTTAATGATATTTGTGTCAAGTTATGTTTGATCATCAAATCCCTATAAAATTTGTATTGATCTAAACGCTTCTGCGCCTCCTCTAATTTCTTCTCAAGCTCCTCTTTGGTAAGACTTCCGTTTCCTGTTTCTTCATTTTCATCTGCTATTTCTATCTGACGTAAATATTCCTCTGTATGGTCTTCTAACCATTTGATACGGTCATCCAGTTTCATGGCCGTAAAGTTTCTGTCTTTTGAATTCCATGCCTTAAATTTACTCCCATCAATCGACACATAACCGGTATCCAGATCTACCGATATCCGTTTTGTAAATTCCTTGAATACTTTTTTCATACAGGCAATATTGTCTTTTCTAAAATCAGAAATCGTCCGAAAATCCGGCTGCAATCCATCCATCAGCCATATCACTTCAAGATTTGTTTTACATGCTGCTTCCAGCTTTCTTGATGAACGGATCCCTCTTCGGTAACCGTACAAATACAGCTTCATTAAATTGGATGGCGGATAGCATCCTCTTCCTCCTGCATTCGCTTCTGCCCTTTGAAATCCCATTTTCATGAGATCAACATGATCAACAAAAAAGTCAATGATCCGTGCAATACTTTCCGGCTCTACAAGACTATCAAATGATGTGATCATAACTTGATTTCTGTCTATTTTCTTCTTTATATATGGCATGGGACTTTCTCCTAAAGTAATCAATTTTTATATTTCTATTTTATCACATTTGAGAGAAAAATTCTTCTATTAGGAGATAATTTGTGTACTTTATTCAGTTTTCAAGGTACATTATTTTTATGAAAATCACTCGCTTAATTTGCGAATGCATCTACCTATTAGATTAATTCATCAACTTATTAGTTTTCGGACAGTCTCCCCCTCCATTCGCACTAAAACTCGGTCCACATCCGAAATGATCCGCGTTTACACAGAAATGTTGTATCATTGGGTGCGCAATGTGCCGGATTAATCCCGACAGCCTGCCTGAATCAGATACAGGCATATCTAAATAAAAAAATGCCTTAGATATATGCTGAAGTTCCAACTACCTAAGCAACAATTCGATCGCTGTCTACGTTTTGTCAATGACGCGGTATATTCCCCATAATCCGGTCAGATCACGCAGCGCCCAGTCCTTGCAGTAAAAAACATGAGAACCCGACAGTGCTACTTCCAATGTGATAACCGTATTAAAACCATCTATAGGCACCGTCTCTGATAAGCGTCCCCTTTCTGTTTGCAGTAGCTCTTTATTCTCCCGTTTCTGAATAGATTCCCTAGCTAACACAGACCGCACCTGAGCCAGACACTGCCGCTCGGAAAACAGGTAATGATTGCCAACAAAAGTCGTGACTGGTTTGACATCATATCCCCTTCTGCTCATCGTCCTCTTATCCCTTTCCGACAATTCCCTGGCCTGCGAATACAGCCAGTACCCCAAGCATAACACTGAGTACGGTATAACTGGCCACCAGATGCATCTTCCCGTCTTTCATCATATCTGTTGTCTCCAATGCCAAGGAGGAAAATGTAGTAACAATTCCAATCAGAAAAGATCCCATAATATTTATCATTAGTGTTTTGTTCGGAAATACACATCCTTCTTTCAACGGGATCATTCCGATTAAATATCTGCAGACCGCTCCCATAAATCCACCAGTTCCACCAACAATACACTCTATCATGGCAGACATCCTTTCCCAATTCAAGGTAGGTCAATTATACCTGTTTTCCAACCCCTTTGTAATGCTTTGCGTTCGCTCCCCATTCTCCAGTACCGGGGTATAGATTCCTATTACGTCCATATCTTCCTCATCCCCGCCATCAATCTGGACATAATAATCCCGTATGTAACGCGTACTGTAATGCTCCTGCAGGGAATACAGCTCCAGCGTCTGAAAATCCACCAGACATATATCCTTTGCCCCCGATTCTTTTCCTTCATATCCATAACAATCCATGACCTCCAATAGCTTATCCAGACAGGACTGGCACAAATGTCCTTGCACCTTCTTCACATCAAAGATACTGTTTGCACCATATTCCACCGTTATCTCCGAAATTCCCCGTTCTGGATACCGGTCTGTCTGAAAGCTGCATGAATCCTCTGCGCCAACAGTCCATCCAGAACCTCCTCCGCCCATTCCATCCAGATTCCGGATCTGCATATCCATTACATACCAGTCGTTGACACAGATTACCCCCAGATCATCTCTCCCACGGAACATACCCATCAAACTTCGATTATGGTTCCCACACAGATAACACTCTGCCGTATCAGCAAGCGTACTGTTAGCAGGAGGCTGTTCCTGTCTCTTCCATGTCTTTCTCGTTTTCTGTTCTTCAGCCTGAAACTCCTGCTTATTTAGCCCGGCCAAAACTACTCCCAGACACATCCCCATGATAAAACACAGGACGCCGATTCCAAATACTGTCTTGTTTCTACCCATATTCCCTCCTAATTCTAATAGATATAGTACCAATGCTATCAGAATCAGTATACCAAACCAAGACAATATTTTCATCATATATTACTTTATTTCCACATATTTTCAGCATTATATTGCGTATTAATCAATAATTGATAGAAAATATTTACGCTCTAGCACAGGCTACTTTTCTTCTTCCTCAATCAGAAAATCCAAAATCCGCAGGATTTTATCCTGTTTCTCCTTCGGGAGCCTCTGAAGCTTTTCCTCTATCCTTGTACACTGAGCCTTCCTCCCAACACGTAATACATCCAGCATCACATCATCCGCAGATACCTCCAGAACATTAATGATTCGGACAAGGGTTTCCAGCTTTGGTGTTTTAACTCCTCTTTCAATCGCCCCAAGATGATTCCAACTGACTCCGACCTGCTCTGCCAGTACTTCCTGAGTCATTCCTGCCTTCTCCCGATATTTCTGAATCCGTTTTCCTAATCCCTCCATCTGTTTGACCTCCATTTCTTACCAACGCTAAAAGCGTGTATACCATTCTTATCAGTATATTTGTTAGCAGAATCGGCAAACAGTATCTAACAGAATGTGTATCAACGCTTTAAGAGTGCGACATGAAATTGGCACAAAAAAGTCTTAAACTGGCACATTTCTGCGATTTACACCGTAAAAGTCATATGTTAAAATTGATATTGTCAAAATTATATGCAGAAAAAGCGCAGCAATATCTTGGGCATTGCCTCACCCCAGGATTATTGACTGCGTTTTTTATTGCAGGAGGTGAAAATAGACTTACAATTTCATATGGAACCGTGGGAAGCAGACTGTATTGACCAGTCTGCTTTCTTTCATTACATGCAAAGGACCGTGCCGACGGCGCGTTCTCTACATCGTCTGAAAATCCAGGCAGAGGCAGGAACCCCTCCTGTACCGGATACCCCAGAAACCTCACTGCCCAGCACAAAACAGCGAATATATAGATTCACGGAATACCCGGACAGGCAGCAACAGACAGTCAGGGATGGCACACAGTCTCCCTGCCTGATTCAGAATAAGGAGACAACACTGATATGAGAAAACACAAAGTCAAAGAAACACCGCCAAATCCGACATCATTCACTAAGGATTCTCATCGTATGTACAACAAGCAGAAGCGCCATATCGACTACATGAAGTACCTCTATACGGCGGCGCTTTTATTTACATTCTTAGCCTGCAGTGTCCAGCCAGTGATGGCAGCAAATGTATGGGACAAGGCAAAGGAAATCATGAAGGACGTTTACAACCAGATCGTCCTGATCTCCACCATTGCCGCTGTGGTAACCGCATCCGTAGCCCTACTTATGATGAACTTTTCCAAATCCGGCAAGACCGTGGATGAGTCCCGCGCATGGCTCAAACGGATCATCATCACCTGGGCCATTTTAAACGGGCTAGGATTCATTATGGCCTACATCACTCCGTTCTTTGCGGGCGGCCAGTGGAATGGATAGGATAAGAAAGGAGGCATCCGTATGAAAATCTTAGACGGAATCGTGGAATGGATCGCAGAGCAGGTCATGAACATTCTGGATCTTATCACTACTTCAGTATTGGGCGCACTGGGATGTTCCATGGATACCTTCCTCCGCTATTTTCCGGCAGCCGAGAATATGTATCAGATTTTTCTGTCCCTTGCCATTGGATTGATTCTTTTAAACTGGGTTTGGCAGCTCTTTAAAAATTATTTTGCAGGTGCAGGGGTTGAAGCGGAAGATCCTCTGAAATTATCTATGCGAACCTTTATCTTCCTGTTTCTGACCTTTTATGCAAAGGACATTGTGAACCTGCTGTTAGATATCGCCGGAACACCGTATAGCTGGATACTAACCGATGACCTTCCATCCCTAAAGTTCGCGGACTTCAGCTCAGTCATTACTGTCATCTTAGGAGTCTGTGCAAATGGGGCGGTTGCTCTCATCTCTTTGATTCTGGTACTAATCCTAGCATGGAATTACATCAAGCTCCTCTTTGAAGCAGCAGAACGTTACATCCTTCTGGGGGTTCTGGTCTTTACAGCACCCGTTGCTTTTGCCACAGGCGCCTCCCAATCTACCGGAAATATCTTCAAGAGCTGGTGCCGAATGTTAGGCGGACAGTTCTTCCTATTATTAATGAACGCCTGGTGCTTGAGGCTGTTTACTTCTATGGTCGGCACCTTCCTTGCAAATCCACTGTCCATCTGATGAAAGGAGACGAATGTGAAATACAAAAAACAAATACTATCATTAATCTTACTGGTTTCCTGCATGGCGCTTCTCTATTCAATGCCAGTCTTTGCCTCAGAACTTACCGAAGCAGAAGTAGAGCAGGCTGTGGCAGACCAGGGAAAGGAAGCCGTCACCGGAAATGTTTTTATCTGGTTTCTGTGCGCCATTGCATTTCTGAAGGTCAGCCAAAAGATAGATTCCTTCATGTCAAGTCTTGGTATCAACGTTGGGAATACAGGCGGAAACATGATGGCAGAGCTTCTGATCGCTGGACGGAGCTTAACCAGCTCTATGCACCTGAAGGGTGGCGGCAGTAACGGCGGCGGTGGATACCGGAAATCCGGTTCTCCCGGCGATGCAGCCGTAGGGGGAAGCTTCCTCTCAGGCGGGCTTGCCGGATCGGTGGGAAGGCAGACCGAACGGAGTGCTGTCAATAACGTAACCGGGTATACAGAGAACTCTAGCATCGGGAGTGCCATGTATCACTCATCCCTAAATAAAGGCGGGGATTTTGCCAATAACGTCATCAGCAACATCGCCCAGGGAAATTACAGCCAGGTCGGCTCCATCAAGGGCGAAGAGGCGGAAAAAGCTTTCATTTCCTATATGGGAATGAAAGAAGACAAGAACTCGCCGCTTCCTGTATATACCAATATGGAAATCGGCGGCGGGCGCATGACCGGGACAGAGACCACGGAAGATTCCGGGAACCGGGAGTTTGCCCTGTACCATGCAGATCAGTATCTGGCGCCCACACCGGGAACTTATGATACCGTGCAGTCGGTTGACGGCGCTACCTGGTACAAGCAGTACGCCCAGCCCACTGTCAATAAGACGCCTTACGAAACGGAGGATGGAAAAGTTGCCTACCATGAATCCATTGTCCAGAAGCTTCCGCAGGCTCCCCAGAGAAAGGAGCGGATCTAGTTGGCAGAACAGCAAAACCGCAGCGCTGATGCTGCCGGTATTGTTCCTGACCATGCTCCCCGGACTTACCTTCGGGGACTTATCGGAGAACTCCGGCGTATTAAACAGCGGCACCCTGATCAATGAGAACCTACAGAAAGCAAATCAGGCAATCGTGGAGGTTTTAATGGAATGCCACGATGAGGTGCTGGCGGAAATCCAGCAGGAAGCGTCCATGGTTCCGGAAGGGGATACCGTATCCATCACCGATCCTTATGCCGCTTCCATTTCTGTTAACTCCAACCTGCTGATTGCACAGTTCTGTGCCAGCAGGGAAAGTTACAAAGAAATAAATATAAAAGAGCTTCAGAAGGTCATCCGGGAAAATAAGGATGATCTTTTTTCTTATGATGTCTCAACGGAGACCGTCACCATGGAAGTTAAAGTTGACGCAGGTGCGGAAGGCGAGTCTGGGAATGGAAGTACCGAAGGCACTTCCACCGCACCTCAGACCAAAACGGTTACATTTACGCGTCACAATTATGTTGTGAAATATGCCGGTGATACCTATTTTGCAGATCATGTATTCCATCTGACGGACAAACAGAAAGAGCTGGCTGAAGCTTATGCGGAGAATCTGGAACTCTTTTTCGGTTCGTCTGCTTCCGGGGTTGCGACTGCAAATGTATCTGAAGAGGTGCTGGCTTACCGGACCACGGTAGAACGGATCGCTTCCAAATACGGTATGGGACAATACGTGGAGCTGATCCTTGCCGTCATGATGCAGGAATCCGGTGGACGCGGAACGGATGTCATGCAGGCATCTGAGAGCGGATACAACCAGAAATATCCTCATTCACCGGGCAGTATTACTGATCCGGAATACAGCATTGAATGTGGGATTCAGGCATTAAAGCATGTCCTCACGAAAGCCGGGTGTACCGGGCCGACGGATCTGGACCGGATCAAACTGGCGCTTCAAGGCTATAATTATGGCTCCGGCTATATTGACTGGGCGATAGCGCGTGACGGTGGCTACACTAAGGAAAATGCCATTGCATACTCTGATATGATGTGCGCCCGTCCAGGCTGGCACTATTCTGTATACGGTGACAAGGAATATGTGGATCATGTCCTGCGTTATTATATCGTGACTTCCACAGGCGGCACCTATCCGGCAAACGGGATGCAGATCCCCCACTACCTGCAGACAGATTATGGGAATATTCCTTACGGCGGAGGCTCTATTGCTTCCAGCGGATGTGGCCCTACCAGCTTTGCCATGATTGCAAGCTACCTGACCGGGACAACTATTACCCCGGTAGATGCGGTTTCCTGGTGCGGAAATTCCTATTATAAGCCGGGCGTGGGAACCTACTGGTCCTATTTCCAAGCGGCGGCCTCCCATTTCGGGTGTGGTTCCGTTACCCAGACCAGTGACGCCAACACAGTCCTGAAGGCACTGTCGGAAGGGCATCCTGTCATCAGCTCACAGCGTCCGGGCTTATTTACAAGCGGCGGGCATTTCATTGTCCTCCGGGGAGTCACTGCAAACGGGAAGGTTCTGGTAAATGACCCGAACGACAGCGCTTCCAAGAACTATATCAACCGGGAATTTGACATGATGTCCGAAGTCCATGCTACATCCAATGCGTACTGGATTTTTGACAAGAAATAGAAAGGATACCATATGAGCAGAAAAAAATTAATTTTGTCCATTCTCCTGATGGCTGTGCTCGTATCGGTTGGCATTATACTGCCGGCCATGCACCATGATCAGACGGAAGAACAGCCGGCAAAAAAGAAGCCAGTTCCGACTACTGGGAAAACACCGAAACCATCACCGATAAAAGGAACCTCTTCTCTGTCTGGATTGCAGTATCTTGGATTTGAGGATTTGGAAACATTTCTCCCACTTATCCAGATAGAGGATTTAAAAACACAGATGGTTTCTTATTTACAGGATACGGGATATAGAAATATAACATCTGTAACCTTTGTTGTAGATGAGACCAGTTATCCCTCTAATGGAGAAATACTGTTTCAGTTTGCACTATCAGATGGAAGCAGGATTCCTGTGACCTGCCTCACTGCAGACGGGACATTTACATTTGGAGAAGAAGAACGACAGATCTCATCATCAGAAAACGCATATACGCGCATTTATACACGTCAGACCGATAATTCCCTTCCTGCCGTAACCACAGAGGAGATTGAAGCCATGCAGGAAGGCGGTTATGCAGATACAGAAAATAATGATGGTAATATTGCTTCAGATTCCACCGTAAGCGCTGTTCAAATTGATGGCACTATAAATCATTCAGGAAATAACGCAGAGGAGGTGACGCCATGAGCAGCCCGGAAGAACAGCAGGCAGCTTTGATCCCCCGCAACTTTATGGAACGCGGCACTTTTATGGGCGGGATGTTCAAGATTCGGAATGCCATTGAAGGGGCTGTGCTTGCAGCCGGAATCGGAATTCCAGTTGTCCACCTGCCCGTATCGCTGACTACTCGCATCATCATCCTGTGCATGACATCCCTCCCAGCCGCCATGGTTGCCCTCATCGGGATTGGCGGGGAAAGCCTGACTGCATTTTTAATGAATGCCCTCCGGTTCGTAAAAAACCGTAGGATCATCTACCGTTCTGACGTCATGCCAGATTACCGGAAGCGGAGACAGCACGCAAGGAACCGGGAACCTAAGAGCCAGAAGCAGAAAACGAACAAAGGAAACACAAAACAAAGCATTGATAAACAAAAGTATCATGATAAAGATGTTTCCGAAGAAAATACCGTTCAGGATTCGCGATCGGACTTCGGGGAAGTTCAGGAAGTTGGGCATTCCAGCCGGAAAGCCAGAAAAAAAGAGGCTGCACGTAAGAAAATAGAAAAGAAACGGGAACGCCGGATCTATGATACTTCCACCAGCAACGGGATTAAAAAGCAGGCAAAAGAAGACATCCGTGTACTCAAAATAGATCGGAAGCTGGCAAAGAAAGCGCAGGTTCAGGCGTTAAAAGAGGCAAAACAAGAGAAGGCAACACGCGAACGGCAAAGAAAGGAGGATAAAAAAGAAGCCGTCCGGACAGCTAAATTTGAGAAAAAAGACGCGTTGCGGCGTGAAAAGGACGCAAAGAGGGAGGCTGCCTACCGGAAGAAACATCCGGACAGCCCGCCTTCCTCTCCGGCAAAAAAGAAGAAGCGTAAATACCAGACATTGGAGGACTATCTCCCCATCGAAAAGATTGCCAACGGTATCGTCTATACCACTGATCACCGTTACGTCAAGATCTTGGAGATCGAACCCATCAACTTCCTGTTAAGAAGTGCCAGAGAACAGCAGAGCATTATCTACAGCTTTATCTCTTATTTAAAGATCAGTCCTGTGAAGCTTCAGATTAAGATGATCTCCAAGAAAGCAGATATCAACCGACACCTGGAGCAGTCTGCAAAAGAGCTAGAACGTGAATCCGATCCCAGATGCAGGGAGCTTCAGAGGGACTATATCCAGTTCGTGCGTCATTTAAGCTCCAGGGAGGCAGTCTCTCGCCGCTTTTTTCTTATCTTTGAGTATGAGCCGTTCAACGTAAACCGGAAGGTGGAAGAAAAGGAGATCCTGGCGGCGCTGGAGACTGCGGCACAGACAGCAAAAACCTTCCTCTATCAGTGCGGCAATGATGTGGTCACACACGAAAATGAGGATGAGTTCACCACCGATGTACTCTATACATTATTGAACCGGACATTGTGTACCGACCATCCTCTCCCGGAACGGATTACTGAAGTTCTGGGACAGCGCATGGCGGAGGGCAAAGACGTGGATACCATCCACAGCAATGCATTTACTGCGCCGGAATCTCTGAACCTAACGCATAGTAACTATGTGCGGATCAACGGGCTTTACCATACCTATCTCATGGTTCCCTCAGACGGATATAAGAATAAGGTCACTCCCGGCTGGCTCTCCCTCCTCATCAATGCGGGGGAAGGGATTGATATTGATTTCTATCTGCATAAGCAGCCAAAGGACAAGATCCAGCAGCGCCTGGGACAGCAGATCCGTATCAACCGTTCCAAGATCAAGGATGCCTCGGATACGAACTCAGATTTCGATGACCTGGATTCCGCTATCCGTTCCGGATATTTTCTGAAAGCAGGGCTTGCCAATAATGAAGATTTCTACTATCTGAATCTCCTCATTACGATTACGGCGTCAGACCTGGAGGAACTGCAGTGGCGGATACAGGAGATGAAAAAACTCTTGATCTCTCAGGACATGGACTTACGCTCTTGTTATTTCCTGCAGGAGCAGGGATTCCGATCTTCCCTGCCGCTTGCTTCCTTGGATAAGAAGCTTTATGTGCTGTCCAAACGGAATGTGCTGACCACAGGTGCCGCAAGCTGTTATCCATTTACCAGTTATAGTATCTGCGATGACAACGGCATCCTGTTCGGAGTCAATAAGCATAATAATTCCCTGGTCATTGCAGATATCTTTGATTCCAAACAGTATAAAAATTCCAACATCTGCATCCTGGGATGCTCTGGTGCCGGGAAGACCTTTACCATGCAGACCATGGCGCTTCGGATGCGCCGGAAAAGCATTCAGGTTTTCATTATCGCCCCGTTAAAGGGGCATGAGTTCTACCGCGCCTGTAAGAATGTAGGCGGAGAATTTATCCAGATCTCTCCAGCCAGCCGGAGCTGTATTAACATCATGGAAATCCGAAAGATTGATAATTCCGTTAATGAACTTTTAGATGGCCCGACGCTGGACGCTTCGGCTCTTGCTTCCAAGATACAGAAGCTGCATATCTTCTTCAGCCTGCTGATCCCGGATATGAACCATGAGGAAAAACAGCTTTTAGATGAAGCGCTGATCAAAACCTATGCCAGAAAAGGGATCACCCATAAAAATGAATCCCTGATTGATCCGGAACATCCTGACCAGTATAAGGAAATGCCGATCCTGGAGGATGTCTATGATATCCTGATGGAAAGCCGGGATACCAAACGGCTGGCACATATCCTGAACCGCCTGGTGCATGGCTCCGCCTCTTCCTTTAACCAACAGACCAACGTAGACTTGACCAATAAATATACGGTACTGGATATTTCAGAGCTGACCGGCTCCAGCGACCTCTTAACGGTCGGCATGTTTGTGGCACTGGATTATGTCTGGGATAAAGCGAAGGAAAACCGGACGGAGGAAAAGGCAATCTTTGTGGATGAGGTCTGGCAGTTGATCGGCGCTTCCAGCAACCGGCTGGCCGCAGAATTTGTACTGGAGATCGCCAAGATCATCCGTGCCTACTCAGGAGCCGGGATCTTCGCCACTCAGGACTTAAATGATTTCTTTGCGTTGGATGACGGTAAATATGGGAAAGGGATCATCAATAACTGCAAGACCAAGATCATCCTGAACATGGAGGATGAGGAGGCCCAGAGGGTGAAACATATCCTCCATCTTTCCGAAACCGAAGTCATGAACATCACACATTTTCAGAGGGGGAATGGTTTAATCTCAACAAACAATAATAATATCACCGTAGAGTTCAAAGCTTCTGCACTGGAAAAGGAACTGATCACCACCGACCGTCAGGAACTCTTAGAGATCTTGGCGCGCCAAAAACACAGGGAAGGTTAATCCTATGATCGCAGAGCTAAATACTACAGAAAACGTACTCCATGATTTTAGAGCACAGAACTTCCTGATGCAGAAGATCCGCGGCCCGCCAAAGAGTCCCAACCATAGAATGAAGAAAAGCGGTATGAAGAAACATCTGCCGGTACAACTGAACACCGTAGACCAAGCAGCTAATATGGCTGCTTTTTTCTTTGCCATCCTACGAGGAAATCTGCCATCGATGGATTTTGTAGTGATGGCAAATTTATTTTCAAGGAGGAAATTAATGTTACAAAAAGCAAAACATTTTATAAAACGGCTGTCCGCATTTCTGCTTGCAGTCCTTGTTACTGCAGGAACCTGTCCTTCCGGCAGCGTACCTGTACATGCCGCAGACGGCACCATCCAATACAATTCTGGACCTACTATCAATTATGGCAGCTATTGTACCACAAAAATGACCTTTGACGGCAGCAATACCGCTTACTGCGTAGAACCGTTACAGCCTACGCCCTCATCAGGAACCTATGCCTACACCCTGCTTGGCAATAACTCCCCCATCCGAAAAGCATTATATTACCTGAATGGCGGATATGGATATGACAGGCATATCAAGAACCAATATCTCGGCGGCTGGTCGGATGACAATTCCTACGTCATCGGTCATCTGGTCGTTGCGTACATCTATGCAGGCTATGCTTCAGACAGCGGCGCCTTCCATGGCGCTCCCCAGAATTACATTGATAAAGCCGTCGAAGTAGCAAACGCCGTCAGAGGGCTTCCAGAACCTCCCGCAACCTTCCGGGCTTTTATCATTCCGGGCAATAATGACCAGACCTTAGTTGGAAGCTGGTATCAAGTTCCTTATGGCTACATAGAACTCCGCAAGGTTTCCTCAAATGCTGCCGTCTCTGACGGGAATGGGAATTATTCCTTAAGGGGTGCGGAATATGGCATTTATAAGGGGGAAACACTTGTCACAAAACTGACTACCGACCAGAATGGTTATGCCAAATCCGATGAACTAGAGTCCGGAAGCTACACGGTCAAAGAACTGAAAGCTTCCAAAGGCTATATCATTGACATAACGGTTCATAATGTAACTGTAGAACCGGAAAAAACTGCTTCCCTTCATGTAACGGAAGTACCCCAGAATGATCCGATGGATCTGCTGCTCCAGAAGCTTGACAAAGAACTGAAGGCGGCACAGCCGCAGGGCAGGGCTTCTTTATCAGAGGCTCAGTTCACAGTAAAATTTTACACTCAACAGTCTGATACAGATCCTGCCGCTGACGGCGCAACTCCTGCACGTACCTGGATTTTTAAAACAGATTCCGAAGGGAAAGCGAAGTTTTCCGCAAATTATCTGGTATCCGGGGATGAATTCTATACCCAAAAAGATGGATGTACTCTCTGTCTCCCCCTTGGCACAGTAACAGTACAGGAGACAAAAGCTCCAATCGGTTATTTCACCAATGATACAGTGTTTGTACAGAAGATTACAGCAGGCGGCAAAGCGGAAACTGTATCCTGCTATAATGCTTCTTCCGTAGAGGAACAAATCTGCCGAGGTGGCGTCAAGCTTCAGAAACGGGATTTTGAGACAAAGAAGAAAGAACCGCAAGGCGACGCCACGCTGGAAGGCGCAGTCTTTACCATCACATCCCTGAATGAAAATCCTGTCATAATAGATGGTAAAACCTACACTAAGAACCAGGTAGTTATGACTCTTACGACCGACAGCAATGGATCGGCTTCCACAAAGAATGACGTGCTCCCCTTCGGGCATTATCGGGCAGATGAAACCAAAGCCCCGGAAGGCTATCTGAATGAAGGAAAGCTCTCCGTGGAATTTGACATCACCCAAAATGGTGAGATTGTGAATCTGACCTCTGAAGATGCGGCCATATCAAACCAGGTCATCCGCGGGGATCTGGAACTAATAAAGGTTGTCGATGGAGAACAGAGACGGCTTTCTGACGTCCCGTTTTCTATCACATCTGTAACGACCGGGGAAAGCCACACGATTGTTACCGATAAGAACGGCTATGCCAGCACTGCTTCCAAATGGAATAAGCACACCCACAATACCAACCAGGGTAAGACTTCCGAAGACGGAATCTGGTTCGGAACATCGAAACCGGATGATTCCAAGGGCGCTCTTCCTTATGATACTTATTCTATAGAAGAACAGCGCTGCAATGCAAACGAGAGCATGGATCTCTTAAAATTCGAGGTCACTATTTATAAGGATTCTGTCAGTGTGGATTTAGGGACGCTTACCGACGACAAAATTGAAATTTGTACCACCGCCCTTGATAAGAATACAGGAACTCATATGAGCAAACCAGAAAAGAAAGTGACGCTGATTGATACTGTAGAATATTCTGGATTGAAGAAGGGTCAGAAGTATCAGATTATCGGCACGCTGATGGATGCAGAAACCGGTGAAGCGATCCTGATTGATGAAAAGCCGGTGACTGCCGAAAAAGAATTTACGGCAAAAAAATCATCCGGAAGTGCGGAAGTCACCTTTACGTTCGACGCAACTTCTTTAGCAGGAAAGACTACAGTAATCTTTGAGGAACTTCATCAGGATGGGAAGAAACTGGCTGCCCATACAGATTTAAAGGATACGGAGCAACAGATCTCATTCCCGGAAATCGGCACAAAGGCGAAGGACTCCGATACAGAAGATAATATCGCCAATGCGGATGAAAAAGTACAGCTTACCGACACCATCTTCTTCAAAGGACTAATTCCCAATCTGGAATATGTCGCTGCCGGAAGGCTGATGGATGCAGAGACAGAAGAACCGCTTTTGGACGGCGATACTCCCATTACTGCGCAGACCACATTTACTCCGGAAGCCAGCGAAGGCACCGTTGACGTTGTATTTGAATTTAACGGCAGTTCCCTGAAAGGCAAAAATACGGTCATCTATGAGTCAGTCACCCAGGAAGAAAAAGAGGTGGGGATGCATGCAGATCCGAAGTTTAAGGATCAGCAGATGTTCTTCCCGGAAATCGGCACAAAGGCAAGCTGTCCGGAAACCGAATCCCAGATGGCGATTCCAAAGGAGGAGCTCACGATAGTAGATACCGTTTCCTATCATCTGGTTCCCGGAAAGGAATATAAACTCACTGGAACCCTTATGGATAAAGAGAGCGGAAAGCCCCTGCTGGTTGATGAAAAGCCTGTGACCTCCGAGCTTGTCTTTACGCCGGAAGAGGCAGAAGGCACGGTGGAATTATCCTTCACATTCAATGCAAGCGCCCTGAAGGGCAAAACCATTGTCGCTTTTGAATCCGTTTCCTATCAGGAGAAGGAGGTCGCTGTCCATGCAGACATTGAATCCACTCCTCAGAGCATCTATTTCCCGGAGATCGGTACAAAAGCCATCTGCCCGGAAACCGAATCCCAGATGGCACCTGCGAAAAAGGAAGTAACGATTACAGATACCGTTTCCTATCAGTGTCTGGTTCCGGGAAAAGAGTATAAATTAACCGGAACCCTCATGGATCAGGAGAACGGCGAGCCCCTGTTGGTTGATAAAAAGCCGGTTACCTCCGAGCTGATATTTACACCGGAGACAGCAGACGGGACTGTGGAGTTGTCATTCACATTTGACGCAAGCACACTTAAGAACAAAACGATTGTCGTCTTTGAATCTCTTTCTCACAAGGGGAAGGAACTTACGGTTCATGCTGATATCGATTCTGAACCACAAAGCATCTATTTTCCGGAGATTGGCACAAAAGCCACCTGCCCGGAAACTGGAAGCCAGATGGCACCTGCCAAGAAAGAATTAACGATTGTAGATAACGTTACCTACCAGCGTCTGATTCCGGGGAAAGAATACAAGTTGACCGGCACCCTCATGGATCAGGAAAATGGCGAATTTCTGCTGGTTGATGGAAAAACTGTTACCTCAGAACTTGTATTTACACCGGAAAAGGCGGAAGGAAGCGTGGAGCTTTCCTTTACCTTTGATTCCAGCGCCCTGAAAGGGAAAACCGTTGTAGCGTTTGAATCCGTTTCCTATCAAGAAAAAGAGGTCGCGGTCCACGCAGATATTGAATCTGAACCGCAGAGCATTTATATACCGGAAATCGGTACTACTGCTAAGGATGGCAAGGACGGGGATCAGGAAGCACTGGCTGAAAAGGAGACGCAGATCATAGATACGGTGAAATATAAGGATCTGGTTGCCGGAGGCCCCTCCTATCGTTTAGTTGGAACTTTAATGGACAAAGAAACCGGTAAGGAAGTCCTGATCGATGGCAAGCCGGTTACTGCGGAAACTACATTTAAACCAGAAGAATCCAGCGGCTCCATTGATGTTACTTTCACTTTTGATGCCACAGAACTCAAAGGACATGATGTGGTTGTCTTTGAGAAACTCTATGTCACGGTGAAGGAAGAAGACAAGGACAAAGAGGTAGAAGTAACCAGCCATGAAGACATCAAAGCCAAAAGCCAGACTGTAAAGCTAACAGAAATACCGACCGAACCAAAAGAACCGGACATTTCCTCTCCTGTCAAGACTGGGGATGATGCTCCGATCCTGCTTTACATCTGTATTGCTACAGGCTCCCTGCTTTTCATTATTATCAGCGGGCTTGTTTTCTACTGGAGACGTAAGCACCAGAAGTAAATTTGATATGGCAACTCGTTCATTATATGGCGGCAGATTAGCAGGCGGCAGGATGAATCACTGACAACTGTATCTGCCGGCATTGATTTCAACACAGGCAGCATTTTCATCTAGCTGCCTGTATCTGGAGGTAACTATGGAGATAACACACTGCCTCGCGGATGCTAAACATATCCGCCGCTTTTTAGATGCCTGTGATGGGAACTGGCATCATTGTATTTATGTAGAATGTGCCAACTGCAGAGTGAAAAAAACCTGCAATACGTCCGGATTCCTGTTTTGTCCGGATCATCGGGCGGTTCCATTGGTTCTTCCTCATTCGGATGCAAGTATTCTTTTTGCCTGCCGTCCGGAGCCGGAAGAATGTCTTGCGGTATTCAACGATTCTGCTTTTCTGGAAATGTATACGGAATTCCTAAAAGGCAAAAAAATAATCTCTCCGGACTGCCCCTGCATGGCGCTATTAGATATCCAGAATAAAGATTGCTATGACTGGTAATAAAACAGATATATTCATTTTATAGCTATCCGTTGCACTTTCTCTGCCTGCCACGTACAAAGAAAAGAAAAACGGAGGGATGACTTATGAGGAACCTTACTACAATCATACAATCCATTGACCAGATTTTTACCAGCTTTATCTTCCTGCCTATGTGTTTTATCCTATACTGCAGGTTCTTTCCTTCCAAAGAAAGAGGCAGAAGAACTTGCATCTTTTACCGGGTATGCATCATACTGGTGATCTTGTTCCTGCTCCGGTATTTCTGTGATAAGTTTATCTTTACCGCAGTCAACTATCCGAGATTTACAGACAGCGGACTGTTTCCTCTGATCCAGGCGGTCTTTTATCCGGAAATTCAATAGCCGCTGGCTGTCAAATGAGTAATAAAAGAAGATTGCATAGAGTAAGCATTGGAAGATTTGTGCAGACACCTTTTCCAGTGCTTATTTCTTTATTTTATCGTATTAACGTATTAACTGGAGGAAATTGGGGAAAAGTCCCAAATTGGCACCTGTTTTTGCTCTTGCCTTATAGGAATCCCCTGCTTATTTACTTATAATATACGTATACAAAACGTAAGAATTGTTATTTCTAAGCATTTTATACATATACAAAACGTAAGAGAGGTGAACATTTATGAAAAAACAGACAATACGCTGCCCATACTGCGGCAGTCCTGCGGTCTTAAGAGATGCTTCCTATGTGTATGGCAACAATGCTTTTGAAGGAAAAATCTATGTATGCAGCCACTATCCGGCTTGTGATTCCTATGTAGGCGTCCATCAGGGGACCTCCCTGCCAAAAGGCTCCCTAGCGAACCGCACGCTCCGTAAGAAACGCATCCAGGCCCATCAGATTTTCGACCAGCTCTGGAGAAAAGGGATCTTCAGCCGCGAGGAGGCTTACCGATGGATTGGCGATAAATTCTGCCTGCAAACTCGTCAGGCACATATCGGGAATTTCAGCGACTACATGTGTGACCAGCTGATACAGGAAGCATCTAAAGTTCTACAGAATAACCACATACCGCTTGGTATGGCCGGATAAAAAAGGAGGGATACCATGGATGGAACCATGAATTATGAACAGAAACAGCTTGTAATCGCTCATTTAAGCCTCGTTCCCCGGATGGTACGCTCACTTACCCGAAGCTTTACCCATCTGTCACAGGATGAATTTGATGAGCTGACACAGACCGGATACCTTGCCCTGTGCAATGCCGCCATGAAATGCAGTCCCACACAGCCGTTCTCGCCATATGCGAGGGCGGCGATCCGGAATGCTATTTATGATTACTGGCGGGACTGCGGGAAACGTAAAAGCGCGTTCTGCTCTCTGGATGCAATCCTTACTGCCGAAGATGGCAGTACCTATGAGCCGGAATTTATACTCTCTAAAACAGACGCACTGTCCCCAGAACAGGCTGTACTGTCGAAAGAATCCGCCTCTTACCTGAACAGGCTGGAATGTGCAGGCAGTAATCATATAAAAAAGGGGATTGCTTCACTTCGTCTCCAACAGAACGGCTACACCAGTGCAGAAGTGGCAAAGCTCTACAATGTCCCATCCAACCATGTTCGGGCATGGCAGAGCAAAGCAAGGAAACAGTTAAGGGAAGATCAGGAATTATATGCGCTTTTGGCATAATTCCAAAGGAAAATACATGAAAAAGAGGAGGTAGTTATTATGCTGACGTTATACACCGCAATCGGAAGTTTGAAAATCAAACGGGATGAGATGGGAAATCCAGTCCCGGTAGTCATCAATAACCAGCAGGAATATGGATTATCTGAGCATGAACTTGTACTCTGGAGCTGTCTTGCTTTCCAGATCCTACAGATCTATGAACTGGAGAAGGCATATAGCAAACGGCTTGCAGATTCCGGCCGCCCAGAAGGACTTTCCTTTTCCCATTACTTAAACCGCCTGCTTCTGCGGGGACTGATCGTAAAGGGCGACGGGCTGACCGGAGTAGACGCCCTGTACCGGCTCCTTGGAACACTGCATATCCAGCCGGTTATTGACCATTTTTCGGTACGGCTCTTCACCTGTATCCAGCTCTATCTGGAGGGGAAAATAAGGTTTCGTGATTTCGGGCGGTATCTGAAGAAAGAAAAATGCGCTCCAATGGAAGAAACTGTCTTGGAACTCGCTAAAGCTACGGAGCTTACCACCGCAGAACTGCTCGCCTGTGTAGACCAGGGGGAAACTGCCAAAAATCCGAAAGAAATATGGAATCTGCTGTATGAGGATACGGATGCGACCTATGAATCTCTGGCAGAAGAAACTCAGCTTCTTCACATCC
>OFFY01001416.1_pt1 | contig 20178 bp, 19 predicted proteins | sample 1521481 | NCBI WGS metagenome assembly OFFY01 (sample SAMEA3504117, study PRJEB24116) | mouse gut metagenome | biome: mouse gut; feature: mouse-associated habitat; material: faeces | place: Denmark | collected 2011
GGAACAAGCATGTTTTCACTGATAAAAGCAACTGTCCACACAAAGGATTCACAAGCTAACAATTCTCTTCTTAAATTAAGCCATAACTTATTATTTTGATCATTTTCCAATAATTGAGGATTTAAGAATTCATGTCCTCGGTATTTTTGATCATAAAGGCCATTTAAAATTGCATTTTTTAGAGTTTCACTCATTATTATCACCTCACAAAAAATAGAAGCCCAAATTTTGAGCTTCTATTTTACCATTACCAACGCCATTTTCCTTTGTAGCAGTATAAAATTAATGGAATAATTGAAACGATTGCACACATTCCAATCAGTAAAAAGACATAAGCATGCTTTAGATTACTTGGTGTTTCCGCAGCTGGAATAAATGTAACAAAGAATGCCACTACTGTAATTACCATTGCCACTAGAGCAATAATAATACTTAAAACCTTACTCTTAGTCATGTAGTACGTACGATGAAGATTTTCATGCTTAGCTTTTAATACAATGTAAGCTGTCAACATGATCATGTAAACCATCAAATATTGGGCTGTAGTTGCCGCCAGTGACACGTTAAAAGCAAAGTCCGCATTTGCACCACTAGTAAAAGTAATCAATACTGCCGAAACAGTCACAATTAAGGATTGAGCCACCATTAAACGAAGCGGAACACCGCGATCTGTTGCTTTAGCAAAATACTTTGGCATATAGCCTTGTTTAGCCGCTTCATACATTCCTTGGTTAGGTCCTGCAAGCCAATTGCCAAGCTCTCCGATAATTCCGCAGGCAAGCAGTACGCCTACTACTTTTTGCAACGCACCACCAGGAAGACCAATTGAATTCAAAAGTTTACCATAAGTATAAACAAAACCTGTACTATTTTGGATTTCATTCTTGGGTACAGTCATCCCGATTGCCATACTACCTAATAAATCAAAGCAAATAGCTGTCGCAGCTAGGCCCAACATTACACGTGAGTAAGATTTCACATTTTCTAAATTCTTAACGTGTGGTGCTGAAGCTTCGTCCCCACAAAATGCTAGCATAAATGGAACAAAAGCTACCAAAGTATTTTCATTTAAATGATGTGGAATAACCGTGTTCCAATTAATGGTCATATGAAGTGGATTACCTTGAAACACGTAAATAAAGAATGAAATAATCAAACAAATTACTGGAAGAGCAATTCCTAAAATAAATAGCCATTCCGCAATTCGACCAATTTTTCTAATTCCAATTACTTGAATTGCTGTAGTTCCCCAGAGAATTACCATCATCAAAGTAAATCTAAGCATGGGATTAGTATTAAACTCAGGGGTATTTAAAGTGATCGATAAAGCACCAATGATTACATACATCATCGTATCCATACCAACAGTAATGTGAATCCATTGATAGCACATCGCTGTCCAGCCAGTTTTTTCACCTAAAGATCCTTTAACCCAAGTAAAAATACCACCTTTTTCCCAACCATCAATTGAGGCCATTTCACCAGCCATCTGTGTAATGGGAATAAACCAAGCAATTCCTGCAATTAATAAATAAAATAAGGCTGTTGGGCCAGTTTTTCCAAAGGGCGCAAGTTCATTGACGGAAATAACCATTGAACTGGTCATCGCAAACAACTTAAAAGCTGTCAAACGATTATATTTCAAGTCTTGCTCAAGCGCCCAATCCTTTTCCTCTGCTACTTCTTCCAAGCGCATATCCTCCCCTAAAAAATCTTCAATTATTATACACTTTAGACCAATTTAAAAAAAGCATTCTTTAAGAATGCTTTTTATTATCAAATTATAAGTCAATCTCTAATAAGATCGGGCAATGATCAGCACGTTCTCCAGTGTCAATCATTTCAGACCGCTTTATTTTATCGGCAATTCGATTACTCGTTAACCAATAATCAATTCTCCAACCAGAATTATTAGCTTTTGCGGTTCTCACACGTTGGGCCCACCAAGAATAAACGCCAGTGACATTACCATTCATTTTTCTAAAGGAATCAGTGAAACCTGCATTTAATAATTTAGTAAAGCCTGCTCGTTCTTCATCAGTAAACCCTGCAGAATGATGATTATTTTCGGGATGCTTCAAGTCAATTTCGGTATGAGCACAATTATAATCTCCACTGGCAATCACGGGTTTCTTACTATCTAATCCTTTCAAGTATTCAACGTACTTTTCATCCCAAACTTGTCGCTCACCTAGACGCTTTAAGCCATTGCCAGAATTTGGTGTATAAACCTGCGTAATATAATAATTTGGAAATTCTAAAGTAATGATTCTGCCTTCTTCATCCATAGGTTCTGGCGCTCCAATTTTAGGAAAAGTAGCCCTTGGATGATAATCTTTTTTATAAAGATACATCACACCTGCATAACTTTTCCGAGCTGGTTCTTCTGAAGAACGCCAAACATATTCATATTCAGGAAACATTTGCGCTAAAATTTCTTGATGTTTTTTAGTAGGACCACTTGCTCGTAATTTAGTTTCTTGAAGAGCAATTACATCTGGATTTTGTTCTACAATCGTATTTAAAACTTTTCGTGTTTCTTGAGCTCGATTAGAATCACTCGTTAAAGCTGCATTTAAAGAATCAATGTTCCATGATATTAAAAGCATAATTTTTCCTCCCTTTTTCTAAATTATACTAAAAAAGCTAGACTAGATGGATTTATCTAGCCTAGCTTCTATTTAAAAGGGAGTTGTGTTGAATGAGAATAACGAGAATTTATTTTACATTAGTGTTCTCTTCTAATGTTGCAGGTCTTTTTTATTAAAGATACGATTAAAACTAGGATGATGGAGCCAATCGTACCTGATACAACCAGTTGACCTGCAAAGTTTGGATCTAAAAATTTAAGTAATGCTTCACCAAGTAGTGCACCAATTATACCGATTAATGTGGAGATAACTATATATAAGTTACTTTGACTAGCAATCACACCGGCGAATAATCCAATGCAAATTCCAATTATTAAAATCCAAGTCCATTGAAGCATTAACATAATTTTTTAGTCCTTCCAAAAAAATTAAGTAATAAGGAATTAAGTAATAAGGAATTAAGAAGATTTTGCAATCTTATTTAAATGTAATAGGCAATACCTCCTTTAGCTCTTATGCTTAACATTTCTGCTATGGTTATAATATTACCAGTAAAGTGACACTATGTCATTATTTACGGTTCTTCTTAAGAAAATGTTTACATTTTCACTAATCTGCACATTTTTCAATAAAATTTATTGGAATCCGCTTTAAATACGAATAAATTTTAAAAAAAGCTGTACTTTTTTCACAAAATCCTATTTTTTATGTTTTGTCTTTTCAACTCAAGTGTATAATAAGACTCGGTCATATTATTATTTTTACGGAGGTTGGATTTATGACAAAGATTTTTGCTTACGCTATTCGTAAAGATGAAGAACCTTTCTTAAACGAATGGAAAGATGCTCATAAAGATATTGAAGTTGAATATACTGATAAGCTTTTGACTCCTGAAACTGCAAAACTTGCTAAGGGTGCTGATGGTGTTGTTGTTTACCAACAATTAGACTACACTCCAGAAACTCTTCAAGCTTTAGCAGACGCTGGCGTAACTAAGATGTCATTACGTAACGTTGGTGTTGACAACATTGATATGGACAAGGCCAAGGAACTTGGCTTTGAAATTACTAATGTTCCTGTATACTCACCAGATGCAATTGCTGAACATGCAGCAATCCAAGCAGCTCGTGTACTACGTCAAGACAAGCGCATGGATGAAAAGATGGCTAAGCGCGACTTACGTTGGGCTCCAACTATTGGTCGTGAAGTTCGTGACCAAGTTGTTGGTGTTGTAGGTACTGGCCACATTGGTCAAGTATTTATGCGTATTATGGAAGGTTTCGGCGCAAAAGTTATTGCTTACGATATCTTCAAGAACCCAGAACTTGAAAAGAAGGGTTACTACGTTGACTCACTTGATGACTTATACAAGCAAGCTGATGTAATTTCACTTCACGTTCCTGATGTTCCAGCTAATGTTCACATGATCAACGACGATTCAATCGCCAAGATGAAAGACGGTGTAGTTATCGTAAACTGCTCACGTGGTCCACTTGTTGACACTGATGCTGTAATCCGTGGTTTGGACTCAGGTAAGATCTTTGGCTTCGTAATGGATACTTACGAAGGCGAAGTTGGTGTATTTAACGAAGACTGGGAAGGTAAAGAATTCCCAGATGATCGTTTAGCTGACTTAATTGATCGTCCAAACGTATTGGTAACTCCACACACTGCTTTCTACACTACTCATGCCGTACGTAACATGGTAACTAAAGCATTTGACAACAACTTGAAGATGATTAACGGTGAAAAGCCAGATTCTCCAGTTGCTTTGGACAAGAACAAGTTTTAATTAAAAACTGAATAATTAAAAACCATATTTCGATGAAATTACCGAAATATGGTTTTTTTCTTTGCAAAAATCTGCATTAATTGAACCAAGTCATTGAAGATAAAGCTAGATCAACATCAAAGTTTGGCTTACTTAATTCTTCAAAAAAGCTCAACCCTTCCTTTGATATCTTACCTTGTAAAACTAATTTATTGAAGGCATCTCTCAATTGTTTTTGAACTTTAGGGTCATATTCACCCTTATCAAGTTCTACAATTGCTTGATTAACTAAATCTTGCTCTGCTTCATTTTTTAAAGTTACTTTTTCCAGAATTTCTTTCAGAGACTGCTTTAGTCTCATCTTTTTGTCCTCCTGTTTTCTTTTGAATTTTTTGCCCTCCATTTTAGCATATTTTTAGCCAAATTATTTACCATTTATAAGTATATGGATATTGGGCATGACTTGGCACTTCATTCCACACAACCGTGTGACCGGCACCATGAGAACAAAAAACAGAATTAGGTGTATTTTCTAAGTCCGACATTGGATCATAATTAAACTTTTCAATGATTTCATCTTTATTATGGCACGGATAATAACCAGCAAAAATCGTCTGCAAACGTCCTTGGCCATGAGTATAATTTCTAACATTTTCACTATAGGATATCATTTCAGAAACAGGTGCTCTACCTTTAATAATGGTAGAAGTTGCCAAATTTTCTGGTGTATCAAACTTGCCACTCATTTTTTGAATATCGTTAAGTACGTGCCCTACTTGATCTTGAGGAATTTCTAGTTCAAATTCATACCAAGGTTCAAGGAGCTGGACGGCATGTTTGGATTTTAATTCCATTAATCCTTGACGCACTCCACGATAAGTAGCTTCTCTAAAGTCGCCACCAACAGTATGAACATTACTTCCGCGTCCTCCAATGAGCGTAACCTTCATATCCGTGATCGGCGACCCTGTCAAAACCCCAAGATGAGTTTTAGATTCCAAGGCTGTCATAATTTGTTCTTGCCAATTTTTGCTCAGAATTTCTAAATCACATTTATTTTCAAAGACCAATCCACTATTAGGAGCACCAGGTTCAAGTAAAAAGTGAACTTCTGAGTAGTGACGCAAAGGTTCAAAGTGGCCGACAGCTTCGATTTTATTAGTGATAGTTTCTTTATAGAGAATATTACCTTCTATAAAATCAACATCTAAATTGAATCTTTCTTTCATGATCTGCTTCAAAATCTCACGTTGAACTTCACCCATAATTTCCACATGAATTTCCTGGAGTTCTTCAACCCAATCCACATGCAAAAGTGGATCTTCATCCTCTAATTGTCGCAAAGCATTTAAGCATTCAAAAATATCAACATCAGTTTCGACTTTATAAACCAAAATCGGCTTTAAACTATCATCAATTAAATCTTGAAGACCAATTCCTTGACCAGAGTAAGTTTTAGTCAAACCAACTAGAGCACAAATTTGACCGGGAATCATTTCATTAACGAGGTCATATTTTTCGCCATTATAAGATCTAATCTGATTGATTTTTTCACCGTTAATTTCTTCTTTTGGTTTTAAATTTCCTCCCAAAAGCTTCATCCAGGTTAAACGCTCGCCTTTTTGATCGTGAGTAATTTTATGAACTCGCCCCTGAAGTTGATTCTCATACTGCGGCTCAATACTCCATTTTTCCAAGCCTTGTAAAAGATCGTCAATTCCATCTAGCTTAAGAGCAGAACCAAAATAAACTGGAAAAATCTTTCTTTGAGCCACTAACTTTGGAATATCTTCTTCAATACTTTCGCCGTTTAAATACTTATCCAGCAAATTTTCATCGGTTGTTGCAACATTTTCATAAAAATCATCGCCCTTTTCCATAAAATCGATACAATTTGTGTCTAAGTTTTCTTGTAAATCTTTCAAAATTGACGTTTTAGCTACCTCGTGAATATCCATCTTATTCACAAAAATGAAAGCTGGAATCTGATATTTTTTAAGTAAATTCCAAAGTTGCTTGGTATATCCAGTCACGCCATCGAGTGCAGAAACGACTAAGATCGCATAGTCTAACACACTCAAAGCTTCGATTGTTTGACTTGCAAAATCAATATGGCCCGGTGTATCAAGCAAAGTCATCTCAAAATTGGGGCTTGAAATCTTTGCATTATGAGAAAAAATCGTAATTCCTCGCTTCTTTTCGAGTTCATCTGGATCTAAAAAGGTATCCCCATTATCTACTCGACCTAATTTGCGCAAATTACCGGTTTTATACATCAAACTCTCCGACAAAGTCGTCTTGCCCGCATCAACATGCGCCACAATTCCTAATGTTATGTGCTTCAATTTCTGCACTTCCTTTCAAATTTCAATTGTACGCTAATTTTTTCCAATAAAAAATCCGTCCTATCTTGGACGGAATTCTTAACAAATTATATTAGAAATCAACCTCATCTGGATCATTGGCCATTTTAGCAGCACCATGTAAACCATCTAGCTTCTTCATATCTTCTGGCTCAATATCAAAATCAAACACGTCTGCATTTGCCTTGATGTAATCAGGATGAACTGATTTTGGAAGTGGTAAAAAATTGTGATCCAATGACCATCTGATTAAAATTTGAGCAGGAGATTTGCCATACTTTTCTGCAATTTCATTAACTACTTCATTTGAAAGAAGGCCACCAGTTCCAAGAGGACTGTAAGCTTCATTCACGATTCCTAAACTATCATTATATTTTACTAAGTCTTCTTGCATATCACTTGGATTAAGATAGTTTTGGTTCACTGCAGGCTTAATTTCTGCAGTTTTAAGCAGTTCATCAAGGTGATGCTTTCTAAAATTAGAAACCCCAATTGCACGAATCTTGCCAGCTTGAACGGCTTCTTCCATTGCTTGCCAGCTCTCTGCGTTAAGCTCAGCCCAGTTATCTCTCATAGTCGCTGGATTTGGCCAGTGAATTAAGTAAAGGTCAAGATAATCCAAACCTAACTTTTCCAAACTAGTATCAATGGCCTTTTTAGTGTTTTGATAACCATGATCACTGTTCCAAAGCTTAGTAGTTACAAAAAGCTCATGACGGTTAATTCCACTCTTTTTAATCGCAGCTCCGACACTTTCTTCATTACCATATGCGGCAGCTGTATCGATGTGACGATAGCCGCTATTAAGAGCAGCAAGTACAGACTCTTCTGCTACTTGACCGTCAGGAGTTTGCCAAGTGCCAAAGCCAATGATTGGAATTTTTACCCCATTATTTAATTTATATCTGTCTGTTAATGAATTAAAGTCCATATTCTTTCCTTTTTTTTAAAATACTGCTTATTTAAGCATAACAATCAAGTAAGTAATTTGTGAAATTATATGCCTCAAGTTTCACGTGTAACTTTCTTTATTTTTTACTAAAAATCTTCAATCTAAAGTCTTTCTAGGTCTTACTTTTAAGCTCTCATGCTATCCTAAAATACGAAAGAAGGTGTTTTAGATGATAGAAAATTTCGGTCAAGTTACCTTAATTGAAAATGCGACTGAAAGTGAACTAGCCAAAATTGCTGCAGAACGAAATTTAGATCCAACTATTTTTGAAAAGATCAACTCAGCTACTAATGTTGCCCGTTTTTTAAAAATTGAATCAAATACATTTGCTTCGCCACATTTATTAGTTACTTTTGACTTACACGATACTCACGATCAAATTGAAACAGAACTCACACCAACAATCGCTATTTTCGATCACAATCAGCTACTGCTTTGTTCCTACGGTAATTTTATTGATCTAAAAAAAGAGCAGCTTATTCAAGCTCATCCTCTCTCAATTATCATCAAGAATCTATTAATTAGTGCTAAACATATCGATAGAAAATTACGCCACATCAAAAATCAGATTGATTATCTAGATCAAGCCGCCAGAAAAACCACTAAAACTAAAGAACTTAAAAGTGTAACCGACTTAACGAGAAAACTAGTTTACTTAGAGCACACTTTGGATGATCAATTTAGTACAATTGAAGAATTTTGTAATTATTTAACAGAAAACAAACTCACAACTAAAACTCAAATTAATGACTTAATGGTAAAAGAACGTCGATTGACTAAAACCATTCATATTTATCGTGACCTGCTAGATTCCATCAATAGCCTTTTTACAGCAATGATGGATAGTCACTTAAACCATTTAATGAAATTTTTAGACTCAGCTGCTCTAGTTATTTCTATCCCTGCTCTAATTAGTGGGATTTGGGGTATGAATGTCGGCGGTCTCCCTGGTAAAGAAGATGATAATGGGTTTTGGCTGGTGATTTTAGCTGGTACTGTTTTAGCTGTTATCTGTGGTATTTTACTTAAACAGAAAAAGTACAATGATTAATAAGCCTTTTCAAAGTTATTCTGCATAATTTTTACAAATTGAGCATAATTATCGACCTCAAATAAGGGATGCAAGTTTAAGATATTCCTACGATGACGATGATTGTACCAAATACTATCAAACCCATACTTTTCTGCGCCAAGAATATCAGATTGCAATCCATCCCCAAAAAAGACTGTTTCATTAGGTCCTATTTCTGTCCGACTGAAAAAATAGTTGAAAGCATGCTCATCAGGTTTAGAATAGTGTGCTTCTTCAGAAGTTACAATTAAGTCGAAATAATCTTTAATTCCGGCCAATTCCAAGCGATGATTTTGCATAAATTTTTCGCCATTACTTAAAACAGTTAGTTTATAGCCCGCTTTTTTAGCAAACTTTAAAGTATCCTCAACCCCAGGAAGCAACTTATGAGCCTGGCCAAAATATGACCGATACTCATCCATCGTTTTCTTACCATCTATCTCAAGTCCAAAATGTTCCTTAATAAAATCATGGAAAGTCATCTCACTTAAATCTTCATAAGTTAACTTTCCTTGTTCTAACTGTCTCCACAAGCCTTGATTGTAAGAATGATACTGCTTTTGTAAATCTGCATTTAATTCCCAATGATGACGATTAAACAAACTCCTTAAGGCATAATTCTCTGTTGCAGCAAAATCAATTAAAGTATCATCCACATCAAAAATAATCTGTTTATACTGCATAAAACTCCCCTTTCTAATAGTGACATTGACAAATCATTATAACAAGCATCTCAAGTTATTAAAACGAAGACGACTTTCTTTTAACTTTTTATTGACTTTCTCTAATTTTGAAACTACAATTCTAATTAACAAAAAACGAAAGGAAGATTTATCATGGCAGTTAAGTTTGAAGCAATTAATCGTTGGCAATTCCAGCACTAGGATTGTTTTCTGCCGTTTTGGTACAGATGCAATCCAAACGTTTTGCATCTGTGCTGGTAAATCTTTAAATAAAATTACCCGCACGATAAAAAATCTACGTGCGGGTTTGGTTTTGAGCATTTCCTGCAATTTCGGGAAATGCTCTTTTTGTTTATTTAGGAGGAAAAATGAAGCGATTAATTACTACCATTGTTGCGATATTCACCTTTTTAATCGTAGCTTTTATTGTAGAATTGCATCCCACAAGTCGATTAAATCCCACACCTACTGTCGGAATTTTACAGACAATGAGTCATCCAGCTTTAGACCAAATTCATAAAGGAATTATTCAGGGTCTAAAAGAAGAAGGCTATATCAATCATAAAAATATCAAGATTGATTTTCAAAATGCCCAGGGTGATCAAAGTAATCTCAAATCAATGAGTGACCAGTTTCAAAATCAAAATGCGGCTGTGACCATCGGCATTGCCACCCCAGCGGTGCAATCTTTAGCAAATGAAAGTGGCAATACCCCTGTAATTATGGGGGCAGTTAGCGACCCAATTGGAACTAGTTTAGTTAAAAGCATGAGACATCCTGGTGGAAAAGTTACCGGAGTTCAAGATAAACAACCCGTGGGGGTTCAATTAGATCTCATCCGAACTATTATGCCCAAAATTAAAACAATTGGGGTAATTTACACGTCTAGTGATGATTCTTCAGCGGCTGAATATCGTGAATTTAAGAATTTGGCTGAAAAACATCATATTACTATCCGTCCTTACACAATTACCTCTACTAATGATATTGAACAGGTTGCTCAAACCATGGTTAACAAAGTAAAAGCTGTATATGTTCCAACTGATAATACAGTTGCTTCAGGAATTGCCACTCTTTTAAAAGCAACAAATGCGGAAAAAATCCCTGTTTTCCCAGCTGCAGATACCATGATTAAGCCTGGAGGATTGGCTACCAGATCCGTCAGCCAATTCGACATGGGAATCCTTACGGGAAAGATGGCAGCCCAAGTTTTAAAAGGTAAAAAACCAGAAGATATGCCAGTAAGAAGAGTTACAAATTATGAAACAGTAATTAATGAGAAAACTGCTCAAAACTTGGGAATTACCATTCCAGATTCAGTAATTAAAGCTGCTCAAAAGAAAGGAAGGATTATTAAATGAGTTTAGTTACTTCTACTATCGGCCAAGGATTATTATGGGGAATTTTAGCCCTAGGACTTTATTTATCCTTTAGAATTTTAAACTTCCCTGATATGACTGTCGAAGGGACTTTCCCCTTTGGAGCAGCGGTTTGTGTTGCAGCTCTTGTAAGAGGAGTGGATCCAGCAATTGCTACATTGCTTTCATTCATCGCTGGACTGGGCACTGGCCTTGTAACTGGCCTTTTATATACCAAAGGAAAAATTCCTATTTTATTAGCCGGAATTTTGACAATGACCGGAGTTTACTCGGTCAATCTCCGAATTTTAGGAAAAGCCAACGTTGGCCTTCTCAATCATGCCACTTTATTAAATGCAAAATTTTTGACCAAATTACCAGCAAACTTCCCTACGATCGTAGTGGGACTAATCTTTGCAATTTGTATTGTAATCTTACTTGCCCTATTTCTTAATACAGATTTAGGTCAGGCCTTCATTGCCACAGGAGATAATGAAAAGATGGCTCGCTCTTTGGGGATCAATACCGATAATATGAAAATCTTAGGCTTAATGGTTTCTAACGGTTTAATTGGTCTTAGCGGAGGGCTTTTAGCTCAAAATGGTGGTTACGCCGACGTTAACATGGGAATCGGAACCATGGTTATTGGTCTAGCTGCAATTATCATCGGAGAAGTTGTCTATGGTAAAAATCTTAGCCTTTCTGCCCGTTTAGTGGCAGTCGTAGTCGGCAGTATTTTATATCGCTTAGTTTTACTTTTAGTTCTTCAATTAGGATTTAGTACCAACGACTTCAAATTAATTTCCGCAATTATTTTGGCACTTTGCTTAATGCTGCCATTATTCCAAAAAAAATTTCATATTCATAAAATTTGGAAGAGAGGAATTGAAAAACCATGAGTACACTTTTAGATTTAAAAAATATTACAACCACCGTTAATGCTGGAACTAAAGAAGAAAAAAAGATTCTTAAAAATATCAATCTCCAACTTGCAGACGGTGACTTTGTTACTTTGCTAGGCACAAATGGGGCCGGTAAATCAACCTTACTCAATATTATTAACGGTTCTCTTTTCCCTAGTGAAGGTCACGTCATTTTAGATAAGGAGGATTTAACTGCTTGGTCTGAAGTTAAACGTGCAAAATACATCTCCCAAGTGTTTCAGGATCCTAAAATGGGAACAGCTCCTAGAATGACCGTAGCAGAAAACTTACTTCTAGCTACCAAGCGTGGTAAACGTCGCGGCTTACGAATGCGCGGACTTGATAAACATTTAGCTGAATTCAAAGAAATTACAGCCAAGCTTCCAAACGGGTTAAGTGAGCGACTAGATACTTTTGTAGGAAATCTCTCGGGGGGACAAAGACAAACTTTAAGTTTTTTAATGGCAACTATTAAAAAGCCAAAGTTACTCTTACTTGATGAACATACTGCAGCCCTAGATCCTAATACTAGTCATCAATTATTGGAATTAACCAACCAAGTTGTCCAAAAAGATCATTTAACTTGTGTAATGATAACGCACCAATTAAAAGACGCCTTAAAATATGGAAATAGAATTGTTATTTTAAATAACGGAAAAATCGTTTTGGATGTGCGTGGTAAAGAAAAAAACAAATTAACTGAAAAGGCTATACTTCAATACTTCACCGATTAAAAAATACTCTATCTAAAAATAAATCAAAAAAAGCGTGTTTTCTCCTTGCATTTAATAACAATTGTTATACAATATAGTTGTCAGGTGAATGAGATAGAAATACGAGGTCTTAAATATGTTGAACATGAAGAAAGTTATCACTATTGTTTCTGGATTAGCTATTGCAATGAGCTTAACAAGCACTACTGCTGTTCAAGCTGCAAGCTTTCAAGCACCAAAGTTAGGTGTTGCCGAAACTGCTCCAACTAACCCAGCAATCAAAAAAGGTGAAAAAATCTTCGTTGTTGTTCAAGATACTAAGAAGCAGACAGTCAACGTTTACACTAAAGATGCTAAGAAGACATCTCAAACTGTAAAAATGGGAACTACTTGGACTGTTAAGGCCACTAAGAAGGTTGATGGAAAGAAGATCGTTCGCATTAATAAGTCTCAATGGCTTAATGCTCAAGACATCGTAAAGGACTAATTCTATCTGTGGGAAACATTCATCATAAGGACTTAGGAAGAAAAAAGAAGTATTCGATAGGAATGCTTCTTTTTTTGCTAGTTAAATTTCAATTTTGTTATTTATAACGATACAATTTTATTTATTTGTTATCTTTTTTGACTCTAAAAGTGTCCTAGAACCCCATGATTTCGGGCTTTAAGACGTTTTTTGTTTCTTTATAAAAATACTTGCATTTAATAACTAATGTTATATAATATAGTTGTCAAGAGGAAATGAAGAGTTTTAGAATCGAAGGTATTTAAAATGAAAAAGTTAGTTAAAGTTGTTTCAGGTTTAGTTCTTGCTGTTAGTTTTTTAGGTGTCGGTTCTACTGTTAGTGCTGCTACTTTTACTGCTCCAAAGTTGGGTGTTTCTGAAGTTGCTCCAACTGATCCAGCTATTAAGAAGGGCGAAAAGATTTTCGTAACTGTTAAAGACACTAAGAAGCAAACTGTTGCAGTTTACAACAAGGATGCTAAGAAGACCAGTAAAACTGTCAAGATGGGTTCAACCTTTACTGCAAAAGACGTAAAGAAAGTTAACGGTAAGAAGATCGTTAAGGTTTCATCAGATAAGTGGTTGAACACTAAGGACGTTGTAAAGGACTAATTGTTTTAAATACTTCGATTTATTAAGAAAGCCAGATACTAGAAATACTAGTATCTGGTTTTTTGTTTGAATTTATCATAAAAGAAAGCTATCTGCGGTTTCTTTTTAGCCAAGTTTTGCTAAAATATAAGGTAGTTGTATTTTTACGGAGGAAACTATGTCTTACAAAGACGATTTAATGATTTTTGCCCTTAATTCAAATGTTCCATTAGCTCAAAAAATAGCTGATCGTGTTGGTGTTCCACTTTCTAAATCAAGTGTAGAACGCTTTAGTGATGGTGAAATTCAAATTAATATTGACGATTCTGTTCGTGGTAAAGATGTTTATTTGATTCAATCTACTAGCGATCCTGTAAATGATAATTTAATGGAATTGCTTATCATGATTGATGCTGTTCGTCGTGCCAGTGCTCGCAGCATTAACATTGTAATGCCTTACTATGGTTATGCACGTCAAGATCGTAAAACTCGTGCACGTGAACCAATCACAGCTAAGCTTGTAGCTGATATGCTTCAAACTGCAGGTGCAGATCGTGTGCTTTCACTTGATTTGCATGCTCCACAAATTCAAGGATTCTTTGATATTCCTGTTGATAATTTAATGGGTGCTCCACTTCTTGCGGATTACTTCTTGCGTAACAATTTAGAAGAAAATGCAGTTGTTGTTTCACCAGACCACGGTGGTGTTACTCGTGCAAGAAAGCTTGCTGAATTCTTAGGTACTAACATTGCTATTGTTGATAAACGTCGTCCTAAGGCTAACGTTGCTGAAGTTATGAACATTATTGGTGATGTTAAAGGAAAACGAGCTATCATTATCGACGATATGATTGATACTGCAGGAACTATCACTTTAGCAGCTCAAGCTTTAATTGATGCAGGTGCTACTGAAGTTTATGCTTCTGCAACTCATGCTGTTTTATCAGGTCCAGCTATTAAGAGATTGAATGATTCACCAATCAAGAACTTGGTATTGACTGATTCAATCAATCAACCAGCTGAAAAGCAACTTGATAAGATGCTTTTAGTTTCTGTAGGACCACTTATGGGTGATGCAATTAAGCTTATCCAAGAACATGAACCACTTAGTCCGTTGTTTAATACTAGATACCAAGAAGAAAAGCGTAGATAGTAAACTTTTGAATAATAAAAAGCTCCAGATTTCTGGAGCTTTTCTTATCTTTATTTTTTGTGAGGACGACGCAAGTAATGAAGCGCACCGTTTTTAATATAACGTTGGAATTGTTCATAAAGTGGATCAAAAATTTGTGGTTCGTTACTTTGAGATAGCATAGTTTTTGGGAAGAAAAATCTCTCATCGCCTTGGAAAGTCCCATTTAAAGCCTTAACTAAAGGACTAAGTTGAGAAAGTTCAATTAAGCTGCCATCGTCTTGCATAATTTCGATTTGGCTATTGGCATTCTTACCTGTGGGTTTATAAGCATCATAAGGTTCATCAAAAGCTGAATTAGTATCAGTATAATAAGTTGGATCAAAGCCAGCTTGCTTAATTAAATCCTTTAATTTTGGTAAAAGTCCTTTAGTATCTTCATCAATTCTGACACTAGCAAGAGGTTTTCTGAATAAATATTTGCTAGCAAGATCGGCCAAAATTGGATCAGAAGAATTGAGCCAGAGTGAAAAATTGGTTTCCATGACGCCATCATCCAGCTTTAAATAATCATCTAAAGTCCAATTACCCTCTAAGAATTTGGCTAAACTTGGAGTAACTTGCAAAGTGCCAGTTTTATAAACAACCTTAGCTCTTTGAAGTAAATGATGCAAAATCACTTCCATTGAGCGACCTACGCGGTGGAAGTAAACTTGTTGATACATTTGATAGCGCGAAACAATGTAATCTTCAACTGCGTGCATTCCATTGTTGGTAAAGCAGATACCATCTTGATATGGACGGATCACTCGTAAAACTCGCGACAAGTCAAACTGACCATAATTTACACCAGTAAAGTAGGCATCTCTTTGTAAATAATCCATTCGATCAGCATCTGCTTGACTTGAAATCATTTTCACTATTTGGGGATTGGGATAAGTTTTTGCAATTACACTGGCCACCAATTCAGGAAAATTAGGTGAAACTTGTCGTAATGCCTGGTTGATCTCAGTATGAGGATCCGTAATGATTTGTTGGCCAATTTTTTCATGATTTGTCCCAAATAAATGCTCAAAGGTATGGGAATATGGACCGTGGCCAATATCGTGAAGTAAACCGGCACATTCAACCAAGAGCCGATTGCTATCATCCCATAGTCCATCGTTGGGTTCCCGTGAAGGGTAATTTTTACTAAAGATATTGCAAATACGTCTTGTTAATTCATATACCCCTAAGTTATGCTCAAATCTGGTATGAGTTGCCCCAGGAAAAACGTAGCTAATAGGCCCAAGTTGTTTAATCCGGCGCATTCTTTGGAACTCTTTTGATTGCAAAATGTCAAAGATTACTTTATCTTCAATATGGATGTATCCGTGGACGGGGTCACGTAAAAGAACCTCATCTTTTAATTTTTCACTTTGAAAATTTAACATGATAATTCCTCAAACTTAATTCTTATTATTTTGGAAAATATAATTTAGAATATACTTAACTAGATTATATCAAATGTATACATATGGAGTAGGTGATTTTGCATATGAAAAAAGTAGAAATTCATTTAACAAGTAAAATTACACAAGAAGATGAAACGGCAACCTTTGAAAAAACGATGCCCGGCGAATTTAGTGAAAAAGATGGTATAATGCGCTTATCCTATTTAGAAGATGGGCAAATTCCCATTAAGATCATGATTAAGAATAATGAGATGATTATGCGCCGAGGAGTTGATAGCCGCAATCATTCTTTGATGCGTTTTACTCCTGGTGAAAAAGAAGATTGTCATTATCTAGTTGAAGGCCGACAAATGGATTTAACTAGCGTGACGAATTTGTTAAAAGTGACTAAAAATGGTAATGAGCACAAAGTTAGTGTTGAATATGACCTCTTTAGTGGTCTATACTTAATAGGTAACTATGCAGTCACGTTGATTTTTGCTTAAACGCTTAGTACAATAGTAAGGATTGTAAAAAGAGAGGACGTACAACTGTGGGATTAGACCAATTTAAAGATAAAAATCGTGATGAATTGTCAATGATCGAAGTTGCTCGTGCAATTTTGGAAGATAACGGCAAGAGAATGGCTTTTGCGGATATTGTTAACGCTGTTCAAAAGTACTTGAACAAGAGTGACGAAGAAATTCGTGAACGCTTGCCACAATTTTATACTGATATGAATACTGATGGTGAATTTATCTCCATGGGTGAAAATGTTTGGGCCCTTCGTTCATGGTTCCCATATGAATCAGTTGACGAAGAAGTTAACCACCCAGAAGATGAAGAAGAAGATTCAGCAAGAAAGCACCACAAGAAGGTTAATGCATTCTTGGCAAGTGCTACGGGTAGTGATGACATCATTGACTACGACAATGATGACCCAGAAGATGAAGATCTTGATGCTACTGAAGATGATGGCGAAGATTATGACGCTGCTGATGATTCAGAATTTGATGAAGATAATGACGATGATGATGACGTTTTACCAGACGGTATTGAAGGTCAATTATCACAATTAAATGACGATGATGACGACGAAGATAATTAATTTGCTTGACTTAAGCGTCAAAAGCGGATAATATCTTTCTTGGGCACCCTGTGTGTATTAGCTCCCCTGAGGGAGCTTTTTTTATTTTTTAGAGAGTTAAAAGAACAGAAAAAGGAGTTTGGCTAATGACAAAATACATCTTCGTTACTGGCGGTGTCGTATCTTCACTTGGTAAAGGTATTTCTGCATCAAGTTTGGGTCGCTTGCTTAAAAACCGCGGATTGAAAGTTACTATGCAAAAATTTGATCCCTACATTAACATTGACCCAGGTACAATGAATCCATACCAACATGGTGAAGTTTATGTAACCGATGACGGTACTGAAGCAGACCTCGATTTGGGACACTATGAGAGAATCGTAGATGTAAGAACCAGTAAGTATTCTAACGTTACAACTGGTAAAATTTACAAAGAAGTCCTTGAAAAAGAACGTCGTGGGGACTACCATGGTGCAACTGTTCAAGTAATTCCACATATCACTGATATGATTAAGAAGAAGATCATGCGTGCTGCACTCACTACTGATTCAGATGTAATTATTTCTGAAATTGGTGGTACTGTTGGTGATATCGAATCAACTCCATTCATGGAAGCAATTCGTCAAATGAGACGTGAAGTGGGTGAAGACAATGTAATGTACATCCACTGTACTTTAGTACCATACCTTCACGCTGCCCATGAAATGAAGACTAAGCCAACTCAACATTCAGTAGCAGAACTTCGTAGTATTGGTATTCAACCAAACATGCTGGTTTTACGTGCTGAAAAGCCAATTAACCAAGAATTAAAGGACAAGATTTCTACCTTTACTGATGTGCCTGTAGATAGAATTATTGAATCAATCGATGCACCTTCATTATTTGACTTGCCACTTGCTTTCCAAGCTCAAGGAATGGATCAAAAAGTTTGCGACTTCCTTCACTTAGAAAGTCCAAAGAAAGAAGCCGACATGGAAGCTTGGAAGAAGCTTGATGAACGTGCTAAGACCTTGAAACACACTACAAAGATCACTTTAGTTGGTAAGTATGTTGAACTTGAAGATGCCTACATTTCAGTTACTGATGCTCTTCAACATGCTGGTTACCTTTACAATACTAAGATTGAAGTAGATAAGGTACAAGCAGAAGATGTAACTGAAGATAACATTGCTGAAATCATGAAGGATTCAGATGGTTTGATCGTTCCTGGTGGTTTTGGTACTCGTGGTCTTGAAGGCATGATTACTGCTATTAAGTACGCAAGAGAAAATGATATTCCATTCTTGGGTATCTGTTTAGGGATGCAAATGGCTAGCGTTGAATTCGCTCGTAATGTTCTTAACCTTAAAGATGCAAACTCAGCTGAAGCAGATCCTGATACTAAGAACAACATTATTGATATTATGGCTGACAAACGTGATGAAGAAAACATTGGTGGTACTCTTCGTTTAGGTCTTTACCCAGCAAGTCTTAAGAAGGGAACTAAGACTCGTGCAGCTTACGATGATCAAGATGTTATTCAAGAAAGACACCGTCACCGTTACGAATTTAACAATGAATACCGTGAAGCATTTGAAAAAGCTGGTATGGTATTCAGTGGAGTTTCACCTGATAACCACTTGGTAGAAATTATCGAAATTCCAGATAAGAAATTCTTTATCGCTGCTCAATATCACCCAGAATTTTTGAGTCGTCCACAAAGACCTGAAGGATTATTTAAATCATTCATTGGTGCAGCTAGCGGATTACCTGCCCAAGAATTCTAGTTGGATTATACAAAAAGCTGAAAAATAAGAGGATTGGTGAGCTGATCCTCTTGTTTTTTTCCTCAATTTCTTATAACATTATTATGATTATTGAAAGTAGAAAAGGATTTGTTTTCGCCAATGAAGCAGATGATAATTCATGGTGGAAAGCCCCTGCAGGGCGATGTCTGGATTGGTGGCGCGAAGAACTCCACTGTTGCGCTTATTCCAGCATCAATATTATCGAGAACAACAGTAATCTTGGAGGGCGTCCCAAGAATTGCTGATGTGGATAACTTAATGGACTTGTTGAACGAGATGGATGTACATTGTGATTTTCATGAAACCACTTTGCGCATTGATCCACAAGACATTAAGATGAGCCCATTGCCAGCTGGCAAAATTAAGAGTTTACGTGCATCATATTATTTTATGGGGGCACTTCTTGGCCGGTTCGGTAAAGCGATTGTAGGTTTTCCAGGTGGTGACGATATTGGCCCTCGTCCCATCGATCAACATATTAAAGGCTTTGAAGCCTTGGGCGCAAGTGTAAAAAATGAAAATGATCAAATTATAATAACTGCTCCTGAAGATGGACTTCACGGTGCTAAGATTCATCTTAAGATGCCTTCAGTTGGTGCAACCATGAATATTATCATGGCTAGTGTCACTGCTAAGGGACAAACTATTATTGAAAATGCTGCTAAGGAACCAGAAATTATTGATTTGGCAACGTTTTTGAATAATATGGGAGCAACTATTCGTGGTGCTGGTACTGATTCAATTAGAATCGAAGGCGTTGAACGATTAGAAGCACAAATTCCTCATACAATCATTCCTGATCGAATTGAAGCTGGAACTTATGTGGCTCTGGCTGCTTGTATTGGAAATGGAATTAGAATTCACAATATCATTGAAGAACACCTTGATTCTTATCTAGCTAAAGTAGAAGAAATGGGTGTCGTCATCGATGCTGATGAAGATTCTTTGTATGTTTATCCGGCTGGAGATTTGAAGATGGTGCAAGTCAAAACGGACGTATATCCGGGATTTGCGACAGATTTACAACAGCCAATTACACCGCTTTTGCTTACAGCAAAGACCGGTGAAGGGGTAGTAATTGATAATATCTATCCTAAGCGAATTGGTCATATTGCTGAGCTCCAAAAGATGGGTGCAAATATTAAAGCCGAAGATAACATTATTTTGGCACATCCAACTAAGGAGCTTCATGGAGCAGAAGTTACTGCTGGCGAAAT
>OFFY01001419.1_pt1 | contig 20161 bp, 10 predicted proteins | sample 1521481 | NCBI WGS metagenome assembly OFFY01 (sample SAMEA3504117, study PRJEB24116) | mouse gut metagenome | biome: mouse gut; feature: mouse-associated habitat; material: faeces | place: Denmark | collected 2011
ACAGGGTGCGCGTCTGGTGGCCAACGGGGAGGCGTGCGATTACACGGCGGCCGTAACGGCCATGTGCGATGCCGACGGTCATCCGCTCTATGCCCGCACCAAGAGTCCGGAGCAGATCGAGGAGTCGGTGGCCATGTACCGGCGTCTGCTCGCTGCCTCGGACGACGGTTCGGTAACGGTCATATCGCTCGGCTTCGCCACGACGCTGGCCGATCTTCTGTCGAGCGGTGGCGATGCGATATCGCCTCTTACAGGCCGCGAGCTTGTCGCGCGTAAGGTGGCCTCTCTGTCGATCATGGCGGGCAGCTTTCCCACGGCGACCAAACCCGCGCGCGCCGAGTTCAACATCGTCAACGACATAGATGCGGCCGTGCAGCTCTTCGATCAGTGGCCTACGCCTATCGTTTGCGCTCCGTTCGAGCTGGGACGTCAGGTGCAGTTTCCGGGCAGGATAATGGCCGAGGGGCTCGACTGGGCGGAGCATCATCCCGTCGTGGACGGATACCGGGCTTACAGACCGATGCCCTACGACCGTGCCGCATGGGATCTGATGTCGGTGCTGTGGGTTACGGCCGGCGAGGATCTGTTCACTGTATCCGAGCCGGGACGTCTGTCTGTCGACTCGGAGGGGTATATGCACTTCGAGCCGTGCGAAGGGGGAACGCACCGCTTTCTGACGGCGACCGACGCTCAGGCCGAGGCTCTCGGACGACTCATCGTGGAGACATTTACCGAAGAGCTGCCGGCGGACAAATAAGATAAAACCTTAAAAAATTCGATACATGCTGAAAAACTACTTATTCCGAATTTCGTTGCTGACGCTCTGCCTTGCGGCGACTCTCGTCGGGGCTTGGGCGCAGGGCACCGGCTCGGCGAGACGTGTCGAGGGTGTCGTCAGCGATTCGTCGGGCGAGCCGCTGACGGGTGTGGCCGTCGTGGTCGAGGGCACGAACAACTACGCTCTGACCGGTACGCGCGGCGAATATGCCATAGAAGGCGTTCGCGACGACGATACGTTGAAGTTCTCGTATATCGGCTTCGACGACGAACGTATAGCCGTTGCGGGACGCACGAGGATCGATGCCGCCATGCGCGAGTCGGCCTCGACGCGTGTCGACGACGTGGTCGTGATCGGCTACGGCACCACGCGCAAGCGCGATCTGATCGGTGCCGTCGAGCAGATCAAGGGCAAGGAGCTGCTCGACCGTCCCAACCCCAATGTCGTGCGCTCGTTGCAGGGACAGGTGCCGGGACTGACGTTGCAGTTTACCGACGGCAAACCCTCGCACGGCGCCACGCTGCGCATACGAGGCATAGCCAGCTCGATAGGCTCGGGCGGCTCGTCGCTCGTGCTGATCGACGGCGTGGAGGGCGACATTACCACGATCAACCCCGACGACATAGAGTCGATATCGGTGTTGAAGGATGCTTCGTCGGCCGCGGTATACGGTGCGCGCGGTGCCTTCGGCGTCATACTGGTCACGACCAAGCGCGCCGCCGGCGAACGCTTCACGGTACGTTACGACGGTTCGGTGTCGATCCTCTCGCGCACGGTCAAGCCCGATATGGTCAACGACGGCTTGCAGTGGACCGACCAGTTTCTGGAATCGTACCGCAACTGCTACGGCTACGACCCCACTTCGATCAACAACCTCTTCGCGTTCAACAACGCCTGGTACGAGGAGCTGAAACGGCGCGACGCCGACCGGTCGCTCGACCGCTGGCGCGTCAACGAGGCGGGACGCTACGAATACTTCGGCAATACCGACTGGGATGCTGCGATATACAAGAAGAGCACCGCGGCGCACCAGCATTCGCTGAACATATCGGGCGGCAGCGAGCGCATCAAGTTCTCGATCTCGGGACGTTACTTCTCGCAGGACGGCATCTACAACGCCGTCAACGACTGGTACAACCAGTACAACGGTCGAGTGAAGGTATGGGGCAAGATCCGCGACTGGTGGACTGTCGAGAGCAACACCTCGTTCGTCAACCGCACCTACCGCCAGCCTATGTCCTACTCTGGCAAGATGCTCGTGCAGCGCCAGTGGGAGCACCAGGGCTATCCCATGCAGCTGATAACCAATCCCGACGGCAGCTGGACCGATGCGGCCGTGTGCGTGGGCGTTGCGGGCATGCAGACCGACCGCTCGTATCAGCACAACAAGAAGTTCGACATGACGCAGAACATAGCCATGACATTCGACCTGATGAAGGATGTCTTGCAGCTCAAAGGCGACTTCACATACTACTACAACCAGTCGGAGCGCGACCGCAAGGAGGCCATATACGACTTCAAGAACGGCCCCGAGCTGCCGTCGTCGCGTGCGGCCTTCGACTCGCTCGAACAGAAATACTTCAACAACAACTATATGGCCGGCAACGTCTACCTTACCTGGACGCCCCGTCTGGGCGACGACCATTCGTTGAAGGTCATGGCCGGCTGGAACATCGAGGACCGCAAGTACTATACGACATACGCCTATCGCCGCGGCCTTCTGACCGACAAGCCCAACTTCTCGCTCATGGACGGCGACTACTATCTGCTGGGCGACGACGGCTCTTACGAGTGGGGCTTCGTGGGTATCTTCGCACGCGTCAACTACAACTATAAGGACCGTTACCTGTTCGAGCTGAGCGGCCGTTACGACGGCTCGTCGAAGTTCCCGGCCAACTCGCGCTGGGCGATGTTCCCGTCGGGATCGTTCGGCTGGCGAATATCGGAGGAGCCCTTCATGGAGGGCGCCGAGAGCTGGCTCGACAACCTCAAACTGCGCGCTTCGGTGGGCATGCTGGGCAACGGCAGCGTGGCGGCCTACTCCTACATGCAGTCGATGACCATTCAGAAGGGCACGTCGTATCTGATAGGCGGCAACACGCCCTCGTATACGGCAGCTCCCAACCCCATACCCGACGGATTGACGTGGGAGAAGGTCGTTACATACGACATAGGCCTGGACATGGATTTTTTTGGCAACCGTCTCAATGTCGTGGGCGATGTCTACCGCCGCGACACGAAAGACATGTTTACCGTCGGCATGACCCTGCCTGCCGTATTCGGCAACAACCCTCCCAAGGGCAACTACGCCGACCTAAAAACCATGGGCTGGGAGGTCAGCGTCGCATGGCGCGATGCGGTGCATGCGGGCCGGCACGACCTTACATACGGCATCAAGGCGATGCTGTGGGACAGCCGCTCGTGGGTTACGCGCTACAACAACGCCACCAAGCGCCTGACGGACTATTACGAGGGCATGGAGATCGGCGAGATATGGGGTTACCGCTATGCCGGCCTCTACACGGCGCAGGACCTCGACCACTGGGCCAACATGAACGAGTACTTTACATTCAACCGCCAGGGCAACCAGCCGCGCGAGGGCGACATGAAGTTCTACGATCTCGACGGCAGCGGTTCGGTCAACAACGGCGCCAACACATTCGATGATCCGGGCGACCGCGAGATCATCGGCAACACCTCGCCGCGCTTCTGTTACGGTCTGAATCTCAATGTCGGTTATGCCGGCTTCGACCTTAGCCTGTTCTTTCAGGGCGTGGGCAAACGCGACTGGTATCCCTCGAACGAGGCCGCTTTCTTCTGGGGCAAGTACAACCGCCCGTACAGTTTCATGCTGCGCCAGCATACTGGCGACGACATCTGGACGGAGGCCAACCCCAATGCCGATGCCTACTGGCCTCGCATGACGGGTTACATGACCTCGAAGGGCAACAAGGGCGACGGCGATGCCAAGACTACTATGGGTCAGGCCAACGACCACTTCCTGCAAAGCATCGCATACTGCCGTCTGAAGAATATCACGCTGTCGTATACGTTCCCCAAGGAGATGATGCGCAAGATACATTTCAGCGGGTTGAGGATATATGTCACGGGCGAGAACCTCTTCACGTGGACGCCTCTGAGAAAGGTTACCAAGAATTTCGACCCGGAGTTCGGCGGCGGCGACAGCGACTTCACGAACTCGACCACGGCAGGCGACTATGCCGACGGATACAACTATCCGATGCTCAAATCGGTTACTTTCGGCGTAAACATCACATTCTAACAATCGATCGAACATGAAAAAATCCATATACCTGATTCCCGCTCTGGCGACGATGCTGTTCTGCTCGTGCGAAGATTTTCTCGATCGGGACATGATAAACAAGGTCGATGCCGGCAAGTACTTCGTCGACGAGAAGAGTCTGCTGAACTATGCCAACGGCTTTCTGGTAAAGTACACTTCGGCCGCGACGACACTTACCTACGGCGACCAGAACGCCGAGTATGTAGCACGCACCAATCTGTCGAGCTACTACCTCGACAGCTACAATGCGACCAACCAGACCGGCTGGGGCATATCGGACTGGAATATGCTCTACAACATCAACTATTTCCTCTCCCACATGCGCGAAGTTTCGGGCGTGTCGGAGGCGACGCTCGACCACTACGAGGGTGTCGGACGCTTCTGGCGCGCATGGTTCTACTGGGCCAAGGTCAAGACCTTCGGCGGCGTGCCGTGGTACGGCGAGCCGATCGACGCCGAGGATATGGTCGCACTGTACAGGGCGCGCGACGAGCGCGAGCTGGTAATGAGCAAGATACTCGAAGATCTGGATTACGCCTGCGAACACTGCTTCGATACCGACGCCTATGTCAATGCCGGCGTTATAAACCGCTACATAGCTCTGGCCTTCAAGGCGCGCGTATGTCTGTGGGAGGGCACCTACCGCAAGTACCACGATGTAAATCCCGAGACCCTCGCCGCATGGAACGATCAGTGGGGTACGGGCGAGGATTATCTGCGCGCGGCGGTCGATGCCGCATCCCGGATCATGGAGTCGGGCAGATACCAGATCGTCGATGCGACGGCCAACCGCTCGACGCAGTACCGCGCTCTGTTCAACTCGGAGACGGTCGACTACCGTGAGATATTGTGGGCGCGCGAGTACAGCTCCGAGAAGTCTATTCTGAACGATATCACGTGGAAATTCTCGTCGTCGACCTACGGCAACTGCTGGTCGATGACCAAGCAGTTCCTCAATACCTACCTCAAACTCGACGGCTCGCGTTATACCGACGCGGCGGGGTATGCGCGCAACTCGTTCGTCGACGAGCTTGCCGACCGCGACCTGCGCTTGCAGCAGACGATCGTAACCCCGTCGTACCGCAAGACGCAGAACAACGTCCTGGACTACTATTCGCCCAATTTCGCGATCACGCGTACCGGATATCAGGTCATAAAGTGGAACATGGACAACGACTACTACGAGTCGAGTGCGCGCAGCTTCAACTCCATTCCCATAATGCGCTACGCCGAGGTGCTGCTGGCCTATGCCGAGGCCAAGGCCGAGCTGGGCGAGTTTACCGAAGACGACTGGATCCGGACCGTCGCCGTGCTGCGCAGCCGTGCCGGCATCGAGGACGTGTCGTACCCCTCGTCGGCCGATCCCTATCTTGTGTCCTACTTCGACGATTCGGTAACCGATCCGGTTCTGTTGGAGATACGCCGCGAGAGGGGTTGCGAGATGTTCATGGAGAATACGCGTTACGAGGACCTTATGCGCTGGCATCTGGGACATCTTATCGAGCGCGAGTGGCAGGGTATCTACGCGCCGCTGGGCGTGCCTCAGCAGTTGCGCGAGGGTGTATATGTCTGCGTGGTGCAGAAGAAGGCGGGCACCGAGCGCGGCACGACCTATCTGGTGCTCAAAGACAACCCGACGCTGATGATAAACAAACAGGACATGCTGGTATACAACCCCTACGGTGCCGCCGACGGCTCGACCACCGGACGCGTGTGGAGCGACAGGATGTATCTGCATCCGATACCCTACGATGCGATACAGGTCAACCGGGCGCTGCGCCAGAACCCCGGCTGGGAGGAGTGACAGCCGCCCTGCGGCAGCAGAAACGAATAACCTAATAAAACGCACAAAATTTCGGATTTATGAAAAGACTTGTTTTCCCGTTGCTTGCGGCCGCCGTCATGGTCGGCTGCAAGGACGACGAGCCGGGCATCGACCCGGTAAGCAGAACCGTGTTCAGCGGTATGATATCCAGCTCGGACTATGCGCTGGTCGACATGGGCACGCGCGCCATGCCCGACGAGGGCATGATGAAATTCGAGGCCGGCGAGCAGATCGGACTCGGAGGCGATGTCATGGAGTGGTCGCGCTTTACGGCCGATGCCGCAGGCGTGAGGACCAAGCTGTCGGGTACGACGGCTCCCGTGTGGAGTGCCGCCGGCAAGGTCTCGTTCGTGGCCGTGGCGCCCTACGTCGACCGCAATGACGACGGCAGCTTCGCCGTGGCCGTTCCGGCCGAGCAGCATATAGTCGACGGCCGCAATACCGCTTCGGTCGTAATGGTGGCGAGCGCCGAGGTCGAGTACGACGGCGCAACCGACCCCGAAAGCGTCGACCTTACGTTCAAGCCCGTAACCCCCTGCCTCGAACTCGCCGTTCCGGGCAGCGGACTCAAACTCGCCGGCATGGTCGTCGAGCCCGTATCTCAGAACGATATGACGGGCGGCTTCGGCTTCGAGGCGAAGGTTTCGGCCACGGGCGAGATCGTATCGGCCGAGTCGGAGGGCAAGCGCCTGACGGTAGATTTCCGCACCGGTAACAACGACTATATGACCCTCAGCGGCCGCTCGACGATAAAGCTGCCCGTGGGCGAGTTCGAGATCGCTGCCGGCGAGGGTTTGAAGTTTACATTTACTATGGACGACGGAGCGGTGCGTATCCGTACCGTAGCCTTGGAGGAGGCCTTGTCGTCGACCGATACCGACAACGGCGGCAAGATATACAAGCATATCCGACTGGCGTTCGATACGCTCGACCAGACGATCAATATCTTCAACGAGACCTTCGGCACGCCGGTCGACGGTGCGCTCATCGTCAAGAACACCAAGCAGCGCCAGCTGGTCAACTACTACAACGGCTTCATGCCCACGGGCAAGGGCTCGTCGTCGGTGGCATACTGGGCGGGTCTGCGCGTCGACATGCAGCACGGCACGCGCTTCGAAACGGAGAACGAGAACGACGGCTTCCTCTACTTCGGCAACGCCAACAACGGAGGCCTGGGTGCCAACGACGGCTCGCTGGCGTCATACTCGGCCATTTACGACTATAACGAGGCTCATCCCTCGGCGCATATCAACGACGATCTTACGTTCTATGTCTGCAACGTCAATGTAGGCGCTGCGACCGAGGCCGTCACGATGAGCTTCGACGTGGCCTACAATACCTACGCATCGCTTATCGAGAAGAACGGCGACGACCCGTCGCTGTTCGAGCGCTGGATCAAGGTGGAGTATACGCCCGACTTCGGCGATACGTGGGTCGATATCAGCGGCGACTGCCAGACCGACAATCAGGTGTTCCGCTACACCACGCAGCGCGTCGACCTCTCGACTTACGACGACGACTTCGTCTCGTTCCGCGTCACTCCGCGCTTCAAGCAGACGCTTCTGCTCGACAATCTGTCGTTCGACATTCTGGGCGATCCCGATGCCATAGAGGAGAACCATGCTCCGTCGGTTGTGGAGATATATCGCCAGACGCCTACGACGGCATATCTGATCTGCCGCCCTGCGGCGGGCAGCCGCATGACCGAGGCGCAGATGCGCGCCGTAGTGCCCCACATGTGCGTCGCCGGCGGCAATCTTTCGGCATGCACCGACTTCGAGATCTACCGCGCCGACGAGAAGCACCAGATCTTCGAGATCATCGTGCGCGGCATACCGCAGTATCTCAACGAGCGTTGGGTGGCGTTGGAGGCCGACGGACAGGTGGGCGGCAAGAAGTCGTTCTACGAGTCGGGCGCCAACGAGCTTCTCAACGTCAACTTCGACCACTTCATCGCCGGCACCGACTGCATAGGCTCGATAAAGCTGGGACACCGCATGCTCAACTGGTGCTCGGCCTTCTCGGTCGGCGGTTCGGCCTATTCCGACAAGGAGGGTACTATGGGCGGCTTCGCCGTCATGCACGATCCTCTGATGAACATCCGCGAGGTGGAGTACCGCGAGGAGCAGGGCGCCACGTTCAAGAGCGGCGACGAGGGCTGGTATACCAACAACACCTTCCGCATAGGCAACAACATGGAGGCGTCGTTCCGTCAGTCGCAGGGCTTCTACACGGGTAACGACATTACCAACGACGGCGCGCTGAGCGACGGCAAGTTCTTCCGCTTCGAGTGCGAGATGGACGGCTGGCACGGTCTGCTGATGTACGGCGTGAGAGGCTATATGCAGCTGGGCACCGGTTCGACGACATGGTACGGCGACGAGGCCGAGAACAAGCAGGTGTGGATACGTACGCCCGAGCTCGGGGAGCGTGCTGCGGGTCAGAGCGTCGAGCTGAAATTCGATGCTGCGCGCTACAACGCCGCTTCGTGCATCGAGCTTACGGTCATCGTCGAGGGCGGCGGCGCTTTCGCCGACGGCCAGACCGCGAAGAACGTGTCGTGCGGCTCGACTTCGGACTGGACCACCAATACGCTCGACATAACGGGTTGCACCGCACAGACCAAGATCAAGATAGGTCCTGCGCAGGCGGCCGCTTATCCGGGCGGATACGGACGATTCTTCATCGACAACATACGTGTGGTATTGTAATAACCGACGGGCACTCTCCGGCTGCAACAGTGCGGCCGGAGAGCCCTTTTCATTTTCTGCGATATGAATATTTTCGGAAAGATATTCTCCTTGTTTACGGTGCTGGCCATGATGCTCGGCATGGCTGCGGCATGCGGCTCGTCCGAGGCCGACCCGCCCGCACCGAAGCCCGAGGACGGGGTCGTGTCGATCTCGATCGACGGCGATGACCTTATACGCATGACCCCCGGGCGGAAGGTGCAGCTGAGCGTTACGGCCGATCTCGAAGGCGGCGGCAGCCGTGCCATAGCCGCTGCCGATGTCGTCTGGCATACGTCGAGCGAGCGCGTGGCGCGTGTGGTCGACGGTATGGTCGAGGCCGTGGGTGCCGGCTCGGCCGAGATCATCGCGACATACGCCGCATGTCAGGCCACTTTAAGCGTCGTTGTGGGCGGACAAGAGCAGGGCGACAACCTTTCGGGACGCGTATGCGACACCGAGGGGCGGCCTGTTGAGGGCGTAGTGGTCTCGGACGGCGATCTGTGCGTTCTGACCGACGCCGACGGACGTTATTCGATGCAGTCCGATAAGCGCTGCGGACATCTGTTCATCTCGATCCCGTCGGGCTACGAGGTCGAGTGTTCGTCGTATATGATCCCGCAATTCTTTCGCCGGCTCTCGGCCTCGGTCGACAGACACGAGCAGCACGACTTCACGCTCTCTGCCGTCGACAACTCGCGGTTCATGCTCATCGCCTCGACCGACCACCATGTCGCCAATCGTCAGAGCAAGGATCTGGCGCAGTTCCGCTGGGAGAACGGTTTCTTCGCCGATGTCCGTGGTGTGGCGGTTGCGGCCGACTGTCCGGTATACTCGGTCTGCATGGGCGACATGAGCTGGGACGAATACTGGTATCCGCGCAACTACGACCTGACGGACTATCGCGAGGAGCTCTCTCGCAACGGCTATCCGGTGCCTATATTCCATGCTATGGGCAACCACGACAACGACCCATACCATGCCGACGACTGGCTCTCCTCTCAGCTGTTCCGCGAGACGATAGGCCCGACCTACTACTCGTTCAATATCGGAGCGGCGCACTTCGTCGTGCTCGACAACATCATATATCGCAATACCGGCGGCTCGCAGGGTTCGATCGGCAAGTTGGACTATACCGAGGCCGTCGATCCCGCTCAGCTTGCATGGCTCGAACGCGACCTCGCGCTGGTGGACGACAAGTCGGCGCCGCTGGTCATAGTCATGCACGCCAACCTGTTCCGCGGCTGCAAGAAGAACGGGGCGATAGACCATACGATCGGCATGACGGGCGCCTACGAGCTTATGAACCGTCTGAGCGGGTTCGACAATGTCTATGTCATATCGGGACACTCGCACATCAACCAGCGTATCCTGCATGCCAATTCCGGTATACACGAGATCAACGTCGCGGCCACCAGCGGCACGTGGTGGTGGACTGGTACGTATCATGACGCCGGCTATGATGTGAACGTATGCCGCGACGGCTCGCCGGGCGGCTACGAGGTCTTCGCATTCGACGGCCGTAACGTCGAGTGGCACTACAAGGGCATAGGCCGCGACCGCGACTATATGTTCCGCGCCTACGACATGAACGAAGTGCTGCGCAATCCTGTTATTGCGGCCGCCTCGCCCGACTTCGGCACGACGCCGACGGCCGACGGCGTGGAGGACTGCTACGGGCAGAACGATATTCTGGTCAATATCTGGGACTGGGAGCCGGGCTGGACGATACGCGTTACCGAGCAGGGGCGCGAGTTGCAGGGCGTGCAGGTGCGCGGCCGCGACCCGATGCACAAGATCGCATATACGGGCAAGACATCGGCTTTCTTTACATGCTACAACAACCACATGTGGAAATTCCGTGCTTCGAGCGCTACATCGACCGTGACCATAGAGGTTACCGACCTGTTCGGTCATAGCTCAACGCAGGTCATGGAGCGTCCCAAGAGCTTCTCGGTCGAGATGCGCTAAACAGAGTATATGTCATGAAAATCACTTGTATGATCTTATTGGCCGGCAGCCTTTCGTCGTGCGCCGGCGCGCCGGCCGAGCCGCAGCAGACGGCCGATGCTCCGGTGGCGATAGCGTTCGCTTCGGAGGAGGTATCGCTGCGTTCGGCCGCAGGCGCTGTGCCGTATACGCCTCTCTCGTCGCATCCCGTCGAGCTCGTCATTACACTCGCCGACGGTAGGGAGGTCTGGGCCGAGGGCTACGACGTGGAGTTCTCGTCAGCCGATGCTGCCGTGGCCGTCGTCGATAACGTCCGTATCGAGGCCGTCGGCCAGGGGGAGACCGTCGTCAGGGCTACGCTCGGCGATCTTTCGGCCTCGATCGGTGTCTCGGTTACCCCGGCGGGCGTCTCGACCACCGGAGTGGGGGAGTTCGATGCCGATAACATCTACTCCAAAGGGGTATATCTGGTGCGCAATACCGTCATGCAGGGCTTCGATATCGACAGCGACGGCAGCATCTGGTATATGCAGCTCGGCGGCTCGGACAAGCACGATCTCTACGTCATGCACGCCCGGCGCGGCGAGTCGCCCGCGGAGCGGATGATATTCCGCTATTCGGGTCACGGCACCAACATGGCCGTCGAACGGTCGGCCGACGGAAAACGCTATGTCTGGACGGGCACCTACGGCTCGCGCAACTCGTCGAACGACTATTGGAGCAACAGCGTCGTAACGCGCACCGAGTTCGTCGACGGGGCGACGACTCTGCCCGAGCAGTGCGGCGACCTGTTCTATCTGGGCGGCATCTGCGAGCTGCATCCGGCCATAGATGCTGCGGGCGACGTGCTTGCGATAAACTATCCCGGTTCGTCGCAGCGCATGTTCGTCATGTATCGTCTGAGCGAGGCCATGGCGTTGCCGCGCAGCTATGTCACGCTGCCCTCGCGCAACTGGGGCGGGGGCACGAGTACCGATCCGGCGTCGACCAACTCTCCGAAGGCGTATGTGCGCGACCTTACGAAACTCACGCCGCTGGGGCGCTTCGGCATACCCAAGAGCGGCGAGGACCACTCGACGGACATATCCTCATACGCATGGCAGGGCTTCGACGTCGACAGCGGCAAGATATACTACTTCGAGGGCGAGGGCACCGTGAAAGAGGGCTCGGCGGCATATTTTACCGTATTCGACTTCGAGGGCAACATCATCGAGCCGCGCACGGAGGTGGCGATAGCATCCGATCGCGAAGCCCTTTCGGCCAGCGGCATTACCGAGTCGGGATATATGGAGGCCGAGGGCATCAAGGTGCACGGCGATGCGTTGTATCTGGGCTTCGCATCGCGTTCCGAAGCCGACGGAGACAAGCGCCGCGCCAACATCTTCCGCTATACGCGCGCCCGGTAGCGCGCCGTATAACTATGTTCATGATATGCTCCGCCTCGGCGGAGCATATTTTTTTGCGGCATTTCCTTTGCGAGATATTAAATGGTTGATTGTCAGGTGGCGGATACCAATTCTTTGAGAGATATGTGCAAAGCGTTGCAAATTAGGCACATCGTCTTGATCGTAAGATTGGTACGTCCGGCTTCGATTCGGCTCATATTCGACCTTTCGATGTCGCAACGATACGCCAATTCCTGCACGGTAAGGCCTTGCTGTTTGCGTAACTCTTTGATTCTGCGTGCGATCAACAGAATCTGGATCTTGTAATCCATATCCATAGGGAAAAATTTTTAACTCAAAGAAAAGAACATATCTTCATCTTGTGCGTATCATATGTGATACATATAAGGCTGTATAATGCGGACGACCCGAGTGTGTATTGCAATGATAGCTGCGGTTTGCGCCGAGGCCGGCTGCAATCGCCGATCAAGTGCCGATTTGTATAGTGCCTTATCAGCTGCCCAGTTGTTACACCTAAGACAACAGTCGCCCTCAGTTGGCTCGCACGAGTCGTTTCCGGCGGTTTTTGTTCCTGACGGCAGCATGAGAATTGAGCCTTTCGGTCATTCGGCTCAACGGTGGATATGCGGCATGTTCATCTTTCGGATCATCCGTTTGCGAAGCCTTTGCTGCGACCTTTCCGAAGCGGTTTCAATAGCTTCGATAATATCGAAATCATTGCCGGTTTCGAAATGAAACATCTCTGTCTGCCGGTGTAAAACAGTTTGAAATACAATGTTATACGATCCGTTAGAAAGAGCTTGCGCGGCAGCTGCGATGCCCGGCGTGCGATGTTAGAATATTAACACTGCAATTACTATGAATTTTCGATAGAAATAAATACCTTTGCAACGGTTTTTGCAGACGCTCCGGAGTGTTGCGGAGCGTATCGGTTAGGAAAATTCAGTACATAAAACTTATACGAAATGGCAGAAAAGAAGTTTATTACATGTGACGGCAACTATGCTGCGGCTCATATAGCTTATATGTTCTCGGAGGTAGCGGCCATATATCCCATCACGCCTTCGTCGACAATGGCCGAGCTGGTCGACGAGTGGTCGGCGCAGGGGCGCAAGAATATTTTCGGCGATACGGTCAAGGTCGTCGAGATGCAGTCGGAGGCGGGTGCCGCGGGCGCCGTGCACGGCTCGTTGCAGAGCGGTGCTTTGACCTCGACCTTTACCGCGTCGCAGGGTCTGCTGCTGATGGTTCCCAACATGTACAAGATTTCGGGCGAGCTGCTGCCCGGCGTGTTCCACGTTTCGGCGCGTGCGCTGGCGGCACAGTCTCTGTCGATCTTCGGCGATCATCAGGATGTCATGGCCGTGCGTCAGACCGGCTTCGCCATGCTGGCCACCTCGTCGGTGCAGGAGGTCATGGACCTTGCCGGCGTGGCGCATATCGTCGCATTGCGTGCGCGCGTTCCGTTCGTACACTTCTTCGACGGATTCCGCACCTCGCACGAGATACAGAAGATCGAGCTTATCGACGAGGCGTCGCTCACGGCGATGTTCGACCGCGATGCCTTGAAGGCATTCCGCGAGCGTGCTCTCAACCCCGAGCACCCCGTTACGCGCGGTACGGCTCAGAACCCCGACATATATTTCCAGACGCGCGAGGCTTCCAACAAGTTCTACGACGCCGTGCTCGACATGGTGGCCGAGACTATGGCCGAGATTTCGCGCATCACGGGACGCACCTACAAGCCCTTTACCTATTACGGTGCCGAGGATGCCGAGCATATAATCATCGCTATGGGCTCGGTTACCGAGACTATCAAGGAGTGCGTCGACTACCTGACGGCTCAGGGTCGCAAGGTGGGTGTCATTACCGTACACCTCTACCGCCCCTTCTCGGCGAAGTATCTGCTCGAAGTGCTGCCCGCGTCGGTCAAGCGCATCTGCGTACTCGACCGCACCAAGGAGCCGGGTGCCAATGGCGAGCCGCTCCTGCTCGACGTCAAGGACGTATTCTACGAGTCGGACAATCGCCCGATGATTATCGGCGGACGCTACGGTCTCTCGTCTAAGGACACCACGCCGGCACAGATGCTGGCCGTGTACGACAATCTCGCCGCCGCCGAGCCCAAGAACCACTTCACGGTTGGTATCGTCGACGACGTTACGATGCACTCGATCCCCGTCGGCGCAGAGGTATCTATGGCCAAGAGCGGTACGTTCGAGGCTCTCTTCTTCGGTCTGGGCTCCGACGGAACGGTGGGTGCCAACAAGAACTCGATCAAGATAATCGGCGGTTCGACCGACAAGTACTGTCAGGCATACTTCTCTTACGACTCGAAGAAGTCGGGCGGTTACACCTCGTCGCACCTGCGCTTCGGCGACAACCCCATTACGTCGCCCTATCTTGTTACCACGCCCGATTTCGTGGCCTGCCACGTGCCGTCGTATGTCGACAAGTACGACGTGCTGAAAGGCCTCAAAAAGGGCGGTTCGTTCCTGCTCAACTCTGTGAACGACGCCGCTACGACGTGCGCTTCGCTGCCCGACCACATGAAGTCGTACATGGCGCGTAACGACATCAAGTTCTACATCATCAACGCCACCAAGATCGCGGCCGACCTCGGACTCGGTTCGCGCACCAATACTATCATGCAGTCGGCATTCTTCAAGATCGCCGACATCATCCCCTTCGACAAGGCCGTCGAGCAGATGAAGCATGCCATTTACAAGTCATACGGCAAGAAGGGCGAGGACATAGTCAATATGAACTACGCCGCCGTCGATGCCGGTGGCAACGCCGTCGAGCGTGTCGAAGTGCCCGCGCAGTGGGCGTCGATCGAGGTGCGCGAGGCTGCGCATGAGATCGACAGCCATGTTCCGGCATTCGTGCGCGAGGTATGCGAGCCTATCGATGCGTTGAAGGGCGACAGCCTGCCAGTGTCGGCATTCAACGGCCGTGAGGACGGTACGTGGGACAACGGCACGGCAGCCTACGAGAAGCGCGGCATCGCCGTCAACGTTCCCGAGTGGCAGATCGAAAACTGTATCCAGTGCAACCAGTGTGCGTATGTCTGCCCCCACGCCGCCATACGTCCGTTCCTCGCCACCGAGGAGCAGGCCGCAGCTACGGGCGTCGAGTGGAAGCAGGGACTGGGCGAGACCAAGGCCTACAAGTTCCGCATTCAGGTATCGCCGCTCGACTGTACGGGCTGCAACAACTGCGTCGACGTATGCCCCGCCAAGCAGAAGGCTCTGGTCATGAAGCCGCTCTCTACGCAGCAGGCGCAGATCGCCAACTGGAAGACCGTTACCGAGACCGTCGGTTATAACGAGGTCGTCGACAAGACCAAGAGCGTCAAGAACCTGCAATTCGCACAGCCGCTGTTCGAGTTCTCGGGCGCATGTGCAGGTTGCGGCGAGACCCCCTATATCAAGGCTATCACGCAGCTCTTCGGCGACAAGATGATGGTCGCCAACGCTACGGGCTGTACGTCGATCTACTCGGGTTCGGCTCCGTCGACCCCCTACTGCACCAACGCCGAGGGCAGAGGTCCGGCATGGGCCAACTCTCTGTTCGAGGACAATGCCGAGTTCGGTCTGGGTATGCACGTGGGTGTGGAGAAGCTGCGCGACCGCATCGAGGAGTATATGCAGAAGGCTATCGCCGAGTGCACCAAGTGTTCCGACGAGTTGAAGGGCACGATGAAGGAGTGGATCGCCGCACGCGGTTCGTCGTCGGCCTCGGCCGAGGTTACGCGCCGTCTTGTTCCGATGATGGAGGCCTGCGGCTGCGACTACTGCAAGCGCATCCTCGAAGCCCGCGACTGGCTCGTGAAGAAGTCGCAGTGGATCATCGGCGGCGACGGCTGGGGTTACGACATCGGCTTCGGCGGCGTGGACCACGTGCTGGCGTCGGGTGCCGACATCAACATCCTCGTGGTGGACACCGAGGTATATTCCAACACGGGCGGTCAGTCGTCGAAATCGACGCCGGTGGGTGCCGTGGCCAAGTTCGCGTCGGCCGGCAAGCGCGTCCGCAAGAAGGATCTGGGCGCCATCGCCATGACCTACGGCTACGTATACGTGGCGCAGGTGTCGATCGGTGCGTCGCAGCAGCAGCTCATGAACGTGCTGAAGGAGGCCGAGGCCTATCCCGGTCCCTCGCTGGTGATCGCCTACGCACCCTGCATCAACCACGGCATCAAGGGCGGCATGACCCGCACGCAGACCGTGGGCAAGCAGGCCGTGGAGTGCGGCTACTGGCACCTGTGGCACTACAACCCGCAGCTCGAAGCCGAGGGCAAGAACCCCTTCGTGCTCGACTCGAAGGAGCCCGACTGGTCGAAGTTCCGCGACTTCCTGATGAAGGAGGTGCGCTATACGTCGCTCAAGAAGGCGTTCCCCGCCGAGGCCGACGAGCTCTTCGCCGCAGCCGAGGAGAATGCCAAGTGGCGTTACAACGGCTACGTGCGCCGCAGCAAGATCGAGTATTGATCCGCATCGCAACAGCGACGGAGCCGGAACCGCAGTGTTCCGGCTCCGTTTTTTGTGTCGGGCGGAGGCAGAGGGGCGGGCGGAGGCACGGGCCGGGACACGGACAGGAACGCGGTCGGGGACACGTGCCGTGGTGCGGGCGGGCGGTGACGGGGGCTTCGCGGTGCAAAACGGCCCCGGATGCAATTTTCACGACGGTTCCGTTTTGTTTTCGCGATTTATTGCTACCTTTGTTGCGTAACATCGGACTAATTCTGCGATAGATGAAGATAGCAATTGCCCAGCTGAACTATACGGTCGGGGATATCGACGGCAATACGTCGAAAATCATTGATTCCATCACCCGAGCCAAGGGACTCGGCGCCGATCTGGTGCTCTTCGCCGAGCAGGCGGTGAGCGGTACGCCGGCTTTCGATCTGCTGCGCAAGACCACATTCCTCGAACTGTGCGAAGACGCGCTCGTGCAGATCGCGTCGTGCTGCGACGACATCGCGGCGATCGTGGGGCTGCCGATCCTCACGGCCGAGGGCACGATCAGCGCTGCGGCGCTGATCCAGGACCGCAAGGTGCTGCGCTACGTAGGCAAGAAGTACATCACGGCCCGTCGTGAGATGGGCTTCGTCGTACCCTCGAAAGGGTATGAGTACGTGACGATCAAGGGGCACAAGTGCGCCATCGTCGTGGGCGACGACCTGCGTCGCATCCACGACTGCGACAGTTCGGTGGAAACCATCCTTTCGATCAACGCCCGCCGCTACGGACGCGGCACGATGACGCGCCGCTACGAGATGATGCGCGACCTGGCTTTCGTCGAGGGCAAGAACCTCGTGATGGCGAATCAGGTGGGCGGCAATACGGAGATCGTGTACGACGGCACGTCGGGGGCCATCAACCGCCGCGGCGAGCTGTGTCTGATGATGAAGAGCTTCGAGGAGGACCTCGCGGTCTTCGATACGGAGGCGCCGGCCGCGCCGGTGGCGGTTCCATCGTCGGGCGACCGCACGCGTCTGGTTTACGAGGCCGCGGTGTGCGGTCTTCGCGACTTCTATCTGAAGAACGGTTACACCAAGGCCGCCGTGGGTCTTTCGGGCGGCATCGGGTGGCGCAACGATCTGGTGGAGACCCTGGATCCCAGTAATCCGGAAAAATACCCTGCTACTCAGACGCGCACCGTCGGGCTCACATTCGATTCCATGGCATTGCCGAAGTTGGACCCTGAGATCAGCGGAATCTCTCTGTATCGCTACAACGATGCAACGAAGAAGTACGACATTCCGGTGGAAAAGCACGATGTGCTGGGGGCAGGCGAGGTGGTGCAGGTGCGCTGCACCGTGCGCAATAAAAGTGCAGCGGCCTCTGCGGACGGTTTCGACGAGCAGTATTCCATGCACCTGAAGCTGGCTCATACCGCTGACAATCCTACCCAGGGTATCGCGCCCTTTGCGGAGGCCGGTTTTCCCATGGAGGTGGTGGACAAGAACGGTACAGTTACCTCGTCGGTTGAGGGGCCGGGGCCGGAGACGCTTTCCGGTAAGGTCGGTGTGCCCATCACGCTTTCGGGGAACGATCCCGTGTCGGTGACCTACTTTGCCCGCATTAACCAGGCCGATGGTCACGCCGTGAAGGTAAGCCACGAGCTGATCGAAGATACCTTCCAAGGTAGCCAGTTCGCCACGGCAGAGCTTATCGCCGATCAGGAACTAAAGCCGGCGCCTCCCTCGATGGATCCCGACGACCCGGATTCGGGGGCTGGCACGGCCTTTCACTATACGCGTCTGCCCATCGCCAACGAGAACGGGTGGAACCGGTCGCCGGTGGCGGTCACGTTCTATGCCGGCGATTTCGACGAGCTTCTCGTGACCGCTTCGGACGGAGGGGCTCTTGGGACTTTGGCCGATCGCGAGGCATGGCGGCAGACGGCCGATACCGACGGCGTGACCGTGTCGCTTCAAGCGCGCAGCACTGCGGGCGCGCTGTCGAAGAAGGGGACGGAGGCCATCAGGATAGACACCCATGCCCCCGCACTTCGCTGGGATGCCAGTGCGGGAACGTTGACGGCCGACGACAGCGTCCCGCCGAGTTCGGGTAAGGCGGTGGCAGGCGTGTGGAAGGTGTACCGCGTGAAGGCCGACGGGCGAGCGCTCGATACCGACGACGTGACGAAGTCGCCGGTTGTCGGTGCGTCCGCACGTAGCCTTTCGGCGGGTTCCGTTGGAGGCGATCGGGTTGCCATGTCCCGTGCCGAAGGGCAAGCTGCCTGGGATTTTGACCTAACAGACGGCGTCGGCGCGACAGTGCAGACAGTTGCCTCTCCTGCCCCCGGGTTCTATGTGGCCGAGGACGCAGCCGGCAATGTGAGCTCCGTGGTGGAGGTGCGCGAGGCAGATGAGCCGACAACTCCGGGACCAGATGGCCCTGAAGGGCCGGGCGACCAGGATCCGACAGGCCCGGGCGGCCAAAACCCCACGAATCCGCCCGGTTCCGAAACGCCCGGTCCTCCGACGGTGATCATCAAGCCTGACCCGGGAAAGCCCGGCGACACGTCCAAGCCGCTGCCCCCCACCAAGGTGGAAGAGGATCCGGCGGGGAAGCTCTCCCACGCCGTCATCGAGGACGACCTCACAGTCGGTACCGCAAAGGCGTTCCCGTCGGCTGCTGATTTCACGACGCTCTTCTCGGAGCGTTACGACGTTTCCTCGACCCTGTCCGACGGCGCACTGACCTACGGGCCGATTCGCATCTTCAACGCTGACGGTCAGGAGGTGGATGCGGTTGACCGCACGAAGCCCGGTGATTGGGTTATCGAGCAGCGCATTGTCGACTCGGCTGGCAATTCCACCACGATTCGGCTGTTCTATCATGTGCGCGAAGGCGTTATCGACGGATGGCTGGGAAGCGGCAATGCCTCCGATGGCCTCGGCGGAACCGGAGGATCGTCTGGCGGCGACGGCTCTGCGGGGGCCGGGGCGGCTGCGGGTGAGGGGCCGCTTCGCCTCCGCGTTGCACGCGCTGCCCCAGACAGGTGGCATCTTCGGGTCCTGCCCGCTGCATGTCCTGTTCGCGTTGATCATGGTGCTGGCCTCGGCGTACGGCATGATGCGCCTGCGCCAGGAGTCCCTCGATTGCAAGGAGCGTTACCGTGAAGCTGTCCGATAAGATGCTCTTCTTCCTGCTCGCGCTAGCCGCCATCGCCTTGCCCACTCTCGGCATGTGCGCGTTCGATCTGCTGTGGGCCGTGGCCGCATTGGGAGTTGTCTCGTTCTGGGCGGTGCTCGTGCACCGTCGCTGCAACGGCCGCTATGATCGCGAGTTCCCCGGGCGCTCCTCGAGCGGAGGCAGGGAGTAGGGCGTCCCGCACTTCTTGGATGCTTTCAACCTTGCGGTTTTCTTTCGGGTATTTGACGGCCTCCGCCTCGGCGGGGGCCGTTCGGGTATAGTGTCACGAAACCTTTGGGCGGGGCAGGGAAAGACCCCGCGTGCGACGGGTTTGCCCGCGGTGCGGCGAGGAGCCGCATTTGGCGGGAGCCCATCAGGAGAGGATGAGATTAGTGGCACAATCTGGTTTGGATTCCCTGCTGGAGGCTCTGCGCCAGTCGGGCATGAACACCGATAACGTGGGCGGCGGCACTTCGGCCGGCCCGCAGACGCCCGGCTCGGGCTCGGCCTCTGGCTCCGG
>OFFY01001422.1_pt1 | contig 20126 bp, 26 predicted proteins | sample 1521481 | NCBI WGS metagenome assembly OFFY01 (sample SAMEA3504117, study PRJEB24116) | mouse gut metagenome | biome: mouse gut; feature: mouse-associated habitat; material: faeces | place: Denmark | collected 2011
GCCGATTGAGGACAACGCAGAAAATCACCCAAATATCATGGTTCAGGGCGTGTATCTCTTTGTTCACTGAGGGTATACATGGCTTTTTACGGAAAATGCGTATTTGGATGATGTATTTCGATTTTTCCATAATATTTTACTATTCTGCGACATATTTAAAAGAAAATTGACTGGATTTTAAAGTGTTAGAAGAAAGGGAATTGGATTCGCAGATTGCTTATTTGCCAGACATCTGCTTTTCCTGCTGCTCGATCATTTTCTTAATCATATATCCGCCTACAGAACCATTCTGTCTGCGGAGGTGTGAACCGGAAGGAAGAGGTTGTATTATCATTGCCAGGATTATATTCATTTAAAGGGGTAGCCAAAAAAGAATATTGTGTTTAAGAGGAAATGTGATTATGAAAAAGTTAATAACAAGAAAAAGGCTGCTTATAATGATGCATGTACTGATTTTCCTTTCTATACTATTTTATGTATTTTATCAGTGGTTTTTATATGAGACATCACAGGAGGCGACGATAAGTGGCGAGATAACAGTATGTATTGATGGAACATACATAGATTCTTCGGTAGTTCGTCTGAAATGTGTACAGGAGGATAATCAGAGAGTATGCGCTGTTACAAGGAAAGATAAAAAGGAGAAGTGTGAGTATTCTGTTGTTACGCATGATAAAGGATATTTTGCTATAGAATTAGCTGTTCCCAGTCATTTGATGGAACAGCGGACATGGGATGAAGATTATGTGGAATATAAGAATATTTTTATATTTAATATCATGGGTGGTAATGTGGAGTCAAATATTCATATTGATATCAGGCAGGAAAAAGGGCTGTATAGATCTCGTTGTACAGTTGCAACAAAAGCTGGAAAAGATTCACCAGAAGATGTTTGCGATGAAGAAAGGATTATTAATGAGAAACCCCGCAAAGAAATTCGGTGGGGAGTGTGATGAATTAACAAAATAAAGGTAACGAATAAATGAAAAAGTTTAAATGGTTAAGGATTAATACAAAGATAATATATTTTTCCTGCATAATTTTTTCTATGCTGGTGATTTGGCTGTTATATCCATCTGTAATTTCCGGCGAAATAGAAATTGCAGAAACAATGTGGCTGTTAGGTACAATAGTGTTTATGAACAGCGTTGGAGCAACCTTGTATCTATATTGGATAAGATTAATCGTATATATTAAAATCGATGAGAAAACAGTGAGTTTCTACGATTTGAATAAACGCGGGCATATAGTGTCGTTTGACGAAATAAAGCGGGTTGTATGTACATCAGATAAGTGGGAGTTTGAGATTTGTGGGGATAAGAAGTTTTATGCACACCGAAAGATATGGAAACCATATGTGGAGAAAGACGGGGTAGTACATATAGATGTCTTACCGACAGATTTTGTGGGGGTCAGGATAGATGAACGCTAATAAGCCATTTTTTGAGCAATCATTATTGAAAAAATACATAGAAGAAAAGATGGAGCATAAAGAGCTATTAAAAATTCTCTACATGGAATGGAAAAAGGCAAAGAATGAAGAGCTTTTTTTAATCTTGCTTGGGTATACGTGGCTTTTTATGGAAAATGTGTATTTGGATGATGTATTCCAATTTTACAATGAAAGGATATATGAAAAGGAGCTGCTATTGATATTATTAAAATATGGAGAAAAAAATATGGGGAAAAACGTAAAATATTGGCTATTAACAGGATATATATAGTACGACAGGGTATTATTTTTGGGGAGATTTAAAGAAGTCCCAGGAGGAAATTGAAGAAAATGGAGAAAAAATAATATCAGAAATGTATATGAAGTATCCTGAATATTTTATGACTGGTTATTTTTATGGAATGATACATGGATTTGAAAGTATGTATAAAAAAATTGACAGGGAAAAATTTCAAGAGATGGTTTATGAGTTATTCCCGTCAAAGTCAGAAATCGATATATATTTTAGAGAAAATTGCGGCTAATTAAGATTTTATTTGGCTTACCTATAGCGTGTTAGCATTGTTAGAAAAATGATTTAGTGGTTGACAGTTGGCTGGATTATTAGCAGTAGATATGGAAATCGTCAGATTATGTATATCGAGATCAGGGATAAAGCAGATGTAAAAAAGAAAAGTCAGAGAAAAAGGTGATTGATATGTATGAATTTAAACATTTATACGTTGAAAGATTACGAAGAAAGTATGAGCTTTCGGAAAAAGATTATAAAGTTTTATACAGGTTTTCCCATAGCATTGATAATGAATTAAGGTGGGAGGCGGCTGAACTGCTGTGTGACCATTATACGCCGAAAGCTGAAAAGGTGCTGCGGAGAATGACATATGACAGATGTTACATTGTAAGGCTGAATGCGGTTGATTCTCTCTGCATCGGAAAAGCAAAAAAGACTCTTAGGAGATTGTACATGCTTACAAAGTCAAAAGATGAATTGCTCAGGATGTATGCTTATCAATCAACCAATGACATCATCGGAAACCGGAATATCCGGGAAGAGACATCCCGGTACTTAAGATGGATACAGGGTGGCGTGCTTGAAAAGGATTCCAGCGATAAAGTAAGGCTTGCGATGTATAGGGAATTTTATAAGATGGGGTTTGGAGAATATCTTAGCCGATTTAATGAAATTGTCAAAAAGAAGATAAGGAAGAAGGAGAACAGGGAAGTATGGCTGATTTTAAATATATTGAAAAGTATAATGGATGATTCTGATTATGATTATAATGCAATTATGGAGATTTTAGGGTCACTTCGCTGCATAGCGAATCCTAAACAATTGCAGAAGATAGAAAAGTTGATGTTGTGTTGATCCTTAATTTAATATGGCAGTATCTGGCGGCATTATGATGAGGAATAAGAAGGATAAAATGGATTTCAAATATATGCTTTTAGTATGGGCAATCATGAAGAATAAAATGAGGTTTTTAAATTTTATAATAGGAACAGATGTAGATATTAATAAAAAAATATATGGTTTCACACCTGTAGAATGTGCATGCATCTATCAGAATATTCCGGCAATAAAACTTCTGGTTGCGGCAGGATGTAAATTAAATTATAGAGGCAGCATTGTATGTCATGTGCTAGCGGAATGGAATCTGTATAAGGATTTAAAATGGTTAGTAAAAAAAGGCCTGGATGTTAATGTGAGGGATTGCAATGGTAGAACTGGTTTACATTGGGCAGCAGAAAAGGGCAGTGTTGAGAGTGTGGAGGTATTGCTGGAATCAGGGGCAGATGTGAATGTGATGGATGGGGATAATATGACACCTCTTACAATTGCAAGTATGGACGGAGAGTATGAAATTATAGAGCTGCTACTGAAATGTGGCGCTAACGTTAATTGTCAGGATGGTGAAGAGCATACGCCTTTGTATCATGCTAAAGAGAAACAGAGAAAAAATATTCAACAGCTATTGCTGTCAAATGGTGCTAATGAATGAAACCCATTGCTTTTATTGGTTAGTAGGAGGATAACATGGTATTGTTGGTAATAGCAGTCATTTTTCTGGGATTAGCATTGGCAGGGATATTCTTTTGGACAATACTTCAAAAAAGAAATATGAAAGTATTAGGTTATGTTTGTTCGGGAATTTTAATTTTGCCATTAATTTTGTTTATTCTAATACCGCGTATATTGCGGTATATTGATGAAATCGCTGAATTTGTTTATTGGATTAAAAACATATAGGGATAAGATCAAAGGGAAGGCTAAGATGCAAGAGCACATAAGTACGTTTCAAGATTTAATACGATGTTATTATTGTAAGAATGTGTATTACCGTATCAGGAGCAATCAGATTGAGATAATTATGAAGATATTACGCTGGGAATATACAAGAAGATATATGATAAGCGATATTACTGTTGTTACCAAAGTGATATATAAAGGAAAAGCAGGTAGTATCCACTTTGGAGATGCAGAAAACAAATATTGGGAAAGAGGAGTCGGATATGCCGGGAAGATAAATCCGGTAGTTACGGGAGGCGGTTTATTGAGGCCAAGCGATAAATATCATAGTGGAATTTTGTATGGTTTGGAAGATGTGGATTATGTATATCAAATAATAATGTCATTAAAATGCTTTTAAATCGTGGAGTATGTAGAGTGAGATGAAAAGAAAAGTAATTATTTGCGCTATAATAGTGACAGTAGTAACCGCACAGGTTATGTGCATGGGTAGCAGACGGGTATTCGTTGATTATTGGCTGCGCTATGCGCGGGGAGAATATGATACGAATATTGATGTCGCAAATGACACGGTGAATTACTGCGGAACAGTAACGGCATATTTTGGTGGTGAATATTACTGCTATGATAAGGAGAAGGGCGCGATTTGCGAATACAATACGGGAAATCCTATAGTGCCGGTAGAGACAGTTCCGAAAGGACTGGCAGTTTCAGGGCAATATATTTATTATTGTACGGATTCCGGCTTATATCAGTGTAATTATCAGGGGGAAGAAATTTCTGCCTTTCCGTTTCCTGAGAAGACATGGGCAGAGGAATTATACCTTGAGGGGGCTCACGTATATTGCAAATGAAGAGAGTATAGCAGTATATCAGAAGATGCAGAGATAAGGGACGCAGTATATATTTTAGATTCAAAAAATATTTCCAGCGCGGAAACGGCTTGGAAGATTGATGATGAATGGAAGGAAATACTGTCTTATGACGAAGAGATAATAGCTGGAATAGGCGGATTATATGTCAAAAGGGCGGGCGATGATTGGTTGGTGGCGAAAGGAGATTCCGACCAGGTTCAGATTTCATGTGAGGCATACGGCTTGAAAGTCTTCAATGAGGATATGGGAGGAGCCTTTGAAGTGTTGTCAGGCAGCACAGGAAAGGCAATATTTCACACAGAACAAGAAATCATGGAAAGAATCAGCAATGTCTGTATTTATGACAAATGAGATTGGATGCTTTGCAGAACAGAGACAATGGGTGGTGTATGAAAGCAGCCTTGACACCGATTTAAGGGTTTCCCGTATGACAATGGACGGAAATATATGGATTGTTCTTTTAGAAGAGTATGCGGTCGGAAATATCGGTTCCAGTCCGGAGGGGGCGGTGGGGGAATATTTGAACAGTCATATAGTATACATTGATTTGAATACGAAACAGGTGACGGACAGCATACCTGTAAAGACAGGACAAGTTATCTATATGGACAAGTATCAATATGCAACAATTCAGGATGGGAAAGTAAGTTTCTATAAAATTGCCGGCAGGGAAAAGATGAAAGAGCATAAGGTGAAAGGATATCGGCTACGTGAAGATTATCATATCGAATCATGTGAAAATAAGCTCTTTTTCTTTCAAAATGGGAAACTGACAGATGCCATTGATATATAGATGTGGGATAATGAAAGTTGGGAGGATTACTATGAATAACACTTTATATGAGAAATTAGAACAATTATCGGAGAGCAAGCAGATACATATGATATTACAAGTATGGAATGTGATACTCAGAAAATGCAGAGCATTAAAATACTTGCGGAAGAATGTGGAAAAAAGAAAATTGATTTGGAAACATAGGAGAGGGAAGAAGATGTACGCGGTGATTTGTGGCAGAAAGGACAGAAGATATGATAAAACTTACGAATGAAATCATAAAGAACTATCAGATTCGAAAGACGAAAAAGCAGAAGACGGAGTTTATTGAACTGTTGAGGGCGCATTTTCCGGAGATGCGGATTGAGAGCGGTGGTTTTTTAAAGTGCCGGAATCTTGTGATTGGGGATGTGGAGAGTGCAAAGGTAGTGTTTGGAGCGCATTACGATACGGCTGCGGCGCTGCCGATACCGAATCTGCTGTTTCCGAAGAATCCGCTTTTGTTCGTGCTGTGTCAGTTTCTTATTGTAGTGCCGATGATATTTTTTATGCTGGCTGTGGGAATTACGGTATTTCAGGAGGAGAACATATCGTATTTTGCAGAGAGCATATGCCGGCTCTGTGATATTATGGAAGAAGAGGAAGAAGAATATGAAAAAGGTAATAGACTGGGTGACAATTAAATTCTTAATCGTTGGGGTTATCAACACGTTAGTTGGGACAAGCGTGATGTTTGTGTGCTACAACGTGTTTCATACGGGGTACTGGATTGCCTCCGCGATGAATTATATTATCGGGAGCATTGTAAGTTTTTTCCTGAACAAATATTTTACGTTTAAGAGCGGGAAAAAATCATTTGGTGAGATTGTGAGGTTTGTGATTAATATAACCGTATGCTATATTCTGGCTTATGGGATTGCAAAACCATGCGTACATTATATCCTTTCCGGATACTCCGGGGCGGTGCGGGATAATGCGGCGATGCTTGCGGGGATGTGCCTGTTTGTGGCATTCAATTATTTCGGGCAGAGGTTTCTGGTGTTCCGGCAGGAATAATGCAGCAAAAAAACAGAGCGCACTCTTGATTTTATGCGCCGGCGGTATTATAATAAAGGGCATATTTACAGATTATATATGAACGGAGGAGTTTACGATGGAGAAGAAGAACATTGACTGGTCCAATCTTGGATTCGGTTATATTGAGACGGATAAAAGATACGTTTCCAATTACAAGGACGGAGCGTGGGATGAGGGTATGCTTACCTCCGATTCAAATGTGGTGATCAACGAGTGTGCATGTGTTCTGCAGTATGCCCAGACATGCTTTGAAGGGCTTAAGGCTTACACGACGGAGGACGGGCGCATCGTGACTTTCCGCCCTGACCTTAATGCAGAGCGGATGGCCAATACGGCGACACGCCTTGAGATGCCGGCATTCCCGGAGGAGCGGTTTGTGGAGGCGGTCAGGCAGGTTGTGAAGGAGAATGCGGCGTATGTTCCGCCTTTTGGCTCCGGGGCAACCCTCTATATCCGGCCGTACCTGTTTGGCTCTAATGCGGTTATCGGCGTGAAACCTGCGGATGAGTATCAGTTCCGTGTGTTCACGACACCGGTAGGCCCGTATTTTAAAGGCGGCGCAAAGCCTATTACCATCAGGGTCTGTGATTTTGACCGGGCGGCGCCCCACGGAACGGGCCATGTAAAGGCCGGGCTTAACTATGCCATGAGCCTGTATGCGATCATGGATGCCCACAGGCAGGGATTTGACGAGAATATGTACTTAGACGCGGCTACCAGGACGAAAGTTGAGGAGACAGGCGGCGCAAATTTCCTGTTTGTCACGAAAGACGGGAAAGTGGTAACGCCGAAGTCAGACACGATATTGCCTTCAATCACAAGGCGTTCCCTGATGCATGTGGCGAAAGAATATTTAGGGTACGAAGTAGAAGAGCGGGAAGTGTACTTAGATGAGGTGAAGGATTTTGCGGAGTGCGGTCTTTGCGGCACAGCGGCAGTCATCTCCCCGGTAGGCAAGATCGTAGACCACGGGAAGGAAATCTGTTTCCCAAGCGGCATGGAGGATATGGGTCCGGTTACGAAGAAACTATATGATACGCTTACCGGAATTCAGATGGGAAGAATCGAGGCTCCAAAAGGATGGATCTGCGAGATCTGCTAATCAAAGCGCAGATGGCAGAGTGACGGCAGCAAGCCGGATCTGCGGAAAATACAGAGAGTACAGAGAATACACAGGATAGATAGGGTACAAAAAATCAGGAGAATGCCCGGAGGGGTTTTGCCAATCAGGAGTTGGCAAGGCTCATCCGGGTGTTTTTGTTTGTTTCATACAGGTAGGATAAAATAATTTAAAATAAACAGTATATAACAGTTGACAACTGTTTAAAACTGTTATATACTGTTTATAACGAAGGGGGGATAGGATGAAATTGATTATCAGTCATTCTTCCATGCAGCCAATCTACGAACAGATCGTGGAGCAGATCAAGGGGCAGATTGTAAAGGGAGACCTTAAGGCGGACACGGCGCTGCCGTCGGTGCGGACGCTGGCTAAGGAATTGAAGGTCAGCGCCTTGACGGTGAAAAAGGCATATGACGGGCTGGAGGCGGAAGGATTTGTCATAACGGTTCACGGAAAGGGCAGTTTTGTGGCGTTTGCCAACCAGCAGATGATGCTGGAAGAAAAGAAAAAGGAAGTGGAGGCTGATCTGGAGGGCGCGATACGCAAGGGCAGGAGCTGCGGCATGACGGATCAGGAGCTTGAGGAGTTATTTCATATTGTTTTGGAGGAATAAAAGATGCTGCGATTGGAAAATGTGAGAAAGAAATATAAAGACTTTGGGATGGATGTTACGATGGAAGTAAAGCCTGGACGCGTCACCGGGCTGATCGGAAGGAACGGGGCGGGAAAGACGACTGCGTTTAAAGCTGCGCTGGGCTTGATCCGAACGGAGGGAGGGGAGATTTCCATGCTGGGGAAACCTCTTTCTAAGCTCAGTGAAAAGGACCGGGAGAGAATCGGCGTGGTACTGTCGGATTCCGGGTTCAGCGGCTACCTGAAGATAAAGGATCTGGTAGTGATTTTAAGGAACCTTTACTCCGGATTCGACGAGGAGTATTTTACCGGGAAATGTAAGAGTTTCGGCCTTCCTTTTGATAAGCGGACCAAGGACTTTTCCACCGGCATGAAACGAAGGCTCCACGTTGCGGCGGCGCTTTCCCACCATGCGGATCTCCTCATTATGGATGAGCCGACGGCGGGCATGGATGTAATTGCGAGGGATGAACTTCTTGCTATGATCCGGGAATACATGGAGGCGGAGGAACGCTCGGTTCTTATAAGCTCCCACATTTCCGGGGATTTAGAAGGGCTGTGCGACGACATTTACCTGATTGATGAGGGGAAGGTGATCCTTCACGAGGACACGGATGTGCTGCTTGATGAGTACGGCATACTGAAAGTGACAAAGGAGCAGTATGAGGCGATGGATAAAAGTTTCCTGGTGTGCCGGAGAAAAGAGGAGTTCGGGTATAGCTGCCTGACGAAGGAAAAGCAGTTTTATATGGAAAATTACCCGGATATTGTAGTGGAAAAGGGTTCGGTTGACGGTGTGATGACAATGATGATTCGAGGTGAAAGATGATGAAGGGATTGCTGATGAAAGATTTAAAACTGATGCTGACACAGTTTGCTTTTTTTATTTTATTGCCGGCAGTAGGAGCGGTGTTTGTAGTGCCTACCGGGGAGATGAGCATGGGATTTGGCTATATCACAGCGATTTCCGGGCTTATCGGGGTGACGACGGTCAATTATGACTCCTATGACAATGGATTTGCATATCTGTTCACTCTTCCTGTAAGCCGCAGGGGATATGTGAAGGAAAAATATATCTTTGCCGCGCTGTCTTCTGTGGCGGTGATGATGGCTGTCGGGGTTTTCATGTGGGCGCTCATGGCGGCGGTGCATCCGGAAAATGCTTATGCTTTCACAGATTTCCTTGGGGATATGGAGAACTCTTATCTGATTGCCCTGACGGCGCTGGCATTCATGCTGCCGGTATTCTTAAAATTCGGGGCGGAAAAAAGCCGGTTTGTACTCCTGATCATTGCCGGGATATTCATGGGAGTGATGATTGGCGTCTCCCAGGTGGAGGCACTGCGGGATGTTGAGCTTGGCAGGGGGAACTGGGCGAGGGTGATAACGCCGATTTTGTGTCTGGTGTGGCTTTCTGTATCTTATCTGATTTCTGTCAGGATTATGGAGAAGAAGGATTTTTAAAATGTTTCGGGCCGGATGACGCTTATCCAGCCCGGTGGCTTTGTATGATCAGTCTCACTGACCGGTACAAAAAGGGCTTATATGTTTCGATTGGAAGCGGCTCGTTATAAAGGATGGAGTTGTATCCGGCGGAGCCTGCCAGCTCTACGATGGTGAAGAGCATGACGTCGACATCTGCGTAGGAGTAGGCATCCTGCTCTACCAGCTGTAAGAACTTATCATAAAATTCACGGTCGCTGCTCTCACCGGTCAGCAATGCGGAGCGCAGCGCGCCCATCACCAGGTTCTTTGAGATGAAGTTTAAGAGGGGCTTGTTTTCTACAAGTATATCAATGATGTGGTTGATGATAAAGATAAGCTCGTCCTCCAGCCCGGTGATGCCGGATTCTTCCAGCGCCGCCCCGGCGGCGGTGAAAAGCTCATTGGTCTTGTGGACGATGAGCTTGTTTTTTACATCGTATTTATCTTTAAAATACAAGTAAAATGTTCCCTTGGCAACCGCCGCTTTTTCCACGATATCGGAGATGGCGGTGGAGTTGATGCCTTTTGTGGTGAACAGTTCGTAGGCGGCGTTAAAAAGCGCCTCTTTTTTCTTTTTTTTATTTTCATCTACTTTTCCCATATGAAAACTCCTATATATATGTTGTTTCAGCCATTTATTAAGGATAGTATAGTATGAAAAAACAGGATTGTCAAATAAAAATGACCAATAGTCAAAATAAGTGTTGACTATTGGTCATTTTTGTTGTATATTGAGTTTGGAAATAATGACTGACAGTCATAAAGAAAGGAAGAGGAAGATGATTAAGTTTGGAAAGGCAGTGGTGAAAAGCAGAATCGTAATACTGATATCCAGCGTATTGCTGCTGATTCCGGCATTGCTTGGCTATATAAGCACTCGGATCAATTATGACGTCCTTACCTATCTGCCGGAAGAGATTGAGACGATGAAGGGCCAGGAGATTATGATTGAGGACTTTGGCACAGGGGCTTTTTCAATGTTTATCGTGGACGGCATGGAGCTTAAGGATGTGGCGGAGCTGAAGGCAAAGATTGAGGAAGTGGACCATGTGGAGAAGGTTTTGTGGTATGACTCTATCATGGACATATCCGTGCCCCAGAGCATGCTCCCGGATAAGGTATACGAAGTGTTCAACTCGGATACGGGAACGATGATGGCAATCTTTTTTGACGAGGGAACTTCGGCTGACAGCACGATGGATGCCATCACCCAGATACGGAAACTGGCGGGAAAGCAGTGCTTTGTGAGCGGCATGTCGGCAATCGTGACAGACACGAAGGCTCTTTCCGAGCGTGAGACTCCTATTTATGTGCTGATTGCGGTTCTTCTGTCCACGCTGGTGCTGGCAGTGACGATGGAATCCATTGTCATACCGGTGCTGTTCCTTTTAAGCATTGGCATGGCGATTGTGTATAATCTGGGGAGCAACGTTATATTTGGGGAGATTTCCTATATTACAAAAGCATTGGCGGCGGTTTTGCAGCTTGGGGTGACGATGGATTATTCCATCTTCCTGATGCACAGCTATGAAGAGCAGCAGGCAGTTTATGAGGGAGATAAAAAGCGCGCCATGGCACATGCGATCTCCCAGACGTTTTCTTCGGTAATCGGCAGTTCTGTAACTACGGTGGCGGGATTTATCGCTCTGTGCTTTATGAGCTTTACTCTGGGAATGGATATCGGGGTTGTCATGGCGAAAGGGGTCATACTGGGAGTGCTTACATGCGTGACGATCCTCCCGTCTATGATACTTGTGTGCGATAAGCTGATTGAAAAGACAAAGCACAGGCCGCTCCTTCCGAATATTGACAGGATTTCAAAAAAAGTTACAAAGCATTATGGGGTTTATGTGGCATTGTTTTTAATCTTTCTGGTTCCGGCTATATATGGGAACATCCATGCGGGGGTCTACTATAACCTGGATGAGACGCTGCCGAAAAATCTCCCCTGTATCGTGGCAAATGAGAAACTTAAGAAGGATTATGATATGAATACGACCCACATCCTTCTGGTGGACAGCAGCGTGCCGTCAGTGGAGGCAGGAAGGATGCTTAAAGAAATCGAAAACGTGGACGGCGTGAAATGGGCGCTTGGGCTTGACAGCCTGGTCGGTCCGGCATTTCCTCAGAGCATGCTCCCGGATTCGCTGACGGAGACGCTTAAAAATGACAAATATCAGATGGTTCTTATCAATTCTGTCTATAAAGTAGCCTCGGATGAGGTGAATAAACAGGTGGATGACATCAATCAGATTCTGGACCGGTACGACGAGGGAGCGATGCTTGTAGGGGAGGCTCCGCTGACGAAGGATCTGATCGACATTACGGATAAAGACTTCCGGACGGTCAGCGTGGTATCTATCGGAATTATCTTTGTGATTATATTGATTTTATTCCGCTCCATTTCTCTTCCGGTGATTTTGGTAGGAGTCATTGAGTTTGCCATATTCGTCAACATGGGAATTCCGTACTATACGGGAACGACGCTCCCCTTTGTGGCATCTATCGTGATCGGCACGATACAGCTTGGGGCGACGGTGGATTACGCGATCTTAATGACGACTAGATATAAGCGGGAGAGGAGCATGGGAGCAGGCAAATATGATGCCATTACGGTTGCACACCAGGCATCGGCACAATCTATTATTGTAAGCGCGCTGAGTTTCTTTGCGGCGACAGTGGGCGTGGGGCTGTATTCCAACATAGACATGATCAGCTCACTGTGCATCTTGATGGCAAGGGGAGCTATTATAAGCATGGCAGTGGTTGTATTTGTGCTGCCGTCCATGTTTATGGTATTTGACAGAGTGATCGTAAGAACAAGCAGCGGATTTTTGCCAGAGAAAGCAGAAAACAGGTAACGCTTAATGTGCCGGACAGAGGTTGTCAGGACAGAAAATAAATCAGGACAGAAAATAAAGCGGAAAAGTAATAACAGGAGGTATGGTCTTATGAAAAATAGTATGAAAAAACGGGTGTTGGCAGGCTCTATGGCGGTGGCTCTCGGAGCCGGGATGACGGGCCCTTACGGTGCGGCAGGAAGCGGACTGGATGAAGTAAGAGCGGCGGGCAAAAAAAATAAAGAGGTTGAAACGCTGAAAGAGACAGCAGAAAACGCCCTTGAGGCGGGGAAAGGAACAGAAGAAGAAAGCACGGGAAAGCTGTTTAAAGATGAGTCGGTCTATGTGAAAGCAGACCCTTCCGGGAAAGTGAAGGAAACTACGGTTACAGAGTGGCTGAAAAATCCTGGCAGCGGGAACGTGGAGGACGAGAGCGCTTTGAGCGGCGTAAAGAATGTGAAAGGGAAGGAGACATTTTCCCAGAGGACAGGAAACGCTCTGCAATGGAAAGCGAAAGGGGAGGATATCTACTATCAGGGAACTTCTGACGGAAAACTTCCGATAGATGTGAAAGTGTCCTATAAGCTTAACGGCAGGAGCATCCGGGCAGAGGAGCTTAGCGGAAAGAGCGGAAAGGTAGAGATTACCGTGGATTATACGAATCATTCCAAGGAGACAGTGAAAGTCGGGAAGAAAGACGCAGAGATGTATACGCCTTTTGCCATGGTGACAGCGATGATGCTCTCGGCAGACGAGTACAGCAACGTCCAGGTTGACAACGGAAAGGTGATTTCCGACGGGGATAGAAATATCGTGCTGGGGATTGGCCTTCCGGGCCTTTCCGATAATCTGAAACTGGAAGAGACAGAGCTTGACCTTGATATCCCGGAGAGCGTGAAGATAACGGCAGACGTAAAAGAGGCCACCGTAGGCCCGACGGTCACCATGGCGTCCACGGAGTTTATGAACGAGTTGGACATGGACGATATCGACAGCTTTGATGAGCTGGAGGATTCCCTTGACGAGCTTAAAGACGCATCCCAGAAACTGAAGGACGGCTCGAAGGATGCCGCGGACGGGGCGAAAAAGCTGGCGGATGGCTCCAAGGATCTGAAGGATGGAACAAAAGAGCTAAAGAACGGCTCCGGAGAGCTTGCCAGCGGTTCAAAGCAGGTGGCAGACGGGGTAAGCACACTGAATGACAAGAGCAAAGACCTGATCAAGGGCGTGAATTCTCTTGTGGACGGCGTAAATACTTATACAAGCGGCGTCGGCAGCCTGGCGGCAGGCAGCGCGCAGGTAAGAGACGGGGCAAAACAGGTAAATAATGGGGCGGCAGCTCTGACGGACAGCATAAAGACGATTAATGGCATGCTCTCGCAGACAGCATCGGAAGCATCATCAGCGGACAGTCAAGCAGACAAGGCAAAGCAGCAGCTTGGAGCGGTGGAGAAAGCCATTGATAAAGTAGGCGCAGATGTTGAATATACCGGGGATACGAAAGGAAAGGTGGTAGCTACAAAGAGCGCCTCTGAAATCGCTGGAGAAACGGTAGGCTCCGTCTCTGTGGACGTCAGCCTTTCAGGCATACCGGAGGAGTATAGGGGTGAAGTAAAGGCGGCGATAGAAAAGGCGGAGGATGAGGCGAACTCGAAACTTAAAGCCCAGGCCGAGAGAGTAGCGGAAAAAGCTCTTGACAGCACGAAAGTGGAGATTACCGAAGAGAGGAAGGCAAAAGCAGTAGTCCATACAGGCGAGGCGGAGGCGGCAGTTGACAAGGCTCAGGGGAGGGCGGAAGATGCCCGGGCCAGTACGGCCGACCTCATGGCAACTTTACAGAAACTGCAGGGAGCGCTGGCACAGCTGCAGCAGGGAGCAGAGGAACTCAGCACAGGAACAGCCGGTGTGTATGCAGGGGCGGATACGCTTGCAAAAGGAGCCGAAAAGCTCAATGAAAACAGCACCCTCCTGACAAGCGGAACAGCAAAGCTTAAAGAAGGCGGGGCGCAGCTCGCCGGCGGCGTGAAGAAACTTGACAAAGGAGCGGGCGCAGTGGCGGACGGAGCCGGGAAACTGAAAGACGGAGCCGGCCAGCTGGACAGCGGGGCAGGAACGCTTGTCAAGGGAACAGACGCCCTGGCAGACGGAAACCTGGAGCTCTCGGACGGCATGTCAGAATTCAAGGAAGAGGGAATTGACAAGCTGGCAGAGGCCTTTGACGGAGACTTCCGGGATATGAAAGACAGGCTTGAGGCGATGTCGGACATGGGGAAAGCATATAAGTCCTATGCCGGGATAAAGAAAGGCATGGACGGGAGTACCAAGTTTATCATAGAGACGGAAGGAGTAGAAAAAGAATAGAAAAAGAGCAAAAAAGACAGTGCCAGGGGGCGTAAAATTATCTGATCAGACGATTTTGCGCCCTCTGGCGCTGCTATGCCCGGAATTTTTGTTTCTGCCTGTTAAGTTTAAAAAAATTGTGATAGAATATATGAAGGATTGGGAAGAGAGATGCCATGAAAGACGAGAGGGAAAATGAAATGGACATTTATACAGGTTTTGCCGAGGTTTATGATACATTTATGGACAATGTTCCTTACAGCGAATGGGCGGACTGCCTTGAAGGAATTTTGAAAGAACATGGGGTTTGCGGCGGTCTTGTGCTGGATCTGGGATGCGGCACGGGCAGCATGACGGAGAGCCTTGCCGGGCGGGGCTATGATATGATTGGCGTGGATAATGCCGGGGAGATGCTGGAGATTGCCGTGAAAAAGAGAGAGGAGAGCGGGCATGACATCCTGTATCTTCAGCAGGACATGTGCGGGTTTGAGCTTTACGGAACCGTGCGCGCGGCCGTAAGCGTATGCGACTGCATAAATTATGTCCTGGAAGAGGAGGAGCTTTTGGAGGCTTTCCGGCTTGTAAATAATTATCTGGATCCAGGAGGCATTTTTCTTTTTGATTTCAACACACAATATAAGTATGAAAATATTTTGGGGAACAGAACCTTTGCAGAGGACAGGGATGAGTGCAGTTTTATCTGGAATAATTTCTACTATGAGGAGGACAGGGTAAATGAGTATGAACTGACGCTGTTTATCCGGGATGGAGATGCGGGCGGACTTTACCGCAAATTCCAGGAAACACACTATCAGAGGGGATATACGTTGGAAGAGATTAAGAGGCTTATTGAGAAGTCAGGGCTGGAATTTGTGGAGGCTTATGACGCTTATACAAAGAATCCGGTGAGCGGGGGGAGCGAGCGGATTCTGGCAGTTGCAAGGGAAAAGGGAAAGAGTAAATGTTAATGTACAAAATAAATATTGAAGTTGGAATTTAGTGATAGTACAATAAAAGTAATTTGTTTTCAGGAAGGATAGATGATAAGGATGAAAGACTATATTGTAAGAGCAACGGCGGCAGGCGGCCAGGGACGGGCTTTTGCCATTACGGCGCGGGAGCTGGTGGAGGAAGCCAGGGCCCGCCACAACACAAGCCCGGTGGCGACTGCGGCTTTGGGAAGGCTCCTTGCCGGAGGAGCAATGATGGGCAGCATGATGAAAAATGATTCGGACATGCTCACGGTGAAGGTCAGGGGAAACGGGCCTCTCGGAGGCATTACCGTCACGGCGGACAGTAAGGCGAATGTAAAGGGATATGTTGAGAATCCCGACGCGATGCTGCCGCCGAAGAACGGAAAGCTTGATGTGGGCGGAGCAGTGGGAATCGGCATACTTCAGGTGATAAAAGATATGGGGCTTAAGGAGCCTTACGTGGGAGATACCATGCTTGTCACAAGCGAGATTGCGGAAGATCTGACTTATTATTTCGCAAGCTCGGAGCAGGTACCGTCATCAGTGGGCCTGGGGGTGCTTATGGAGAAGGACAATACGGTGAAATGCGCCGGAGGGTTCATCATCCAGATGATGCCCTTTGCCTCGGAGGAGACGATTTCCAAGATTGAGAATAACTTAAAACATGTCACGTCTGTCACGGAGCTTTTGGACAGGGGATGCACGCCGGAGCAGATACTTGAAGAGCTTCTCGGAGATACAGGACTTGAGATCACGGACACCATTCCTGCGCGGTTTTACTGCAACTGCTCAAAGGAGCGGGTAGAAAAGGCTGTGGCAAGTATCGGCAGGGAAGACATTCAGGAGATGATAGGCGAGGGGAAGGACATTGAGGTGAAATGCCATTTCTGCAACAGCGCATATACTTACACGGTAGAAGATTTAAGGCGGATCATGCATGGAGGAAAGCGATGAGAGACGGATTTATAAAGGTTGCGGCGGTGACGCCGGATATACGGGTGGCGGACGTTTCTTTTAATACGGAAAAGATCTGCCAGGCAATTGACAGCGCGGCGAAGGAAGGGGCGAAGATTGCGGCTTTTCCGGAGCTTTGCATTACAGGATACACATGCGGGGATCTGTTTGTACAGGATGTTCTTCTGGACAATGCAAAGGAAGGGCTTCTAAAAGCGGCGGCGCACACAAAAGGAAAGGACATGCTTGTCTTTGTGGGGGTTCCTCTGGCAGTGGACGGAAAGCTCTACAATACGGCGGCGGCGCTTAATGACGGGGAGATCTTAGGATTTACCACAAAGACATTTTTGCCGAACTACGGAGAGTTCTATGAGATGCGGCAGTTTCATGAAGGCCCGTCTCAAGCCCGATTTATAACTTTTGACGGGAAGGAGCTGCCTTTCGGGCCGCAGCTTTTGTTCGAGGAAAAGAGCATAGACGGGCTTATCGTCTCAGCGGAAATCTGTGAGGATGTATGGTCCGCAGTGCCGCCAAGCATCGGGGCGGCAAGAGAGGGGGCGGTGATTATCGTCAACTGCTCTGCCAGCGATGAGACCGTCGGGAAGGCGGCTTACCGGAAGGCGCTCATTGAAGGGCAGTCTGCCCGCCTGCTGTGCGGATATATCTATGCTAATGCCGGGGAAGGGGAGTCTACCACAGACCTTGTGTTTGGCGGGCATAATATCATCGCGGAGAACGGAGCGGCCCTGGCGGAGGGGAAACGTTTTGAGAACGGGATGATCTGCTCGGAAATCGACATTAAGCGCCTGTGGAGCGAGAGGCGCAGAAATACCACTTTCCAGATGTCGGACGAGAGGAGGCTGTTAAGGATTCCGTTCCATATCGGAATGGGAGAGACCTGCCTTACGAGGACATTCCCATCCCGCCCCTTTGTTCCGTGCGATGATAAGGAGCGGGCAAAGAGGTGTGAGGAGATTCTGACGATTCAGGCCATGGGCCTTAAGAAACGTCTTGCCCATGCCCATGCAGGGAGCGCGGTAGTAGGGATATCAGGGGGGCTTGACTCCACCCTTGCCCTTCTTGTCACGGCAAAGGCGTTTGACGCGCTGGGGATGGACAGGAAGCACATTGCGGCGGTCACGATGCCGTGCTTTGGAACTACGGACAGGACATACCAAAATGCCTGCAAGATGTCTAAGAGGCTTGGGGCAGACCTCAGGGAAGTGCCGATAGCGGAATCAGTGAGGCAGCATTTTAAAGATATCGGCCATGACATGGAAGACCACAGCGTGACTTATGAGAATGCCCAGGCAAGGGAGCGCACGCAGGTCATCATGGACATTGCCAATAAAGAAAACGGCATGGTCATCGGCACCGGCGACATGTCGGAGCTGGCGCTTGGATGGGCGACTTACAACGGCGACCACATGTCCATGTATGGCGTGAATGCGTCCGTTCCGAAGACGCTTGTAAGGCATCTTGTCCGCTATTACGCGGATACGTGCGAGGATGAGACGCTTAAAGAAGTGCTCTATGATGTTTTAGATACGCCGGTAAGCCCGGAGCTGCTGCCGCCGGAAGACGGGGAGATTGCCCAGAAGACAGAGGATCTGGTGGGGCCGTATGAACTGCATGACTTTTTCCTCTATTATTTCTTAAGGTTCGGGTACGAGCCGGCGAAGATTTACAGGATTGCAAAGTCAGCGTTTGCAGGGGAATACGGGGATGAGACAATCTACAAATGGCTGCATACTTTCTGCCGGAGATTTTTTACGCAGCAGTTTAAGCGCTCCTGCCTGCCTGACGGGCCGAAAGTGGGAACTGTGGCGCTGTCTCCTAGGGGCGACTGGCGGATGCCGAGCGACGCATGTGGGGCTGTGTGGATGGAAAACCTTGAAAAAGCAAAAGAAAGACAGTGAGGATCGGGAGGTGCAATGCATGGAAAAGAACAAGCACAGGGCAGCGGCAAATTTTCTGGAAAAGAGATACAACTGCTGCCAGTCGGTTGTCTGCACATATTGTGAGAAATACGGAGTAAGTGAAGGAGACGTATTCCGGATGACGGAAGGGTTCGGGCTCGGGATGGGAGGCCTTATGGATACCTGCGGGGCAGTCACGGGGATGTTCCTTGCCATCGGGCTTTCGAACAGCGCCGGAGACATGTCCGCTCCTCTTGTGACAAAGATGGACACTTACGAAAAGGTCAGAAGGGCGGCGGAGCTTTTCAAGGAGAAAAGGGGGTCTGTCTATTGCAGGGACCTGCTGACGGAAAAAGGGCCCCAGCCTCTTGCCTGCTGCGCCAAATGCGTGGAGGCGGCGACAGAGGTTCTTGACGAGATGGGCATATAAGCATAGCGGCGATGAAACATAAAAACGGCCCGACAGACTGGAAATTTTCCGTTTCAGGATTTTCCGGTCTGCCGGGCCGCATAGATGAAGGAAAAAACACTATAATTGAATATCCTTGAACAAATCGCCAAGGCTTGTTCCGATATTTTCGGATTTAGGGATTACGACCTTCTCCACAGGCTCTTCTTTCACTTCTTCCAGAGCCTTCATGCTGAGGCTTATCTTGCCGTCTTTCACACCGATGATCTTTACATTTACCTCATCGCCTACAGACAGGACATCCTTTGGCAGCTTTATGCGTTTCTGGCTGATCTGCGATACATGCACCAGCCCGGACAGCCCGTCCGGAAGACGGATGAATGCGCCGTAGTTTTGCAGTGTCTCGACTGTGCCGATGAGAACTGTGCCAATCTTGACATTTGCGATTCGGTCTTCTCTTTCTTTCTTTTCTTTTTCTTTTAAGATTTCCCGCGCGGAGAGCACAAGGCGGTTTTCAGCCTGGTCTGCGTCGATGACACGGACTTCGATATCTTTCAGAAGATAGCTCTCTAAATCTTCAATGTAAGATAATGATAATTTGGATGCCGGAATAAATCCACGGATGCCTTCCACCATGGCGATCGCGCCGCCATTGACGATACCCTCAACCTTTACGGGGAGCACGGTTTTATTCTCCATATAAGACTTCACCAGATTCCACGGATTGGCATCGTCAAAATGCTCTTCAAAATCGGCCATCGTCTGTGCCTCTTCCTGTAATAATTCTTCACTCATTGTCCTTTGTTCCTTTCTCATTGTTTACTGTCTTTAAGTATAACACATTATAAGCAGTTTGTTCAAAGAAAAAAGCAAGAAACGGGAAAATTCTGGTTGACTTGGAAGAAAAAAGATGGCACTCTTATTATATGGCAGCATATGGATGGTTTAAAGGAGTTTTATTTTATGACACCACTTTACAACTATTATAAATAGCGCTCCTTTTGCTGAACAAGGTATTTTA
>OFFY01001423.1_pt1 | contig 20119 bp, 15 predicted proteins | sample 1521481 | NCBI WGS metagenome assembly OFFY01 (sample SAMEA3504117, study PRJEB24116) | mouse gut metagenome | biome: mouse gut; feature: mouse-associated habitat; material: faeces | place: Denmark | collected 2011
GATAGCGGTGGTGGAGCTGGCTCTGCTGGTGATCACCCTTGCGGGAGCGGTGCAGGTACCGCGGATTCAGGAGAAAGCAAGAGAAGAGGAGGCCGGAAGGTTCGGCCGCTATTACGTCAGGGCTCTGACCGAAGAGATGGGAAACCCAGAGCGGTATCATCCGGAGGAGGAAAACTTTTACGAGGGAGAAGATTACGAGACCCTGCGGGCGCAGCTGTCCCGGTTCGTCCGTCAGGATGACATCTCGGAGATTTTCGCGGATATCTGTCTGGTGAGTGGAAAAGACCACAGGATTCTGGTCAGCGTCAGCGGCCGCAACGGACAGATGTTTGAGGAAGTTTACGGAGTGGGGACACGGAAACTGCTGGATAAGCTGAGGAATGACGGACGGGAGGGCAGCATGCTCGTCGGCATCCAGGGGAGAACCCATCAGGTGATCGGAGTGGCTGCCTCAGAGGGACTGTCTCCGGAATATCTGATGCTGGGAATCACCCGGCAGGAGGATGGTTTTTATTCCTCCTTTCGGAGTCTGGTATCGCCGTTTCTTTATGGGGGGCTTGTGTTCCTGGTCGGTAGCGCGGTCAGTATCTGGTTGCTGCTTTTGCAGGGCAGAGAGCTAAAACAGCTGGCGGCAGCTATGCAGATGCTGGCAAACGGCGAGACCGAGATTAAAAAAGAAGCCGTCCACGGAAAAGATGTGGACTTTATGTGGAACAGCCTGATGGAAACAAGGAAAACCATCAGCCGGATCAATTATACAAGGTATCAGATCTTTGAGTCCTGCTACCGCTTTGCGCCGAAAAACATTGAAAAAATTCTGGGTAAGGATTCCATCACGGAAGTCAACAGCAAAGACATGGTCCTGCTGCATGGGACAGTGGCGGTCATCTCCTCTGACCGGGCAGAGGGCAGCGGTCAGGCAATCGCGGACCAGATTGGCAGTTTTGTATCCCTGATCGAGCAGCATCAGGAGCAAAGCGGCGGTTTCTTTGTGTCCGGAGACTGTAGTCTGGATACGATGAAGGTGCTGTTTCTGGAAGCTTCCAGAGACACAGTAGAGTTCGGTGTTTCTCTGATGCAGGGATTTCTGGAACAGGATCGGAAGTCTTTGTATAGCGGGAGAGTGGGGATTCTGTTGCACTATTCCCAGTATATGTACGGGGTGGCGGGCACCAGGAAGCACAGCATTCCCTATCTGTTATCCAGAGAGCTGGAGGAACTGGATCGGTATGCCAGATGGTTTCAGACTTTGAATCTTCACCTGGTGATCACGGAGAGCGTCAAGAGCAGAGAGCATCTGGACAGTCCTCTGCGTTATCTGGGTTATCTGCTTATCACAGGCACGAAGGAGCGGATTCGTCTGTACGAGGTGCTGGACGCCTGTCCTCTTCGGGAAGGCAGGAGCAAAGCCCAGACCGATCTCCGGTTTCAGAAGGGAATCCGCCTGTTTTATCAGCATGATTTTTATCTGGCAAGAAGCGCATTTAACGAGGTGCTCAGGGAGAATCCGGAGGATTCCATGGCCACCTGGTATCTGTTCACCTGCGAAAAATACCTGAACGAGACAAACACGCAGGGTGACATCTGCAGGCTCTGTCCCGGCGACGCGGAACTGTCTTAACAGCATCTGACCGAGCGGAGCTCGGATGCGGAACTACAATAGGAGGGGTATGATGGGCGATAATCTGTTCAAAGTTCTGATCACATCGGCCAAGGCGAAGGTGACGCCGCTTGTGACGAAGATCAAGCTCTGGACCAGCTGGAACTTTATCCGCACCCGGCTGATCACCAGAATCCGGGATTTTTTCACCTCTCTTTTCAACGTCAGGCCCCGGCACAAAAAGGATTATTATGAGGTGTTCGGCTGGCTGGTCAGCCGGCGGCTGGCCATCGCCCTGATGGTGGCGGTGGGCGTGTTCAGCCTCTATTACCTGTTCAGCGTTCATTCGAGCCTTCCTTCCGCGAAGACGGAAGGGGTAAAGACCTACGATTATGATTCTGTTCTGCTGCGGTTTGCAAAGGAGAAGGTCCGCATCCTCGGGAAATCCGGCTATCTGGCCTACGAGGGACAGGTAGAAAACGGAAGCGTAACCGGGTACGGGACCTTGTATAATCCCCAGGGAGTCGTGGTGTATCAGGGCAATTTTGACAAAAACCGGTATCAGGGCAGCGGTACCCGTTATTATGACAGCGGCACCACCATGTATGTGGGAGAATTCGAGCAGAATTTATTCCATGGAAGCGGAAAATTATATCGGGAAAGCGGAAGTCTTGCCTATGACGGAGAGTTTTCCCTGGGGAAGAGAGAAGGGGAGGGCAGGCTGTATGATTCCGGAGGAAATCTGATCTACACCGGCAGCTTTGCCCACGACGCGCTTTTATACAGCGCGCTGCTTGGAAAAAGAGTGTCAGAGGTCTCGGAGGCTTATAAAGGAACGCGGACGCTTTACGAAGGCGATCAGGACTTTGTAGTGGTTCTGGAAGACATCGGTGCCATGTATCTGGGAGCGGAGGAGACCGGCACCCTGGATGGCGAGCGGATCGTGGAGCAGGTACTGGTTTTACAGGATTCTTTCCAGGGGGGAGGGGTCGTCTGCGCGGATATCCATGAATTAAGAGAATATTTTGGAACGGAAGATTACGCGGGCAATGCCTCCATCACCCTTTTGGAGGCCGTAGCTGTGGGCCGGGTGGTTTCCAGAGGAACGGGCATCGGATTTCGGCAGGAAGTGGAGATGGAGGTTACCTCGGAATATGAAGATTATTATCAGATAGAGGGCTACGACGAGGGTTATACGGTATATCTGTACTCCTTCCGCAAAGACGGGCTGATCTACCATTTTGTCTGCCAGAATAAAGAAGAAGGTTTTTCCTTTTATACAATCGAGCAGATGGGAGAGGAGGAGGCGTCATGAGGAAGAGGACAGGACGCGGCAGAGGATTGATTCTGCTCCTGCTGCTGTCAATTCTGGGAGGAATGGTTTCCGGCATGGATGTACAGGCGGAGGGAGGCCTGCTTCTGACCCTGGATATGGCGAAAAAAAACGGCGTGGCCAACAGTCCCAAGCTGGAAAAGCTGGAGAGCGAGCGAAATGTAAAAGAAGTATCCCTCCGGCAGGCAGTCAAGTCTATCAAAGTAAAGAAAAAGAATATGTCAACTTTTCGCTGGTCCCCCCTTCTGTCTTTCAAATTCCCGGAGAAACCGGACCTGTCGGAGGCTTTCGAGTTCGAGTTTAAACCCATTCAGATCAAGGCCCAGATCGATACGGTCAATCATAAGATGACGGACCAGATCCTGGAAGTGTATGAGGCGGTCTCCAACCTGTATGTGGACATTGTGATTCTGCAGGACAAAATTGCCTTTGAGGAGGAGCGCCTGGAGGTCATGAAGTTTACGCTTCTGAAAAACCGTGCCGGACTGGTGACCGGGCAGACAGCAGAGAAGGATGTGGAGGCCATGGAACGGTCCGTAAAGGCGCTGAATGATCAGATCGCGTCAGACCAGAGAAATCTGAACACAGACAAGAAAAAGCTGTCGGAAATGATCGGGATGGATGTGACCACCGGGTATCGCTTTGAGAATCCTTTCGTATCCTCACAGATCGACCGGGGCAGCCTGAACGATCTGATCCAGTATACTCTGGATCATGATGAGAATTATTACGAGGTCTCCCTGAACGCGGCCACAAGCCTGATTTCGCTTCGAACGAATTACCGGCTGATGGAGGGGCAGTACGGCAGCAAAATGTCGTATATTTCCGATTTTGTGAATCAGGCTATCGCGGGACAGAAGATCAGCCAGAAGGCGTTTAAAAAGCAGTATGAAGAATTTTTAAAAGCCATTGATGAACCGTGGCAGGGAAATATCCGGATTCTGTTCATCCGAATTCCAAAGGAATGGTTCAAAGGCCAGATCTCCGGCATCCGCTATGTGGAGGATGAGCCGTATGCCTTATATGAGGCGGCGCTGGAATATCAGGACGCTCTTCTGGAAAAGCAGAATGAGGCGCGGTCCCTGAGGCAGCAGGTGGAGGAGAGCTTCAACAATCTGGTCAGTATGCGAAATGCCTATGACACCCTGGCAGAGCAGGTGAAGGAGGCGGAGAAAAGTCTTCACGCCGAGGCGGCACTGAACCGTCTGGGAGAGCTGACCTACGAAGAATACAGCACTTCCCTGGCTTCGTGTGAGGAGACACAGAATGAGATGTACGAAGCGCTGGGCGCCTATTCCCAGGCGCTGTACTCTTTTGACCGGCTTACCTGCGGGGGCGTGACAGCCCTTCTTCAAGGGACGGGGGCGGACCTGAACGCGGGGAGCGGCGGGGAGAGCTATGTGGATGAGGAGTACGCAGACGGCGCGTATTACTATATAGAACCGATCATCGACCAGCAGGAATTCCGGGTTGGCGTGAGCATTCCGTCTGATTTCCAGCTGGAGGTCACTCATTTTGAACTCTGGTGCGATCAGATACAGATCGGGACCCGCACGGAGATTGGCAGCATCATTCGGCATCTGAGTCTGTCCGTGGATCAGGTGTCTGAAGTAAAGCTTCGGTTCTACAACGGCAGCGAGTTCGTGGACGACTGCGTGATTGATCCCGGGGTCTACAGCGGTCCCATAACGCTGATAAAGGATTATCGGATTCAGGAGCAGGAAGGGACGCGGATCGGAACCTATACGGTGGAGAGCTATCCGGCGACGGGTATGACGGGTATCACGCTCTTGCCGGACCCGTCGGAAGAGATCGGCTATTACCGGATTCGGAATCAGGAGGGAAGCTGTCTGTTGGGAGACGCACTGTTGCCCATAGAGACAGAGTTTCGTCATCTTTCGCTGGTGCAGGAGGGCGTGGAGGAGCTGGTCATCGAGTTCTTCGGCACAGACTCCCAGCTGAAGTACACCGGTTATTTTGAGGCCGGCAGCCAGACACTGATGAAAAACCAGGAGGGAACATGAAGAAAAGTAAGAAGATTCTGGGATGCTGCATCCTGCTGTGGTTTTTTTGTCAACAGGTAGTTTTGGGAAAAGTCTTTGATGAGTCCCAGGCGGTCCCCTATGAAGTTTTTCAGGCGTCGCATACGGTGGAAGACGCCACTTTGTTCATCGGAACCTATTTGATTCATGTACAGGCTCTGACCGATGAATTATATGAAAAAGCCCAGGAGAGCGCCTCGGATTCCAGCCAGATGAATGTATATTACAAATCGGAGCTGGCTTTTGGCGCCTGGATAGACATTACCGATGCCAATGGACTTTCAGAACTTGCGGGGCAGGGAACGGTGGTGGAGGAGAGTGAACTCTTTCCGCTATGGGTGACCTGCTATACTGGTTCCGACGGCATCACCAGGGATGCCAGAGACGATCATGTGATTGACATTTTCAGCGAGCCGTCTCCTTATGATCTTTACAGCCTGGCGGAGCTGGAACCCATCAAGATACAGTACAGCAATGTATTTTCTCCGGACAGTGCGGGAGTGGACCGTTATTATTATAAAAAGCTTCGGGATTTTTTCAGTCTGGATCTGCAGAACGAGATCACGCAGGAATGCGATCTAAAGCTTCTGGGGCTTAAAGGCTGCTATGAAAGTCTTCGGGCTTCCGGGGAAAATGAACTGGCGGAGATTGTCAGTAAGCTTATGAGCAGGATAGATTCTGAAAGGAGAGCGGAGATTTTCTCCAGGCTGTCTCAGGTGGACGGCAATGAATTGAGCGTCCTGCAGGACATCTGTTCCGGATCACAGTTCTATAAAAGCCAAAACGAGGAAGAGGAAAGTGATGATGAGGAAAACGAGGATGGGGAAGAGCAGGAAGAAGAGGAAGATGATGACGACTATGACGGCAAGCAGTTTGTGGAAAATTCCGCAGTCATAGACGCCATCGGCACAGCGATCCAGAATTGCCAGGAGAGCTATATCAAGCATGCGGGCAATGTGCTCACAGAAGGCGATACCGTCCTCAAAAACGCAGAGTACGAGAAAAGCATGGCAGTGGCAGAGCTGGCGCAGGGGGGCTATGGAAGCGGGATGGAAACTCTGCTTGTGGAGCTTACACATCTGTATCACTTAGAGGAAGATGTGGTGGCGGATGCCGACGCGGAGCTCCGGCTGCTGGACAACGAATTATTGAGCCAGGCGGATCTTAAGTACGCGCAGCTCCTGACAGAAGGAGCCGGAAGCGCTTATCAGACAGCGGCGGCGAACGGTTCCAGCCAGTCAGTGAAAAATCAGGTGCTGGAAGATCAGAAGGCGAAGACCGACGCGGCAAGACTGGAGCTTCAGTATCTGCTGCAGGCCAAAACCAAAAGGCTGCCCTCCCGGGAAGGGGCCGAGTTTTCTTACCAGAGAATCGAGCATGCGGAGACACTCTACGGGCAAATCCGGCAGGATGACTATCAGTCAAAAGCCGGCGAGAGCATCGACGCCCATATCCTCTGGCTGAAGGAACTGGCCCGTTCCCTGGAAGAGGCAGATGAAAACGCCTCCTCTGATATGCAGAAACTGGAGGAAAGGAAATCAAAGCTTCTGGAGGAACAGACAGCGGCCATGGACCGGAACGATTTAAGCACGGCCAAGAAATACGAAGCCATGATTGCCCAGGCAGATCGGGAGATCCAGGCAGAGGAACAAAAGCTTCAGGCTATCCTCTCTAATCCTTCCAGCTCTGCGGCAGAGAGAGCCAGAGCGGCGAACCAGGCCGGCAGCAGTTCCGTGCTGAACCGGATTGATCAGATAAAGGATGCGGCTCTCCTGGAGATTGCCCAGGGAAATAAGGAAAACCAGGAGCGCATTATAAATAAGCTGGACGCTTTGTCCGCCATGGGGGCGGAGAGCGCTATTGCGGAAATCAGGGACAAAATGCGCGCCTCGGGCAATGGCTTTCAAGAGGCGGAGAAAAAGGCGGATCAGGCCATTCTGGACAGCAGGGAAAGCAGCCTTCATGACAGATACGGGGGCGTGGGTTCCTCCGGGGACGAAGCGGATGGCAGCGGAACCGGGAGCGGCGCAGGAACGGGAAGCGGAATCGGGAGCGACGTAGGAACAGGAAGCGGAACCGGAGACGGATCAGGAACGGGAAGCGGGAGCGGAGACGGGTCAGGAATCGGGAGCGGAACGGGAACAGGAAGTGGAACAGGGAGCGGGTCAGGAATCGGGAGCGGCGCAGGAACGGGGAGCGGAACCGAGAGCGGCGCAGGAACAGGAAGCGGAACCGAGAGCGGCGCAGGAACAGGAAGCGGAACCGGGGGCGAATCAGGATCCGGAACAGGAACCGGAGGCGGCGCGGGAGCCGGTACAGGCACTGGCGCGGGAGCCGGAAGCCCGGGATTTTCCGCCCTGGCCACAGCGGACCTGGAAGCCCTGATAGAGGAGACTCTGGGAGCGCCCTTTGAGGAATTGGACCACAGCCGGAAAGCGGCAGTGGTTGCGGCACTGAACCGTATGGGCAGATCCGGCAACGCGGCGGCAGCGCAGATGGCGGGAACCTGGCTGAATACCTGTGTCAGAGAGAACAACAAATATATCTTCCGGAAGCTGAAGGGAGAGGCCGAAAAATATCTTACGCTCAATGTGATAGCTGCCTGTACAGGGTACCGTTATGTATACAGCGATTCGGAAACGGAAGTGACGCTGTCGAAAAAGCTTTCGGTGTACCGTTTCTGTGTGTACAAGGATGAGGTACAGCTGATAGATGATGTGACGGAGAAGCTGGAGGGATCTGTAAAGATACAGGACGGCTCTCCGTATCTTGGGGAGACGGATGCCGGGCTGTATTTCAATTGTGAGGCAGAGTATATAGACCAGACAGAATATGGGGTCTGTCTGGGGCCGAAGGAACAGGGCGTTGTTAAAAGCATTTTGGATGCTGCGCAGGAAGGGGATGAGTGATATGGCAGATTATCCGATTATTTCAGATGTCAGTTCTTATATCGTCCGGACCCTGCGCCAAAAGATGTGCCCGGAACCTATACCGTCCCCCAATAATATAGAGATTTCTTCCCCGGCGGACCAGGATGTGGACTATATCCTGGGACTGTATCTCTACGATATCAGGGAAGAGAGCGATGTGACACAGCAGCCCTTTATCCAGAAGGGAAGGGTACAGCTGCTAAGACCGCCGAGACCATATGGCCTGTACTATATGGTATTTATCAACGGCTCCTCCCAGATGGGACTGAAGGCGCCGGATATACAGAAGATTATCGGAAGAGTGGCACAGATTGTCAATGACAACAGCTCCGTCCTTCCGAACCAGTTGCAGTCCTGGCTGGACACCCAGGAACCTCCCATTGTACTGTCTCAGGCGAAGATAAGTTTGGAGGAGAAGGTGCGGGTGTGGCAGGCAATCAACAAACCTTATCAAATCAGTCTGTTTTATAAGGCGGCGCCTGTATTTTTATCCAGCGAAGTGGTGATCAACACGCCTCGCGTGGTGGATGCCAGTTTTGGCCTGCATCTTACAGGCGGGGAAGGAGGGGAAGCGTAGCGAATGAATGCATCGGTGATTCGTTTCCGGTTGGATCTGTTGGTCAGGCTGATCGACACTACCACCGGCGAATCCGTGGAAGAGAGGAATGTCCGTTTTTTCAGAGACGCAGAGACGGTTCACCCTATTCCAAGGGGGAGCGGAAATTATGTTTTTTTGAACTGCGGGCGGACAGACTCATCTTTGGAGGTCTGCGTGTATGGATATGAGCCGTTCCGGATGCGCGTAAGGTATGAGACATTGGATGAGAAGATGCCCGTCATCGAAGCGTTCCTGATTCCGTCAGAGAACGCGCAGGGGAGCTCTCCGGTGCTCGGTTTTACCGGAAATCTTCCGGGCATTCAGTCTATACAGGCGGTAAATGTAAACAAGGTCTGCTGCTGTATCGGCGGTTTTGATGAACGAAAGCGGATCATGAAGCTGTTCGGCATACACAGGCTAGGTATGGATGGAATCCATTACGGCCTGATTCATCCGGACAGGCAGGATTTTGAGCCCTTTGCAGTACAGAAAGAAATTTCGGGAGACGCAGTGAAGATTGACCATCCTTTAAAGGAGCCATTCTCCGTGAATGCGCCCATCTCCCGGATTATATTCGGAAGCGTGACGCAGGAGGGGGATTATTGTATCCGGGTCCGGGATGACAGGGAGCAGCTTCTGCACCTGATCCGGTATGTGGTGGAGGATGAGGTGAAATTCCGGATGGTGGATTTCCGCCATCCCGAATCCGCACTTTTGTGAGGTGAGAGTCTATGGCAGAGATTGTAGTGGCCGGGGCATCGGCAGTATGCTCCTTCGGAACCGCACCGGGAACGATATGCGGGGGTTCCCAGACTGCCTGCATGGCGGGGGGAAAGCCGGCGGCGATCATTCAGGATGCGCAGCCGTCAAGTATTACGCCTTTTGGAATGTGTACATCCCTTACCAATCCTCAGGTGGCGGCAGCCACGGCGGCGGCCATGGGGGTACTCACGCCCCAGCCCTGCGTATTGGTTCCGGCAGGCGCCTGGACGCCCATGAAACCGGGAGTATTGGTCAGCGGGCAGCCGTGCCTCACAAGGGACAGCACTCTGGTGTGCGGAAACGGGGGAGGCATGATCAGCATTACGGATCCGGGCCAGGTTATGGCAGTGATCTCATGATATCAGAAGTAACTTTTAACACGGCAGAGAGCCCTGTCAGGGCGGCTGCGGAACTTAGAATAAGGAGAAAGAACTATGGCAGAATATTTTACACCTGGAGTATACGTGGAGGAATACGACAATTCTCCCCGGAGCATAGAAGGTGTCGGAACAAGTACCGCCGGTTTTATCGGCTTTGCTGAGAAGGGGCCGACTGTGGGAGCCCCGTCCCTGGTGACCAGCTTTAAAAGCTTTACCAGACAGTTCGGCGGTTTTTTGAGTGAGTTTACTTATGGGAGATATCGGTATCTGGCCAACAGTGTGGAACAGTTTTTCATAAACGGAGGGACCAGATGTTATGTGTCCCGGGTGATTGCACCGGATGCCAGGGCGGCGAAAAAGGAGCTGGGAATTCTCTCCATAGAAGCCGCCAACGAAGGAAAATGGGGAAACCGGATTCAGATTTCCATGGAGACGGTGACCAGACGGAAGATGCAGCTCATTGCCCAGACAGGCAGCGGCTATATCGCAAAAACCGTTGAGGGTTTCCGGGAAGGAGACCTGGTTGTGGCCGGAGGGGAGTACAACCGGATCGCAGCTATCTATGACAACAGTGTTACCTTTGAGAAGCCTTTTGAGAACGAGGTTGTGGACACAGGTATCATACCCAGGACCGTGCTGTACCTTGTGACGGTGGATGTGAGCGTACGCTACAACGACGAGGTGGAAAATTACGGGGAACTAAGCTTTAACCAGTCTTCCCCGAATTATATCGGTTCCAGGCTGGCGGGAAGCGAACTGGTAAAAGTGACTGTGGGTCAGACGGAACAGATCGGCAATCCGGTAGAGGAAGTGTTCGGACAGGGCAATCCGGGCGGAATCTTCAATCTGGAGGACGGGTTTGACGGAAGCGTCAGCAAGGTGACGCAGGCTGTCTTCATCGGTAGAGATGAAGGGCCCGGCAAGCGTACGGGAATCCAGTCCTTCCTGGAGAACAGCACGGTGAGCATGATGGCAATTCCGGGTATTACGGATCCGGAAGTGATCGTATCTCTGGTTGCGCACTGTGAGAGCCTCAAGAGCCGTATCGCGGTCTTTGACATGCCGGGGGATCTGTACAAGACCAGGGATCTGATCGAATACCGCAATATTATCGACTCCACTTACGGCGCCATGTATCATCCCTGGATTCAGGTCTTTGACCGGTCTTCCAACAAGAACGATTACATACCACCCTCGGGGGCAGTGCTTGGGGTGTACTCCAGAACAGACATCAACCGTGGAGTCCACAAGGCTCCCGCCAATGAAATCGTGTTCTGTACCGGCCTGAAGGTGAACTATACCAGGGCAGAGCAGGATGTTCTCAATCCGGAGGGCGTGAACCTGATCCGTGCCATTCCCGGACAGGGGATCCGCGTGTGGGGCGCAAGGACTGCCGGAAGCAACAGCGCATTTAAATATGTCAATGTGAGAAGGCTCTTTATCTATGTGGAGGAGAGTATCAAGGCCAATACCAACTGGGTGGTATTTGAGCCGAACGACACGGCGCTCTGGCAGAGGGTGAGCCTGACGATTTCCTCTTTCCTGGACAGCATGTGGAGGACAGGTATGCTGGCAGGCTCCACGCCGGGTGAGGGATATTTCGTGGAGATCGGGCCGTCTACCATGACCAGGGATGATATTATGAACGGCAGACTGATCTGCAATATCGGCATCGCGCCGTCCAGACCGGCAGAATTCGTGATTTTCCGGGTGACACAGCATACGGCAGAATCCGGAGGCCCGGAGGCGGCTGAGGGGTAAACAATGACAGGGGCCGGAGGCGGCTGAAGGGTAAACCATGACGGGGCCCGGAGGCGGCTGAAGGGCAAGCTACGGCAGAGTCCGGAGGCGGCTGAAAGGCACCCGCAGGATGACGGCAGAATAGCGGATCATGATATGAAATCAAAAGACTAGTAATGAAGGAGAGATGAAAGATGGCGACATATGAGAACAGTAAAGGCCTTGCCTATCCTTTGACAAAAATGAACTTCCTGGTAACCGTGGACGGGGTATCGGGAACGGCGGCGTTCAGTGAGGTGACGGGGGTGGAAGCCACCGTGGACGTGATTGAATTCCGCCAGGGCAATGCCAACAGCCTGGCTCCGGTGAAGATTCCGGGCCTTGTGAAGCATGGAAATGTGACGCTGAAGATGGGCTACACGCTGGACAGCGCCTTTAAGACCTGGGTGCAGGAGTGTGTCAGCGAGGTCAGAGGAGAGATTCCCCGAAACAATGTGCAGATCGAGATGATCGACATCAACGGAGGCGCTCCCCAGACCCTGGCCACGGCCATCACAGGCACCAGAGTGTGGGTTTTGACCAACGCCTGGGTGACCAAGTACAATGCGCCGGACCTGGATGCCAAGACCAGCGATGTGGCAATTGAGAGCGTGGAGATCGCATACGAGGAACTGGTGATTCCGAACTAAGCGCCCATGCAGATGGCCGCGCTGCCGTGCATTGTCCCGTTATTGTGCAGGGGAGAGGAAAATTTCCGGCGGCAGAAATGGATAGAACATAGAAATGGAATTCTGTATACCCGGACGCTCGTTAAGGGCGGCCGGGCATATGGAAGGAAGGCGTTCCAATGGAAGAGAGGCGCTCCAGTGGAAGGAAGGCGTTCCAATGGAAGAAAGGCGTTCCATGGAGGAGAGGTGCTCCAATGGAGGAGAGGTGCCCAATGGAAGAGAAACGCTCCAATGGAGGAGAGGCGCTCCATGGAAGAAGTGCATTCAGGAGGTAAGGGATGGAGACCGTATATGATTTTACACTGCCCAGAGGCTATCTGGACAGCGCGGGCGAGCTTCACAGAAAGGGAAAGATGCGGCTGGCCACAGCGGGGGATGAGATCAGCGCCACCAGGGACCCGCGGGTGCTGAGCAACCCCTCTTATCTGACCATCGTGGTGCTGGGAAAGGTAGTGACACAGCTGGAAGGTGTGGAGATGGTGACGGCTAACCTGATCGAAAAGCTGTTCACGGCAGACCTGGCGTTTCTGCAGGATATGTACCAGCGGATCAATGACATCGAGCCGCCTATGATGGAGACGGTCTGTCCTGACTGCGGGAAGGTGTACAGGGTGCCGCTAAATTTTACAACAGGGGGATAAAGCTGTATCCGGAGGAAGAGCTTTATCGGGAGATGGCATTTATTTCCTATTATTTTCACTGGAGCAGCGAAGAGGTCCTGAAGCTGGACCACGAGTCCCGCAGGAGATGGTGCGGCGAGATCTCGAAGATTAACAAAAGTCTGTCCCCCGAAAAGAAATCAAAAGAGAAGAGTATTCTCGATATGAAACCAACGCGTTAGGCAAAGAGAGGTTGACAGGATATGGCATTGGCCCAGGCGAATTCCGGCAATATAGTAGTCCGAAACTATGGAAATAATCCGGCGGTGAATTTTAACTTTCTGCTTCGGGTAGAAGGAATCTACGATCTGCCCTGCAGGTCCGTACATGTATTCCAGAAGGAAAACGAGTACGAGCTGATTCAGGAGGGCGGGCTCAACGACTATGTCCATATGCGCCGGAAGCCGATTTCCAAACCCTTTACATTTCAGGTGGAACGGTATGTGGGGACGGATATCCTGGATCCCCTGGCCAATGGGACGGACCTGGCTCTGCCGGTGATTCTGATGGTGAACCGCTACCGGATCTACGGGGATTTTCTCCCGGTACGCATGTATGTCTTTACCGGATGCACGGTGATGGCGAAGAAGTATGGGGAGCTGAATGCGGAGAAGGGAGGACTGCTGGTAGAGACCACCACCATCGCCTACAGAGAGCTGGTGTGTACGGAGAATGTGGCAGGGAGCTTCCTGATGGAGGAGCCCTGGAAATTTGAAAGCGTCAGCAAGGCAGGCAACGGTAATCAATCCGCAAACCGCTCCCGGGACGAGGAATCTGCCGCCCGGATGGAGGAGAGGGCGAAAAAGTGGATGTTCGCAGGAGGCGACAGTGCCAGGCGGGCGGAAGGGAAGGGGCCTTCCTCCAACGGACAAAATGCCCAGCCGGATTTCCGGGGAATCAACGGCAGCACCACGGACAGCGCCTATGCGCTCAAGGAGCTTCGGAAGGCCCAGATGGAAGGCAGGGCAAGCGGATGGTCCTTCCACAGGGACGAGGAAGCGTCCGGGGAGGGAGAAGCTGCAATGCCGGATTTCTTAGGCTCCGGCGGAAGCACCACCAGGAACACATATACCCGCGAACTCCGGAAGAGCGCCATGGAGGGAAAGGCGAAAAAGTGGAGCTTCGCAGGAGAAGGGGAGGAAAGTCAGGCCGGATTCCTTGGAAGCAACGGAAGCACCACGAAAAGCACCTACGCCCAGAACGAGGTGCGCAGGGACGCCATGGAGGAAAAAGCGAAAAAGTGGAGCTTCACAGGAGACGGAGACGGTGAAGGAAGTCAGGCCGGATTTATGGGCTCAAACGGAAGCACAACAGGAAGTTCTTATGCACAAAATGAAGTGCGCAAGGACACCATGGAGGAAAAAGCGAAAAAGTGGAGCTTCGCAGGAGAAGGGGACGGAGACGGCTCTCAGGCCGGATTCTTAGGAAGCAACGGAAGCACCACAGGGAGCAGCTACGCCCAGAACGAAGTGCGCAAGGACGCCATGGAAGGCAAAGCAAAAAAGTGGAGCTTTGACGCAGGAGAAGGCGGCGAAGAGGGTTCCCAGGCCGGATTCATGGGTTCAAACGGAAGCACCACAGGGAGCACTTACGCACAGAACGAAATGCGCAAAGCCGCCATGGAAGATCGGGCACAGAGATGGCCCCCCAAGCGCAGCGCAGTGGACACGGCGAAATTTCTTGCTGCCCGAACACAGGATTCATAAACAGGTAAAAGAGGGAGGGACGATGATAGATGCTGACATTAAAAGCACCGCTGGAACTGAAATGCAATCCTGCCATGATCTCCTCCCATGAGGCCTTTTACCATAGGATCATAGGAAATTATAGCCTGCTGTCCTCGGGGATCGACAGGGAGGATCTCCTCCATGTCGTCACCGCTCCGCCGGAGCTCTACTTGGAGGAGGGCGGGGGCATCCGGATCGCGGAGAACACTAGCATCCGGAACAGCCAGGAGACGAAGCTGGAGATCATCAACAATTTCCTCAACCGGATCACGGTGATGGAGGAGGCAAACCTGACCTATCAGGACCGTGTATTCATCACCGATGTGCTGAACAAGCTGGGCATCCGGGAGGCGGAACGCTTTATGGGGGAGGTATTCCGTCTGAAGCAGGAAACCCGCGATACGGAGCGGCTGGTAAGTCTCTACTGGAATCACCTGGAGGAGCTGAAGGAGCGGGTGGAGGCTTATCACAGCCGGGAGAGAGATCGGCAGACCGTAGAGAAAAGGACGGCTGACAGACAGGAAGAGATTACCCTTTACCAGGAGATCATGAACCGTCTGCAGACAGGCGCCGTCTACCAGATACTGAATAATTTCCAGCAAAGCCACAGCGGGAACAGCCGCTATGTCACAAGGCAGGAGCTTCAGATCAGCGAACAGAAGCGGGTGGCGGTCCAGATCCTGCTGCAGAAGCTCCGCCAGGAGGTGCGTCAGGAGACTCTTCCACTGGTATACCGGCATGAGGACGGGTACCGGCAGCCGGAGCCGGAAGATGAAAGCGCCATAGAAGCATGGGTTGCCAGCCGGATTTCTTCCTCGGTGCTGTTGAACCTTATCGACAATCTGTACCTGAGCCTTTTTGAGAGACAGCAGAGCAGGACCGATCTGTGGCTGTCCATGGAGAACGCCCTGTACCAGTCGGCGGAAAATACTCTCTACAGGCTCAAAACCGGGTTCCATGCCCAGTGGCAGGTCACAAACAAACAGAGCCTGTGGAACATCCGCCAGCAGCAGCTTAGAGAGCAGGAAATCCATCTGGCCCAGGTGCTCCTACAGGCGGGACGGGTGGCGCAGGAACGGTTCTTTGTCCTCTGGAATGAATATGGGGAGCAGTCCTGGCAGCTTTTAGAGGATGCCAGGGCCGATATTTTCTTTCCGGAAGCGGCAGGTGCTTCCCAGGCGCTTCTTCCGGAACCGGAAGGAAAAAAGGAGGGCCGGAAGCCGTCAGATACGGTGGTTTCTGGTCAGGGCGGCGAAAGGGAAGCAGAGGCGGGGGGAGATTTCAGAAGTAATATTTCAGAACCGGAAAAAGGGACAGGACAGCCAGGGAGCGGGGAGGGTTCCGGGAAACCGGAAGTGCTGCTTCAAAAGGCGGCCGGAGATAGAAAGGCCCGGCGTCCGGAGCAGGAGCGGGAGCCGGGGAAAGAGCAGGCGAAGGCCGAGATTCATTTTCTGCCCGGCGAATCCGCTGTCCTGCAAGAACTATCCCCGGAGCAACCCGTCAGGGAATTGGCCCGCCAAGTAGAGGAGAGCCGGGAGCAGTTCTACCGAATGACGGAACAGTACCTGCAGGTGTCCGACAGGGAATACCGGGAAAGCCGGGAGATGTTCCGGACCAGAGAAGACTTCGGGCAGCAGGAACATATCACGGAAGGGCTCCGGGACGCGCAGCCTTGGGAGGAGATGCCGGCAGGGAAAGACAGGGAACGGGCCCTGGCCGCCGAGACGGTGCTGTTGAGATGGCAGGCAGGAGAGCAGGAACCGTACCTTGAGGGAAAGTCCACGGAAACCTCCCGGGCAGGAGAACCCATAGACATAATGAACAAAACGCCGGGGGACGCCATGGGACAGGAGGTTGTGAGAGAACCCGAAAAGCCTTCACTGCCCCAGGGGATTACGGAACCCCAGTCCATGGAGATCGTGCACCGAACCGAGACGCAGGAGAACCATTTTTATCAGCCGGGGGAGGTTCCGTCGCCGGGGCGGGCATCCGAGGAGGAATCCGCCGGAGCGCTGGAACAGCAGATACGCCGGATCAACCGGCAAAATCTGGAGCGGCTGGAGCTCTTTCGGGAAATGCAAAAAGAGCTTGCGCCGGAGCCAGAGAAAAGGCCCGCCGTCCGGAGGGATATGCGAAAGGACAGCTTGAAGGCGCTGCAGGATCCGGATGGGCTGCTTCGGGAATACGAGGAAGAACAGCAGGAAATTGAACAGGTAGAACAGAAGCGTGCCCAAAAGCTGATGGAGCTTCTGCCGGCGCAGACCCGGAGGGTCTATGAGAAGCTGGAGGAATATCTGGGCGCTCAGAAGGTGGGGACTCCCAACGGTCCGCAGACAGCCGGCGCAATGGGAATGCTGCTCAGGGATATCCGCCAGGCGCAGACCGTGCACCGGGAGACGGAGCAGAGCCGGGAGGAGCTGCACAGGATACAGGCGACTTCCGAGAGCGTGCTGGAGAAATGGAGGGAAGCGGCGCCCTCCGAAGCGGAAGCCGCCCGCACATTCCGGCAGGAGCAGGAGAAGAGCCAGATTGCCCTGATCCACAAATCCACCCGGCAGGAGACCAACCAGGAGATGCTGGAATATCTGATGGAGCAGAACCGGACGGTTCAGGGGAAGAGGCTGGTGGACCATGAGGAAGTTCGGGACCGGCAGACGGTAAACCGGACCCTGCATCAGGAGACCCGTCAGGTAATAAACAGGGAGTCAGAGGATATCACCGAGATGATCCGGAAGGGGGTCCGGCAGCAGATGGGAGTTCTGTCGGAACAGATCTACAGCAGGCTGGAAAAGCGTCTGCAAAATGAGAAGAAGCGCAGAGGGTATTGACAGCATTTCCAAGAACCGGATATAAGAGGATTTTAAGCTATGAACGCATTGATACAGGACGCAGTGAGCAGCCTCACGGGCAATCTTCCCAAAGCGATTCTCTGTGTCAGGGATTTATCCCAGGCCACAGCGGAGGACAGGAAACTGGGAGACACGGCAAAAAAAGCGGCGGATCTCCAGAAGCGTCTTTTGAAGAGCACAGAGGATGCCTTAAATGGCCTGATGGAAAATAACCGCATGGGAAGCCGGACATTCCGCTCTCTCACAGGCAAGAACGCAAGCCTGGCGGGAAGCGGCTATCTGTCCCTGGAGGTCCAGTATAACCCGGCTTCCATCTACATGAATACCCAGGCGGGCAAGCAGGTTCAGTATTCCGGCGGGGACCTGGGGCAGGGCAGCGCCAACCAGATCACCCAGATCGTGCAGCCCGCATCCACCACCCTGAGCTTCCAGCTGGTCTTTGACGACATGAACCCCCAGGATGCTTTTGTGCTGGAAAATATGGCTCCTACGGCGGGGAACCTGGTTTCCGGGGCGGCGAATGTGGCCAGGAAGGTGAAGGGCGCTTACTCCGTCCAGGCTCAGATGGACGGGCTCATGTCCCTTCTGACCCAGGATGTGACCAGGCATGTCATTTTCTACTGGGCGAAGATGTGCTTTCGGGGCGACCTGGTCAGTGTCAGCAACCGTTATACCATGTTCAACAAAGACGGAAATCCCATCCGGGGCGTGGCAGACCTCTCCATCTGCCAGGGAAGCGGGGATGAAACCGGGTTTGACGAGGCCTATTGGGACGAGGCATTCTCCAGGGCCTTCGGAGATTCCATGGAAAGCCGGGTGTCCGGGAAGGCGGGGAAGGCGGCGAAAGCCATGCAAAATAATCTGTTGAACATTCATCTGTAGGAGGCGCTTATGGCTGTGAGATCTATATTGAAAAATGCCGCCCAGACTGCCGGCGGGCATATTGAGAAGGCCGTCATAGAGATCATTGACATGAGGGGCAGGGATGTGTCCATAGACCCGCCGGTGTCCGTGGGGGGCTCCTCTGTGCCGGGCCTCTCCGCGGCTTCCACCTTCGGCGGTGGCCGACGCAGCTGCCTCGGTGCTGCAGTCCGGGGCCAGGGCGGGCATCTTGCCTTACCTGAGCGGAGCCACGAGAAAGTGCTTCCACGTACAGTTCAACCCCAGCGAGCTGTCCCTCTCCGGATACGGAGGCGGGCGGGTGGCAAAGACGGATTTCAGCGGGAAAGGCGGAGGGATCAGCTATGAGGCGGCGGAGGTGCGCATTGTGCTGAATGTGAAGCTGATCTTCGACAAGGTGGACCCCCGGGATGCGTTTCTGTCGGATAAGCTCAGTTCATCGGTCACCGCCATGGCCCAGGGGGCCGTCAGGACGACGAGGGAAGCCCTGGGGAAAAAGGACAATTCCGTGCAGACGCAGGTGGAGGGCTTTATCGCAGCCCTGCGCTCCAAATACACCAACCGCATCACCTTCCATTGGGGGGACATGAACTATCCGGGCGTGCTGAACCGGGTCTCCTCCCAGTACACCATGTTCAATGTAAAGGGACAGCCCATCCGGGCAGTGGTGAACCTGTCTTTGGTCTGCGCGGACGCGGAGGTTTCTCCCTTCAGCATGGGCATCTGGCAGAAGCACTATGAAGAGGCGTTCCAGGGAGGGAGCCAGAGCTATGTGAAGGCGGCTCAGAAGGTGGGCAATCTGCTGAATTTTAATCTGTAGGAAGGCATTTCATTATGGCGGCATACGATTTTCAGGAGCTAAAGAAAAAATACGAGGACTTTGCCCACCCCCTGATCCATGTCCAGGTAAACGGGAAGGATTTTTCCCAAAATAAGTTCGGGTTTCGGATCTCCGATGTGGAAGTGGAGATGACCAGCGGGTTCGAGGCGGCCATGGCTACCTTCTGGATCTACAACTGCTATAACCGGCTCACCTGCGAATTTGCTTTCGACGACCTGAAGAAATACGTCTGTATGGGCTCCTGCGTGATTATCAGCATGGGCTACGGGAGCCGTGTCAGGGAGATTTTCCGGGGCTTTATCTCCAGGGTCAATTTCGTGTTCCGTCAGGAGGAGATTCCCGGCGTGGAGATCACGGCCATGGATATCAAGGGTATCATGATGGCGGGGAATTATTCCAGACAGCTGAAGGCAACCAGCTTTTCTGACGGCGTGAAAGAGATTTTGAGCAGGACGGCCTATGTGAGGCTGCAGTCCAATGAGATCGTCACCAGACAGGAGATCGAGGACACTCCGGATAAAAAGCAGGGCAGCGCCCCGGGACAGGGGCAGGCAAATGACCGGACCATGGAGATGGTCTGCGAGAGTGACTATGAATTTGTAGTAAAAGCGGCAAAGAAGTACAACTACGAGTTCTTCTCTGTGGGAGGGACAGTGTATTTCCGGAAGGCAAAGGGCAATCAGGAGCTGTTGATGGAGGCGGCTCCCGGGGACGGGCTGAGAAGCTACGAGATTGGATACGATTTCACCGGAATCGTGGAGAAAGTGGAGGTACGGGGGATGGATGCCGGGAAGTCGAAGCTGATTACAGCTTCCAAAAAGATGAAAAACAAGCTTTCCCAGGGAAACAAGGCCAGTCCCCTGATTAAAAATTCTCAGAAAGTATATATCGACCCTACCGTTACTTCCAGGGAGGAAGCAGAGTACCGTGCGGATTACCTGGCGGAGGATATCTCCTACAGGCTGGGTACGCTGGAGGCGGAGTTCATCGGGCTTCCGGAGCTGACACCTGGCAGGTTTTTAAAGGTCAG
>OFFY01001426.1_pt1 | contig 20110 bp, 25 predicted proteins | sample 1521481 | NCBI WGS metagenome assembly OFFY01 (sample SAMEA3504117, study PRJEB24116) | mouse gut metagenome | biome: mouse gut; feature: mouse-associated habitat; material: faeces | place: Denmark | collected 2011
CGTTGACTCAGGACGAGAAGTGTATGCGGTGGGCGTTAAATAAATTCTTCTACACCACAAAGAAGCAATCTCTGATGACAGCCTACACGATGATGCTCAAAGAGAAGTATTGTGATGGGTTAGGAGTGCTGGCAGAGGAATACCCGTCCTTCTATCAGTTCAGGTACTTCTATCGTAAGACCAGGAACCTACAGAACTTCTATATCTCCCGTGACGGATTGAAGAACTACCAGAGGAACAATCGACCTCTCACTGGTAACGGGGTACAAGAGTTTGCACCTGCTGTTGGTACGGGGATGTTTGATGCTACTGTGTGTGACATTTACCTTGTCAATGAGGCTGGCAGTCTGGTTGGCAGACCTATCCTGACGGCCTGTGTCGATGCCTATAGCGGCCTATGTTGTGGGTACTCGCTCTCATGGGAAGGTGGTGTCTACAGTCTCCGGGGACTGATGCTCAATATTATATCGAACAAGGTAGAGTGGTGTAGTAGGTTCGGTATCTCCATCCAGAAAGAGGACTGGGACTGTGATATGCTTCCGGCTACATTCATCACCGACATGGGCAGCGAGTACACGTCAGAGAACTTTGAACAGATTGCAGAGCTGGGGGTTAAAGTTGTCAATCTTCCTTCCTATCGTCCAGAGCTGAAAGGTTTGATAGAGAAATTCTTCGATCTGGTACAGGATAACTACAAGAAGCATTTGAAGGGCAAGGGTGTCGTTGAGCCTGACTATCAGGAGCGGGGAGCGCATGACTACCGGAAGGATGCCTGTCTGACCATGACAGACTTTGAGAAGATCATCCTTCATTGCATTATCTATTACAACTCTCAGAGAATCATTGAGAACTTCCCCTACACCGAGGACATGATTGCTGCTCAGGTGAAGCCCTATGCCTCCCAAATCTGGAATTGGGGAAAATCCCAAATCGGGGCCAATCTCATTGAAATTGGGAAAAGAGAGCTGATGCTGACATTGCTACCGAGGACTACAGGTAAGTTCAGCAGGTCAGGATTGAAGGTAAACAAGTTGCGGTATCACTGTGAGGGTTACACCGAGCAATACCTATCTGGTGGTGATGTGACTGTGGTCTATAATCCAGAAGATGTGACCTCTGTGTGGGTGCTGGAGGATGGGGCCTATACTGAGTTTACTATCATCGAATCCAGATTTGAAGGTAAGGATTTAACAGCGGTACAGGAGCTACAAGAGAGCCAGAAGGTCATTGCCAGAGGTGCAGCCAGAGACAATCTACAGGCTCAGATCAACCTTGCCCAGCACATTGAAGCTATTGTAGGTAGTGGTGCTGGCCGTGGTGATGTTCACATGAAGAATATCCGTAGCACCAGGAGACGAGAGCAGACCAAACGCCATCGGGACTACATGAAGGAGGGGATGAGCCATGAGTAATCTGTCTGATGTTATCCGTATCCTGCCAACTATGAAGTCAGGGCGTGAGTTGCTGTCTGCCCTGGAAGTGTTGCCAGAGTATGATGCTGCTATCTGTGATGCTGATGCTCCTGTACGGCTCATGGCACTTTCTGACCTCTACAGGGTCTATGTTCCTAATCAAATGTCTTTAGAGATTTACAGTAAGCTCTATCTGGCGTTGATGCGGTCGTTGCAGAAGAAGGGTACGAAGTTGGCAGTCCAGCAGCAGAACCAGAACTTCAAGGCCATCATGCAACAGGAGTACAACGGTATCATGGGTGGCTCCGATAGCTTTACCATCATTGGGGCCTCTGGCATCGGGAAGAGCAGTGCCATCAGCAGGGCAATCACTTTGATTACTGAGAATCGAATCATTGAGGCAGATAATCCCTATACCAAGATCATTCCCTGCATCTGTGTTCAATGTCCCTTTGATTCCTCTGTCAAAGGGTTGCTGTTGGAGATACTTCGGAAGGTAGATGAAGTAATCGGCGGTAACTATTATCCCAATGCACTACGAGCCAGGACTACTACGGATATGCTGATCGGGAGCGTCAGTCAGGTGGCATTGAATCACATCGGCCTGCTGGTGGTGGATGAGATTCAGAATGTCTGCAACAGTAAGAATGGCAAGAGCCTTGTGGGGATGCTCACCCAGCTTATCAATAATAGCGGTATTTCAATCTGTATGGTAGGTACACCTGAGAGTGCTGTATTCTTTGAACAAGCTATGCAGCTTGCCCGGAGATCATTGGGCCTGCGGTATGATGTGATGGAGTATGGGGAGGACTTCAAGATGTTCTGTGAAGTCCTATACTCCTACCAGTATGTGAAGCAGAGGACAGAGATCACCAATGGCATTACAGAATGGCTCTATGAACATACTTCTGGAAATATCTCTGTGGTGGTGTCCCTTATCCACGACGCTCAGGAGATTGCTATTCTCAACGGTAGAGAAGTCCTAAACCTGGAATCTCTAAACGAAGCCTATCAGCAAAGGCTATCTATGTTGCACGGGTTCATCCAGCCCCGGCAGAAGTGCCAGACCTCGAAAACCAAGCGAAGGACCACAGATACCAAGGTTGATGCTCATGTGGAATCAGATGGGGAGTTCACGATTGCTGGGTTGGTATCCCAGGCCAAGACCAAAGATATAGACATTGTGGAGTTATTGAAGAATCATCTGCCAGTAGTGGAGGTGGCTGTATGATCTCCTACTTCCCTGCCATCTATCCTGATGAATTGGTGTATAGCTGGCTCTGTCGATACTACGTTCATTCTGGATTCTTTTCAAGTAAATCGGCCATGCAGGAGCTATATTGCAAGCGGTCGGACAATCCCAGCAAGGAGTTTATTGGAAATCTCAATCCTGGGGCCATAGAGCAAATTGCAAAGATGTACTCCCTGGACAAGTTGGTGCTGGAACATACAATGTACCCTCAGTATGCCCGCTTCATTCCATTGGAGCAAAAGAAGACTGCCCTATATCGGCTGGGGCATGATAACTGCGATGCACACCACCTGTTTTGTGTTCTCCCTCGGTCTGAGGGGGAACAATACTTGCGGTTCTGTCCGTTGTGTGCTGAGGATGATAGGAAGACATATGGTGAAGCCTATTGGCATCGGAAACACCAAATCCGAAACATGAGTATCTGCACGAAGCACAGGTGCAGGCTTGTAGAATCTGGTGTTCTGGCTAAGAGTGAGCAGAGCTTCACTTTCTGTCCTGCTGAACATTACATAGTCTACGATGAAACTGTCTTTGAGGAAGATCAACTGATGGTTCGATACGCAATGTATCTGGAATCTGTATTCGATGCTCCAATAGATTTTAACAAGGATATTCCTATCAGCTCCATCCTGTATGACGGCCTGAGCCGGACAAAGTATTTGAAACCATCTGGCCGAAGCAGGTATACAAAGATGCTTGCTGATAATCTGAAACTATTCTACAGAGAGATAGGGCTATATAACATAGCGAGTATGTACCAGATTCAGAGAGTATTGCTGGGGAGTCGATCTGATTTCTCTGTTGTCTGTCAGGTTGCTTTCTTCTTGGGGATGAAGCCAGAAGAATTAACCGCTCCAACCTTGACCCTAGAACAGATTCAGCAGGAACAGGACAGCCACTATATGAAAGACACTGCCCCAGTAGACTGGGTGCAGTTAGATACGGACACAGCCCCCATATTAGAAAGATTTGTCCAAAGTGTATATGATGGGACAGCTAATGAGAACGGCAGACCAGAACGAGTATCAGAGAGACTTGTGTATCGAGAAATGGGCTTGCTGGGGCATCAGTTGGAAAATATGCCAAGATGCAGAGCTATCTTTGAACGATATACCGAATCGTACCCTGAGAGTTGGGCCAGGAAGATCATTTGGGCATATCAGAAATTAAGAGCGCAGGGTAAGCCCTTCTATTGGTCGGATATTAGGAAACTCTCAGGGGTGAAGAAAAAGAACTTCCACTCGATCATCCCCTATCTGGTGAAGCACACGGACGATGATACGGCCAATCAAATCATAGCTTTAGTTGCCACGGATACATGAGAAAGCCCTATGCTACCAACTATGCCGATGCAGGGAGAATAGATCAACTGCACTTCATGGTGAAGAATAACAGTGAGAAGGGGTAGGGAACATCCCTACCCCTTAAAGCAACATTTTTGAAAACCAATCACGTTTCATGTGGATTGAAGCTGATTGTCCAATTTGGGCAAGAGCTACCAGTGAGCGTAAGAGGAGTTTACCTCTACACGCTCCTATACCGGGTTCGTTGGTCTGCACTGGCTTCTTAACTTAGGAGCCAGGATGTTGACACCGCACCTTCAATGTGCTATGATTTTTATAGGAAAGAGCTGGAACTAAAGATACTTGAGCGGTATCCAATAACAATATTTTCCATGTATTGCGGAGATTTTCTTACCTAGGCCATCTCTCCCTTTGATTAGGGCATCTTCACGTTCCAACTCACGAGCGATGTCATTGATGTCCCTACTTGGGAAAAAGTGGGACAGGGCTTGAGGGCGCAAGCACAGACAGTCTCTGTGAATAACGCCATGGTGCTGTTCGTCATCAAACTTACGCTTGTCGTTAGTAATGGTCAGTTGGTGGCTTCGATATAACTCTCTGATGTGCTCCAAGACGTTCCCACGCATGGGTGGTACAGAGGCCGTTGGGGATACACGCTCGTTCTGCTCCCGGACAAGTTGATTGAGCAGTTCAACAAAGCTGCTATGAAAGCCACGCACATCCTCTTTGGTCAGGATGCCTTTCTCTTCACAGTATTCCAGCAGCAAGGAGTATGCTGAGTTAAGAAAGAAATGTGTCTCGCACAGCCGATCATGTACGCCTAATTCAGCCTTGCGATACTCGTCAAGCCATTCCTTCAAGTAAGCAACAGTCTTGTCATAATTCTCAATGAACCATGAGATGAAGTTACGATAGAATGTGGATACGATGAGTGGCTGCTCCTGGAAATATTTAAGAACACGAGTGTCCGGTTTCGTCATCTCAACTGGAAGTAGTCGAGCAGCATCAGAGCCTTTCCCGATGAGGTATTCTCCAGTGAAGAGAACTCCGCACTTGGGACGGCCTTCACGCACTTTGCCGCCTTTCATTCGAGCTGGAATCGTGCCATCCCCGATATAGCGGGTAATCTCAAAAAGAACTTCTTCCTGACTTTTGCGAACTTGCTTTGAGTCCGCTGGGAACAGATCATCGAAAACCTGCACTTCGTCAACCGCATCCATTAGCAGCTCAACAGCAGAAGCGCAACTGGCGTTTAACCGGGCCAGCTCAGCGATTCCCTTACTGCGGTTGTATATCTGGGTCAAGAAACTGGCGATGGTTGTCTTCTGAGTTCCAGTGCGCCCGTGCAGAAAGACACAGAAAGATGGGGCTTTCCCAGCATCCTCGTATGCCTGACGCATCAGCGCCACGAGCACTTGGGCGAGAATGATTCTACCGGAATTTGGAAATAGACTAATGAGGTTCAGCATCTCGGCAGCCGTTTCACTTTCGGAAAGGTTAGGGTCGATATCTAGTCGCTGGGGCATATGTTCACATTCTACCTCTGGCCCCTGCGCTGTACCGGAAGATGGCCGAATGACTTCATCACCTGTGCAGAAAACAGGTTCACCATTGATGATGTACATCCCAGGATGGCTCAATCGGTAGACCTCGGTTGTCGGAAGATCATCCAGCTTGGAACGAATATCGGTGCCAATGTAGCGATTGGCCTTTGCAACCGGAATCTGAGGAATGAAAGTAGCCCGGTAGTCCAGTTCCCTCCAATCCATAGTTCCCAGTTGAGACAAGGGCACTTGCTTCTTGATGCTAGGCCCACCCTTTTCAAAGCTCAGGGACATCTCAATGTAGGAAACACCGTCTGGCTGAGAATCCATGTGGACATTGACCCGGCGATGGACGAGAATGACAAAGTTGCTGATCCCTTTGCCCTCAACCTCTGGGGTTAGGCATAACATGCCGCATCCCTCGCTTTTCCAGTACAACGACGGTAGTTGCTCCAAGCGTTCATAACGCCCGCTGCCGCTATGGCGATTGGAACAATTTCAACTTTGATGTAGGTCACAGCTAACTTAATATAGCCAAAAACCTTTTTGACCTTGGACTTGATTTGTCCCCACAGCGATTGTTCGTGTGTGGATTCCTCCTGAGCAGTGGGAACATGGCTGGGTGTAGACGTCCTCGGTGGATTGCCAAGGATGTTGATTGTCGCTGGCTTGATGGTGTGGTCGTAGGTCATCGTGTGCCTCCTTTTTAGTGTCCAACGTGGTGTGCGCACCCCACGCAATGTTATGCCACAGGGTCATACGGTACGCACAGTATAATCCAGTAGCTGCGAATGCTCCCCCGGTATGGCCATATTCAAGAGCTACTGAAAGCATATCACATCCCTCAGAGGATGTCGTTGCCTAGGGGTTGCCTGGAAGTCCATCCGAGGGAGATTTGCTGTTTGCACAAAAGGAGATTGATAATGACACTTTGTTTTGGTATATTTGCTGGTATTTTGAATTGCTGCAAACGAGAATTGAGTCAGGAAAAATTTGTCCCAAGGATTGCATGGGTACTTGATAGACGAAATAGAAGCTTAAAATCAGAATCAAAGGAAGACAGGGATGAAGACAAAGGAAGCGCTGTTGATAATCCTGATAACACGGAGGGAAACAAATCGGTAGTGAGCAGATTGCTGTCGTGCAAACGACCATTAGTATTGAGAGAGAATCAACTGCCATCATTGGAAGTTGCCCGTGAAAGGTTCAAATCTCAAGTGATGCCATTCATCAATGAAGACATGGTGGCAAAGGCTGTGTCGGCAGTCCTTTATATTATCTCCAAGGATGAAACGATTGAGGCTGAGCATAAAGAGAGTTTCAGAAGATACTTGGGAATGTATAAAGAGGAGTTGCTACAGCAAACCAGTTTTGATGTCCCTGACGTTCTTACAAGGGTTCTGCTATATACGACCTGTGTGGATAATAAAGAGGGTCAGCCATACGTCAAAAAAATCACAGACACCTTCATCGAAGAGGCTACTAATGACAACTGGGCAGAGTTGAAATGGGATACTATTACACAAACATTGGAGCTGATACCCGCAAAGGAAAAGCTCTTGTCAGATAGGGTAGATCAGTTGTGCCAACTTCGTTCGCCGATAACAGCGGATAAGTATTTATCTACAGAATGGATATGGGTAAATATGACTGATCTCGACCCCAGTATATGGGGGCGTACTGAAATTAGGGAGTCCGATGCACAGAGGCTGTTATCAAGAAAAATAAATCCTTATGCGCAGACTAAATCGCCAGAGTCTCTTGTAAGTCCGTTAAAACCAAAGCCTGCACAAGCCAACAATAAGCAAGAAGATACGTGATTTTGAGGCTCTGGATTCTGAGATAATGGGGCCGTACCCTGGTACATATACCATCGTACCGACCGTACCCCTGCTATTAGAACCGCCGACAATCAAAAGTCTCAGAGCGAATAGACGCTTGTAGTATCCTAAATGTCAGCTTCACTGGATTCTTCGGTTCTTCTCACGGGTTGCATTATAACAGGCCCCTTAGAAACCAGAACCCCTTTCAGCTCGTCATGCGACAACAAGAGAGGAACGTTTGTTCTGAATCTTTTTTTACTTAGTGCACAGAGTTCCTTCAACTTTACTAGGTCAACTTTTTTGCCTGGTGAGTTTTCAATGTGACTCACCAGCGTTTCGACATCGCATGGCTTCAATCCTGACATCCTATAGGCAACCTCGAAAGTAATCTTCTTCTCATCCAACAGCCGGGCCAAGACTTCAATAAGATCGTCTGGGAGTTTAATGATGCTTCGGTACTTGCTGAGAGTGGCAGTAGCTATGCCCATGGTGCGCGCCATCCGATCCCTGGTGGTACTTCTCCGCGAGGAAGTCTCGAACTTGTGTCTACTTTGGACAGAAGTCTCTCCGTCAGTTGTAGCATCCTTTTTCTCCACTAAATCAGATCGCTTACCTTGTTGAGATTCTTTCCTAATCAACATCTCGGTGTACTGGATTGCCTTGATCCGCTGGGAGTAATTCCAGTCAGAGAAGGACTGCTGGTTCAGATTGGTATCATAAAACAACTCCAATGCTTCATCATCTGACAGATCTTCATACACCTTGGCAAGGATGACATCACGGCCGAGTTCTCTTATGGCATTGGCTCTGTTATGACCGCATATAATTTCGTATTTTCCATCGTTTGTAGGACGAACGGCAATTGGAGATTGTAGCCCCAATCTCTCGATGCTGTTCATGAGCTGTTCTAGTCTCGCACCTTGGTACGGCTGAGAAGACCGGAGTTGGAAGGGAATTAGCTTGTCAAGACGAATCTCTTTGGTTTCTTGAAGTTTCTCGTTCATTGTAGTTACACCCCCTGATTCTTCACATTATACACGAACTTGTGTCTGAATACAAGTAATCACCTGTAATGGTGAGGCTGAAGTTGTACCAAGCATTGACTGCAAACCAATAAAACCAGGCAAGAAGGGCTGCACTATGGCAGCCCTTCTTGATACACTATAAAAAGTAAGAGTAGAGGTTATCAAGGTGCTTGACCTCATGCCGTTTGCTGATGGTGACAGGAGATAGATTGATCTTGGCAAAGGTATCCATGACCTTCTCCACATCCCGACAGTTCATAGCCTTTTGAGCCAAGTGGAGAGACTTTTTCTCCGGAATCAGGTCCAGGAGTCGGAGCATCCTTCTTCTCATAATACTATCTTTGCCCTCGCTATGGACGATCTCGACAGCGGCATCCATCTTATAGAAGTCACCGAACGGGACTATCCGGGCGAATGTGTTTATGAAAACGTCTGTGCTGTTCTTCATCAACTCCACGATCTGACCTGACACACCGGTTGCATCTGAGTATTCTCGAATAGCCTTGGGCTTCGTCAGACGTACCTCTGCTCTCAGGAGACTGCTTGTCCTCTCGCTCACAGACTGTAGCTGCTTTCGTCCTGCATCTGTGTTCCAAAGTCGGCCCATAACAGTAGCTTCCAAATCATACAAAAGGAAGTCGGTGTTGTTACTGTTCCCACTCAAACAGAAGCTGGCTTTCTTATCGAAGCACTCATATTCAACTGGCGAAAACCCCTTGACCTTGCCGACCCGATGCAAAACCTTTAGGTATGCCGATACCTTTTCACGACTGCCAACATTGATGTCTACAGTAAGAGTTACACCGGACAAAGTAAAATCATCCAGCTTGTATTCGTGGTTGAAATATTCATCAATACGCTTACACAGTTTCCGAATCAGTTTATCGGTGTTGGAAGGACCATTCACGACCAATAATGTATTGACAAGCACCCGAACCTTCTTCTTGTAGCGACTGTTCCGATAGATAACAGTGATGCCTTTCGCCGCCAGGGTTGGGTCGATGTGTTCACCATCAAGTTCTTGTAAATAGCCGACCTTGGCGTTGAAGATCCTTTGGAATTTGTTTGTATGAAGTATCATAGATAGCTCAAATACTTGATTTATGTTCATTATAATTTGCCTCCTCTGCAAACATTTCTTACAGAGCGGTTGCGGGCGATTGCTGTTTCTATGCGGTACAAATAGTGGCATGTTGTGGTATACTGCTTCCACTGTTTTCCAGTTGTGTGTTATAGCTTAACCATATCTAGCATGACGTGATTTGTAGAGAGAGGTAGGATCTAAGTTGCTTCTGAGTCTTCATCGTTTTCATCGGTATCGTACTCGGATTCCTTTAGCTCAGCCTGTTTCAGAGGAAAGTCAGAGAACAGATTGACAGTACAATCACAGCGTAACAATCTAGCCCTACCTACAGCTTGCTCCAGCTCGGATTCAATCATATAGAACTGGATTGCTCTCAGTGTTTCATCAGCGTATGTCATGAATCGGAACCGGAACCCGTTATGGACAACGACAGTGCCAGGCTTCAAATCATCATCGACATCATATCCCAGCGAGTAGGCAAACAGCTTATATATCCACTCTGGCTGATGTGGTGTTCCAATAACATCTATATTCTTACCCTTCAACGTGTCACATCCTGCACAGTTCCCGAAGTGTAGCTCTCCCTCATAGTATTTGTGAAACTCCTTGAAAGAGATTGTATAATCAAAACCTGTCCACTTCTTGATGCGTTTGATAATAGATGGGTCTTTGCGAATCGAGCTACGGCCCATAGGCTTGTCTCCATATTGATGAAGGCCTGTGATTGTAGCTTCTTTACAGTCATAGAACCGTACATTCTCTTCACCGAAGTAGTATTTGCAAATATCTTCATCCGCTGTGGCTGAGAGCATGATATACTTATCACCAGGAAACTTAACAGGTTTGATAAAGGTGATGCTATCCTCCGTCAAGTCACTCTCCTGCTTTGAAGCGGCACGGTAGCAGAAATGTGTAGCAGAGCATAGTGCCGGTATATTGAGGGCCATCTTTATATCGGCGTATGCTCTGTGCCAGTCAACTTCATCTAAAATAAAGAACTCTGAATCCTTGATCTTCTTTAGAACCCTCTTGATTTTAGCTGCCAGCGGATCGCTGGCGGCTAACTTCTTTCGTACTTTCTTCAACATTGACAGAGAGACTGTCTCTCTGTTAGGAATGACAGTGCTGTAGATAATATCTTCATCTACTATGACGAGATCGTACTTGCTCACATCCATGTTGGTCAGGCGGCGATGAGTGGTGATAGCGTGGCCCTCTGAGTTAATGAACTCTGAAAGCTCACGTTTATACTTTTTGAATATTTTTGCACACTCTACATCGTCTTCAGCAATCGCTTTCTCTATCCGAGGCATCGGCGACTTGCCTACATCGTATAGTGCCTGTATCTCGCACCAAACAACAGTAGGTATCTCATCTTGCAATTCATGTAATGAGGGTGATGCGACTACCTCTACCTCCATCTTCTTAGCTCGCTCACAGACCTCACGTTTCAGATTGTTAGTCGGCACGGCAACCAAGACTCTGAGCGAGGTATCCCTGAGAAATTCCAGTAATGCTTGTGTCTTGCCGAGGGCGGTTTGACTTTTAATGATATGCCAGCCTGGTTCATCAGACGCTACCGCATCCCGAAACTTCTCGCTGAAATCTTCCCACGCTTCATCTACATCGACTAGGGGTACACCCCAGTTGTTAATCCACTCGATTTGATGATACTTGGGCTTTGCAGTTGACAAGATGTCTGTCCCGTGGTGACAGGTATCACGGTATGGGCAGAAGTAGGCACATGGCCTAGAGCCTTTCCCTTTGATGTAGTAGAAGTAGTAGTCCCAGTTGTCAATCCGCTTTCCCCAGGCATCATCATACGGCTTTGAGCCGAGAACAGCCTTGAACATCTTCTGCCCTGACTTGACCTGAGAGAGATTTGTAGCCAGTCCGAGAAGTTCTTGCTGAGTCAACCTCCTACTTCCTGATTCAAACTCTTGATACAATCTACAAGATGAACTGAATGATTTGAGCACATCAGATCCACGAGGACTGATGGTAGATGATCTCTCATGATCTGCTGCTCTTTCCTCAGAAGTGCTTCCACTCTCGAAGTTGATCCTGCACTCATGATGTGATAAGATCTCGTCAGATCTCTCTTCTATAATACACTTTGACGAGTTCTTATCATCAATCTTCTCTATGTGATACTCAGTGTGAACCTCAGCAATAGAAACATCAGGAAGACTTCTATCATCTAATCGAACACCTGTTGCTCGGGAGAACTCAGCAATCTTCCGCTTGTAATTGGTGGAACCAAACTTGTTCTTCAAACGAAGACACATGTTCATAAACAGCCAGTCAGCATTGATCGTTGGCATGGTTTCATCAGAGTACAACAACTTGTTTCCACCTTGGCACACATTGAGGACACTGCAATCTTTGTCAGCTTCCGGGAATATCATCATCAACGCTCTCTGCATGGCCTCAGCCTCTTTCAAATCCGAGAGAGAAGTTTCACTCAAGAACACGATGGAGAGTTGTTCACGATTTGCATCAATACAATAGAAGGGATCGGTGATGTAAGCGAACAACATAGGAAGACCATAGTACCTTGCCCTGCTTTTTATTTTGATAAAGGATAGCCCCTCATTGTTTGCATTGCCAAAGGTAAGTACGAATAACTGAGACTGTTCAAAAGTCTCCCGGCTCTTTATACCATCCTTGAATGTAGATGGGCAGAACACGCAGCCTTCTTCCCCGACTGCTTTCATAAGTGAAACAAGGTTATTGTCTTTGATGACCATAGATTTCATTTCTGCCTCGATTAGCTTGTCTTTGAGAGCCTTTAAAATGCTAATTTTGAATTTACTCATGACTTCAACTCCTTTAAGGGATTGATTTACCTCCCTGTAGGAGTTGATTACAAAAAATAAATGCGAAGGACAAAGGACGGGTATGTCCCCATCCCTTATCCCTCACGTTTATCTATGGCTTAACCTGATTTCCCAGTGCAGAACGATTGGTAGCTTGCTGCGCTCTCCGATAGAACGTAGTTTTACTCATCTTCAATGTCCGCATGGCCTCAACTGCCGTGATTTCCCCTTGGCGCCACTGTGCAACCACACGATCAAAGTCAGGTGACTGCTTGGGCTTCCTCCCAGTGTACTTCCCCTGCTCCCTAGCAATGGCGATCCCCTCTCGTTGGCGCTGTAGGATGTATTCCCGCTCCAGCTCTGCCACGGCCCCGAAGATGGTGAGCATGAATTTCCCGGTGGGCGTAGTAGTGTCGATGGCCTCCTTCTTGCTGACGAACTCAACGCCCTTGGCCGTCAACCGTTCCACCAGTTCCAGAAGATCACGAGTATTCCTGGCGAAGCGGCTGATACTCTCCACGATCACAGTGTCCCCACGGCGAACGTACTCCATCATCTTTTGTAGCTCTGGCCGGTTGGTGTTCTTGCCGCTCATACGGTCGATGTAGACTTCATCCACACCCAAGGATTCCATCAAGACCTCCTGCCGAATGGTGTTCTGTTCTTGGGTGCTGACCCTGATATAGCCGATCTTCATGTTCGATCCCCTCAAAGTAAAAGTAAAGTCCCATTAGGGCCGGCCTCCAGTCTGGGACGTGTCAGAACTCGAAAACCAACTCTAATGGGACGCTTTTTCGCCGTCCCGTTTGGCTAAACCCTAACGGAACGCTATATGAAATCGGACGCACTCATTCCGGGGGCATCCCACGGATGGGCGGGACTGTAATCGCCACCTGTGCTGGATGGAGCCGTAAGATTATCGGCATCTTCACTTGCGGCATTTTTGTACTGCTCCATATCCAGCCCAAAGTATTCAGCCTCGGTGTCCGACAGTTCGGCAATATCAGCCATGTAGCGGTAAGCTTCTTCCTCGCCATCTTCAATCAGCCCATCTTTCAGAACCGTAGCGATCTCGCTCATTCTGGCCCAGGGAATGTGTTTTTCATCTGTCCGCGCCAGGTAATAGTCCAGAGCTTTGAAAAGAGCCTCAGCCTTTGTCAGCCCAGAGAACTTGCCGAAATCGTAGTAGCAGCACGTCCAGTCCCAGCTTCCGGTTTCCTTGTCCAGACCGCTTACAACTGCATACTGGGTCATGCTCTCGCCCCGCAGGATAAGAGCATACTGCCCATTTTCATCAATCAGAGTGTACTTCATTATGTGTCCTCCTCGTCATCGGCCAGCTCGTCCACCGCAGAGGACGGATGTTGCCAGTCGCAGTACCAAAACAGGTGCTCGGCTTTCTCTGTATCGCCTTGGCACTCGTCGATGAAGTCCTGCCCTGTGTAGCAGTTGGATAAGACCTCGGAAAATTCCTCTGGGCTTGTGATTGGACGATCAAGAGGAATGTGGTTCAAAATCACATCAGGAACATAGATGACCACGTCCCCAGGATAGAACTTGTCAGCCTTGAATATCTCGCAGTCCTGGCCAGGGCCAAATGCTAACAGGTCATTGAGGGTACGGCCCTGCTGGAGCTGTGACCGCAGCATGGTCTTTGTTATCGTGGCCTCCTGCTCGACCTCCCAGCAGCCTATGTAGAGATATTCCCCATAGCTGCCCTTCGGCGTTGCCTGACACATGAAAGCACCGTCCTCGGACTGGATCGTTGCCAAGTCTTTCCACTCATGAAAGTGGTTCTCGCTGGCAAGGCGTCTCAGTTCGGGCAGAACCTTTGTGTTGATCCAGTCAAAGAACGCATCCTGCTCCCTCTGGCTCCCATCCAGCCGCTCAAAGCTCTGGCGATCCGGCAGAAGGTACAACGCCTTTCCGGATTGGTCGCTCTGTCGCTCAAGGATGGCCCTGGCACCCCAGTACATCTTTGGGGTGAAATTCTCGGGGTAGTTTCCCCACTCATGGCTCATGGTTTCGATCTCCTTTATTTACCAGACATCCCGGCACGGCGCAAAGATGAAGTCAACGCCACGCACAGGATCATCCGGCTCTCCATCAAAGTCATTCTGATACTTGGTGCAGATATTCGGTCCCCAACCCTTCCGAGGGTCAACATCGACATACAGGTTTCCATCAGGCCCTTTGTAGACAGGGCGATCCCAACTGTCGCGGCCCTGGAGAATCAGGAGCATTTGGTGGCAGGTGTGCGGGAGATACCCTACACCAACAGCATCTTGCAGCTCTCCGGTCAAATTGCCATTGACGTTGCCTCCGTTCCGTGTCAGAAGTTCCCTAGCCTCGCTATCACGCACAGGCCAATAGGTAATAGGAGAGGCCCAGCAAACCGCCGGACCTCCCATAGTATGGATGCGGATTATCTCTGCGCCACAATATTTACACCGCATATTCTTCCTCCTTGAATTGCTCTGGCTCGTCCATATTATCAAAGCCATCGCCGTCATCGTCTTCCGGGTCAGGTTCCTCCACCTCATCAGCCACCGGAAGCAAAGACCGCATCACATCCCGCCGTGTCTGGACTGACGTAGGTTTTGCGCTGCCAGCGGATACCGTATGATTGTACTCCGGCGATATAGAGGGATGCCCACTGAAGAACTCGGTCAGGGTATGGTTGATCTCGTCCTGGCTGACATCATATTGGACTGCCAGACAGCAGTAATAGGCACAACTAATGAAATGCGTCCTGCCCTTGACAGTGCGAAGAACCTTGTTATTGACATCAATCAGGCTTCTGGCGAACGCCGAGTAAGCATCCAATCCGGCGTTGATCGTGTCTAACACTTCGCTGTCAACCTCAACCTTGCTGGCCCACTCCCGGAAGGGCCTGGTAGAGAAGTCGGGGGATTCCTCTGTGATAAGCTGGTAAAGCTGCATGGCGATCATCTCATCGGTGAACCGCTTCCTGCCAGCCTCCGAGACTACGAACTGAATTGCCTTGTGCTTGGCGAGCTGCTGGAAGATCGTCAAGCTGGGGACGTTGGCACGGGTCAACTCGATTGCCGACAAAGGTTTACCGTTGTTCAGCCTACGGAAGAACTCTCTGACCTCTGCTTCCGTCATTCCCTCATAGTAGTAAATTGTGAGATTGTAGTCTTTGATTCGATCCCTTGCCCACTCCGGCAACTGGGAGAAATACATTTCGCTGATGTCCTCCATGCTCCCGTTTTCATCTACAACGGCAGGGGTGTCGGCAGACAGCGCAAACTCATCATGGAGAAATTCGCTGATGGTATTTGACCGCTGTTTCCCGTCCAGGCTGTCATATACGCCGTTCTCGTCACGGGTAAAGTACATGGCGGGGATCGCATAACCATAGATCATGCTGTGGATCAGGAGAGATTTTTTCTCAATGTCCCACACAAGGTTGCGCTGCACAGCGTTGTCATAGTTGACCTTGCCCTTCTCCATCTGATTCACCAGGGCCTTTGCCGTCCAGTTGATATTGAATCGCTGCATATTGTCACCGCTCCTTCCAAAGTTCCATCTTATATGCCTTGACTTTCATGCTCCACCTCCATAAAATAGTAATGAGCTGGAGCCGATGAACACCGGCCCCAGCCATAATCTCAGCCAATGGCAACTCTGGCCCGGTAGCAGAAGTCCTCCATGCAGCTTACCGCAGCACCCTTTGGCATCTTCAGGAGCCGTGCCGCTTCATGGAGAGCAAGGCCATCAATTAGAAGGTTGATGATCCTGGCCTCTCTCGGAGTAGCCACGTTCACCACCTGTTCCAGCAGGGCCTTGCCCTCAACCCGCTGCTCGGTATCCTGCCTGGGGTCTGTAAGTTCAACATCATCCAGCCCTACGGTGACGCCGCAACGCTTGGCACGGGAATGATACTCACCTTCCCGGAGAATGGCGTCCTTCATGGCCCGGAACGCCATAGCTTTGAAGTTCACTCCTGCCGGGGGGTTGCGAATGTACTGCTGCACAGCGGAGAGATAGCCAAAGATCACGACATCATAGAACTCGTCCATCGGGAGACGCCTGTAGCGGAGGAAGTCGATCACCAGATCGTAGCGCTGCTCGGCGAAGTCCCTTTCTTCCTGTGTCATAGGCCGCAAAGCCCTCATTCTTCTCAACTCCTTCATGATGGTTTGATTGATACATGGGATAATTCTCAGCAGGGGATGTCTGCCATCCCGACCAGCCATAAACTGTCCGCAGTAATCAAATGGTGTTCCCAGGTGAGATGCAGGTGTCGGGAGATCAATTTCTCAGCCAGCACGATCCCAATGCCGCCGACATCTAAACAGCCCTCATCAGGCAAAGCGTCCTCCCAATCCTCTTGGGTGGCCTGTACAGCCTGTAAGAGCTGGCAGAGCTTCGGGAGAGGGAGACGGCAGTTTATAAAGGTCACGTCCCAGAACGAACCCTCTACCACATTGACCCTGCACTGGATTTGAAGTCCCAGGATTTCCCTGATCTCCTCTGATACGATGCTGCGAACCTTGTCCCAGCTCAGTTCAACAGCACGCTTCTCAGATATGTCCCTCATATCTGGTTGACCTCCTATAAAGAAGCAGCGGGGCAGTTACCTACCCCGCCGCTCCGCTAACTGTTTATAGCTTCAAATTCCTGCTCAGACAGGACGGTGATTCCCAGTGCCAGAGCCTTGGCCAGCTTATTGCCGGGCCGCTCTCCCAGGATCAGATAGTCCGTCCGCTTGCTCACCTTGGATACAGGTTTGGCTCCCAACTCCGTCAGCCGGGCCTGGATGCCATCACGAGTATAGTTGTTCAGTTTGCCAGTGACAGCGACAGACTTCCCCATGAAAGGGTTATCAGGATTCATGTTCCCACCTCTCAATCGACTTCCAGCGGCAGGCAGACGATACGGCCATCCGCGCCCCAGAACATTTCAGGGGTGTAGAACATCTTCCGGTACTGCTCGATCTGCTCCGGGGTCAAGTCGGTAAAATGGTCACTGTCTGCTGGCGCACCGCAGAGGAAGAACGTGCCGAATACAATATCGTATAACTTTTCATCCTCACCACGCAGGCCACGGTTCGCCGGGAGATTCATCAGTCGGCCCTCGTCATTGCAGACCAGCGCAATAGGATCATCGAAAGGATAGATAGGCTGAATATAGCCCCCTACGATTTCCTGCATGGCTTTCAAGGAATCGTCAATCTCCCGTACTTCCGGTCTGCGCTCCGGTTCAACTACTAAGACACGCATAGCAGCACTCCCTTCCTTCATGTGTCTTGTTCAAATTGGTAAAAGTCCTCGTCACAGGTGAAGCACTGGAACGTGTAACCGGGTGACAGGCTCCTGAACAACGGACTGCCGCATTTACAGCAAGTGCCGCAGCTCTCCATGATGGTCATGTGCCGTAGTTCTTCCGGCCCAACGCCAGCGGCGGTCAGGGACGACAGGGCTTGTTCCTCGCTGTCGAACATACGCACATCGCCGTTATCATCCAGCAGAACTTCCAGTTCGGGGTTGATGGTGATACCGTCTACTGGACGGGTGACAACGTATTTCATGCTCCCACCTCAAACTTCCCACGCAGCCATCGGACGGCCTGACGCTTCCGGGAAAATTCCTCCGTCCATGCGTCTCCTGTGGTGTTGTCTACCGCCACCCACTTACGGCCTTCCTTCGTCAGAAAGAGGCCGCAGGGAGTACGGTGCTCTATGACCTGTCCGAGAACCCCCGAGCTGACACGCTGGATTTTAAGTTTCTTTTCCATCCGCATCACCTCCAATGGCTGTGTTCCGGCTCTGACACATCAGGTAGTTTGCGGTTGGCTCCCAGTTAGAGACTACGATCTCCATGTGCTTATCACACAGGAAGTCACCCTCGCCGATGTACTGGCAACAGTCACAGACGGCAGGATCACAGAACCTCTTGGGCGTGGGCCTGTCGTGTACCTTTTTATGTTTTCTACGCATGGCTCGCTCCCTTGGGGACAGCGGCGAACTCCATGTGGTACATATCCAGGGATTTCCCAAGGATAATGTGATCGCCCTTGTAGTAGGTCGGTTCGCAGTACCCGGCAGCACGGGCCTCCGCCTCTGTAGTAAAGACAGCGGTAATCCGAACTGTGCAGAACCGGGGCGTATAAACAGAATCGCCAATCTTCATGCTCAATGTCCTTCCTTTCTGTTGAGATACCGTTCCAGCAGGGTACAGTAGCCATATACTTGGTCGATGGATAACTCCACCCACTCGCCGCAAGCCGGCTCGAAGAACTTGTCGATATAGAGGAAGTGGAACGGCGTGGACATGTACTTGCCCAAGAAGGTCATGGGCTCGTCGAAGTCGCACTCGTAGGCGTAGGCCCACTCATCGGTGCCGGAGCTTTCCACCACCGGGGCGAACTTGCAGTTGCGCAGGCCGGGCACATGGGCGCACATATCGTTCATGTGAGCCTCCATCTTCTCCACCATGGCCGGATCGGCCCCCTCGCGAATGCTGAAGAACAGCACGCGATGGCAGGTGGATTTCTCCTTCTCCTGAAGGGTGAGGGTGCCCTCGCCGAAGGCGATGAACTCGCAGTTGGCCACCGACGCGCTGTCGTTCATGAGCGCCATGAGGGCACTCCAGGCCTCGCCGTCCTTGGCCTCCTCGTAGGCGGCCTGGTCGGCAAAGCCCACTTCGCAGAAGAAGTTGCCGCCGGGCATGGGCGGCTCGAGCACCATATCGGCCAGGAACACCGGGCTCACGGCCTCGGCGGCCGCCTTGGCGTCGGCCACGTACTGCTCGGCGTTGGCTCCCTCGGCGAGGGTCACCGAAAATACCGCATTAAACATTGTTGAGCACCTCCATGTAGCCTTCGGGAGCCGAGTAGACGCGGTCGTTGGACACCAGGCGATCGCTCATGGTCGCCCACCACTGGACGTACTCGGGGTTGTAGCGCGTACCCGAGGAGTAGGCCCAGGCCGCCTGCACGATATCGGCCATGGTCCATTCGATCTCGATGATGTTGGAATCGGTGTCGAGCCACATGGCCGGCGACACCGTGACGCGCTTGAGCGTCCAGCCCGCGCCCTCGATGAGCGGCTTCATGTTGGCCATGAAGTCGTCCAGCACGGCCTTGCCGTCGCCGGGTTTGGCCACCAGACGGTCCACGATGTAGATGACGTTCTCCTCCCCGGTATCGGCCAGATCGGCCACGGGCTCAGACGCAGGTTCGGCCGCGGGCTCGGGCGCCTCGGGCGTCTCCTCCTTCGGCTCCGGTGCGGCAGCCGTCTCGGTGGCGCATCCGGCCAGAACGCCGAGGGAGGCCACCGTAGCGCAGGCTCCGGCGGCCACGAACGAGCGGCGCGAGAGCTGCGATGGGAGTTGTCTCATAGCATATCCCCTTTCTTGACAAACAAACCTCCAACAGATAGGCTCGGCCCCAGGTTTTTCGCACTATCTTTCTTCCACAAACATACTGCTGAGACCCAGGACCGAACCTACTGGAAGCATATCCAGCGGGCCGGAAAATGTCTGTCTCACGAAAGCGGGTACTTCGACGTTTTCCCTCGTCCAAAAGATATGATTTGCTGATTTCAAGGGAGGGAACGATGCAAATCAACCTACGAGCCCACGGGGTCAACCGCATGCAGGCGGCGAAAATCGCCCTGGCCGATGCCATTATCTGGCTATGGCTGCACCAAGCAAACTACGACAGCCTCTTCACCGCGTCCTTCATCGAGCCGGCCATGCTGGCGCTGCCGAGCTTCGTGCTCAGCGGCGCCTTCGTCATTGGCATCACCTGGGCCCGATGGGATCGCATCCCCCGGACACTGCGCGTGGGAACCGCCTTGGCAGCCGTGGCCGTGGGGC